>Ga0181605_10004231_pt1 | contig 11468 bp, 10 predicted proteins | sample 041ome_11_FD_148676 | JGI IMG/M metagenome (GOLD analysis project Ga0181605, IMG submission 148676) | Coastal salt marsh microbial communities from the Groves Creek Marsh, Skidaway Island, Georgia - 041411US metaG (spades assembly) | ecosystem: Environmental > Aquatic > Marine > Intertidal zone...
GATAGATAAATAGGCCGCAGTAGAAACACATCCTCTGGAGAGTTCTTCAAAAATGATAGCTGCATCTAATCTACTAAGACCTGATCCTCCATATGTATCATTAACATAAATAGCTGCCAAACCAAGTCCAGCAGCTTTTTTTAATGTTTCAACTGGAAAAATTTCTTTCTGATCCCATTCGGAAGCGTTAGGCATGAGCTCAGTTTCAGCAAAGTTTTTAGCCATTTCTTTTATCACTAACTGATCTTCATTATATTCAAAATTCATTATTTACCTCATACCCATAAATCAAAACATGTTAAACTTTATTAGACTTCAAGATCATTTCTGATGCTTTTTCTGCGATCATTAAAGTAGGAGCATTAGTATTACCAGAAGTTATAGTTGGCATTATAGAGGCATCAGCAATTCTTAAACCATCAACACCTCTAACTCTTAAACTACTATCAGTCACAGAGGATTTACTGGGCCCCATTGCACAAGTACCCACAGGATGAAAAATTGTTGTACCAATATCACCTGCTACTTTTTTTAAATCTTCATCAGATTGGAAATCTGATCCAGGCGCATACTCTTTTGGGTTATATTTTCTCATGGCACGTTGAGAAACAATCTTTCTTGCAAGCTTTATAGATTGAGCCGCCACAATTTTATCCTGTTCTGCAGATAAATAATTTGGATTAATTAATGGTGCAACTTTGTGATCGCTAGAATTTATATGAACAGAGCCTCTACTTTGGGGGTTAAGATTACAAACGCTTGCTGTTAATCCTGGAAAATTATGGAGTGGATCTCCAAATTTATCCAATGATAATGGTTGTACATGAAACTGAAGGTTAGGCGTCTCGTAAGATTTATCAGACATTGCAAATATACCTAATTGACTAGGAGCCATAGACATAGGACCAGTTCTCTTAAGAGCATATTCCAAACCAATTGCTAATTTACCAATTAAAGAATTAGCTTTTTGATTTAAAGTTTTAGCATTTTCTAACTTATATATCACTCTTAGTTGGAGGTGATCTTGAAGGTTTTCACCTATATTTTTACTTTCTACATAAGTATCAATACCTAATTTTGATAAAATGTCTGGATTTCCAATCCCTGATAACTCTAGTATCTTTGGAGAGCCAACAGATCCTGAAGATAGTATTATTTCTCTATTAGAAAATATTTTCTCCAAATTTCCATTTCTAAAAACTTGTACGCCCTTGGCTTTTTTATTTTCTAAAATAATTTTATTAACTTCACATCTACTAATTATAGTTAAGTTTTTTCTATTTTTAATTGGCTTTATAAACGCTTTAACTGTATTCCATCTCAAGCCAGAGTTTTGATTAACCTTAAAGTATGAAACTCCAAAATTATTACCCTCATTAAAATCGTGAATTTCTGGTATCCCAGCTTCTATTGTGGCTTCTTTAAAACTATCAAGAATATCCCAGGAAAGTCTTTGCTTGTTTACCTTCCATTCTCCTCCAGCACCATGAAATTTATTTGCTCCTTCATAGCTATCTTCCATATTTTTAAAGTAGGGCAAAACTTCATCCCAACTCCAACCTTCATTTCCCATTTGTCTCCACTGATCATAATCATTGGCCTGTCCTCTCATATAAATCATCCCATTTATTGATGAACAACCTCCCATTACTTTTCCTCTTGGATAATTTAATTCTCTATCATTTAATCCTCGCTGCTTTGTAGTTTTATATAACCAATCAGTCCTTTTATTACCCATACAATAAAGATAACCTACTGGTATATGAACCCAATGATAGTTGTCACTTCCTCCAGCTTCTATTAAAGCCACAGAGTGTTTGCCGCAGGCTGACAAACGATTCGCTAATAGACATCCGGCTGTGCCTGCCCCGACGACAATAAAATCAAATTTTTGAGTCATTAAAAACTACCTTTTTAAATATTCAAAAAAATAGAACATTTACCCATTATAATATTAGAAGTAAGAAATTTTTACTATGTTAAAAAAATTTTTATAGTTATCACAGAAATTTATTATATATAGAAATTTTTATTTTGGGGATATTGATGACTTTAAAAAAGAATATAGAAAATGATATGTTCATTGCAGATATTTTATCAAAAAATAAAATAATTGCTATGGTTGGTGCTAGTAAAAATTGGAAAAGACCCTCTAATTTTGTTATGAAGTACTTACAAAAACATGGATATAAAGTCATCCCTGTAAACCCAAGCAGCGCCGGCGAATATATTCTAGGTGAACTTTGCTATGCTTCTCTAGAAGAAATTCCCTTTCAAATAGATATGGTGAATATTTTTAGACCTGATCAATTTTGTCCTGGAATAACAAAAGAAGCTATTAAAATAGGTGCAAAAACAATATGGATGCAATTGGGTATTAAGAGTGAAGAAGCAATAAAGATAGCAAAGAAAAATAATAAAAATATTATTTTCGATAAATGTCCTAAAATGGAACATTCAAAGTTATCAGGTGCTCTTGGCTTAGCAGGGTTCAATTCTAATTTAGTTTCATCAAAAAGAAGTGTTCCTTTATCACCACCTCCAGCATCAAGAAATGGAGGGATTGTAAAATCAAATGAATTAGAAACTCTTGCTATTCATGCGGGAACAAGGCCAGATTCTGCAACCGGTTCTAGAAGCATGCCTATTTATCAAACAACCTCGTATATATTTGATGATACAGATCATGCAGCTAGTTTATTTAATTTGCAAGAGCCTGGAAATATATATTCTCGTTTATCTAACCCTACAGTATCTGCATTAGAACAAAGAATATCTGCATTGGATGATGGGTTAGGAGCTTGTTGTGCTGCATCAGGACATGCAGCACAGTTGCTAGCATTATTTCCAATAATGGAGCCAGGAACAAAAATAGTAGCCAGTTCTAAATTGTACGGTGGATCAATAACCCAATTTACAAAAACATTTAAAAATTTTTCATGGGACGCAGAACTTGTTGATGTTTATGATCTAGATGCTGTTAGATTAGCAGTACAAGACCCTTCCGTAAGAGTTTTGTTTGCTGAAAGTTTAGCAAATCCTGATGGTAATGTAAGTGATATTTCATCGTTAGCCGAGATAGCCCATGAAGTAGGAATTCCCCTTATAATTGATAATACTATGGCGACACCCATTATATGTCAGCCAGGAAAATTTGGTGCTGACTTAATTATTTATTCAACTACTAAATTTTTGTCAGGACATGGAAATGCAATGGGTGGGGCTGTTGTAGATATGGGTAAATTTAAGTGGAATACAGGTAGAGAATTTTCAAAACTTACTAAACCAGATCCTTCTTACCATGATATAAATTTTTACGAAACTTTTGGTAATCACGCATTTATTAATTATTGTCATGCATGCGTTATGAGAGATTTAGGAGCTACTATGGCTCCGTTAAATGCATACTTAACACTCATTGGATTGGAAACCCTCCCTTTAAGAATGAGACAACATATGAAAAACGCTGAAAAAATTGCACAATTTCTTAATAAACATCCAAAAGTAAGCTACGTTTCATGGGCTGGATTTGAAGAAAATACTTTTCATAAATTAGCCAAAAAACATTTCAAAGATGGATATGGGTCAGTTTTTACTTTCTCACTAAAAGATGGGTATGATGCTGCTGTTAGATTAGTAGAAAATTGTAATCTTATTTCTCATCTTGCAAATGTTGGTGATACCAAATCTTTAATAGTCCACCCAGCATCTACAACTCATAGACAACTAAATGAAGAGCAAAAACAAAACTCTGGTATAAATGATTCAATGATAAGATTATCGATTGGTCTTGAAAACTATAAAGACATTATTGAAGACTTAAAAGGCGCATTGGAAATAGTATAAGAATTTAATTTTTTATTCGTTCCACCTCGGGTTTCTTTTTTCTAAAAATGCACTAATACCTTCGTGCGCATCTATCTCCATCATATTCTGAGCCATAACCTCAGATGTGTAATTGTAAGCTTCCCCCACAGGCATTTCAACTTGTTTGTAAAATGCTTCCTTACCAATTTTCACAGTTGAAACTGGCTTAGATGCTATTAATTTTGCAAGATTTAATGTCCTCATTTGAAGCTGATCCAAGGGAACAGAATAATTGACTAAGCCATACTGAACGGCATCCGCCGCATTAAGCTTTTCTCCAGTTAGAAGCATTTCCATAATTTTCTTTCTAGAAAGGTTTCTAGAAACAGCAACCATAGGTGTTGAGCAGAAAAGACCTATATTAACACCCGGTGTCATAAATGAAGATTGTTCAGATGCCACTGCTAAATCACAACTTGCCACTAGCTGACAACCTGCCGCAGCTGCAATACCACAGACTTCTGCAATCACTGGTTGTGGTAATGTCATTATAGTTTGCATTAAATTTGAACATTCATCAAATAAAGTCTTAAAAAATTCTTTGTTATTTTTATTTTGCCTCAACTCTACAAGATCGTGCCCCGCTGAAAAACCCGGTCCTTCTGATGAAATTATTATAACTTTAACTTTGTCTTGTGATGAAATTTGTTTTAAAGATTTCGTTAAGGATATGATCAGCTCTAAGGATAGTGGGTTGTGTTTTTGTCCATTAGTCAATTCAACTCGCACTATATGATTTGTTTCTTTGACAATAGTAAAAAGATTGTGCATCTATTTTTCTCATATTAATATAAACTTAATTATATATAAGAAACATTTTTTAAATTGTGGTCAATCAATAATCTTGCTCGATTGTTTTTCTAAAATTTTGATAGAAAATATTATAAATATGAAAAGAATAAGGATTAATGCAAAAATTTAATTTTAGAGTATTAATTTTAATTCTCACTGGGACAGCAGCATTAGCTTTAGCTGTTGGTATCGGTAGATTTGCTTACACTCCAATCTTACCATACATGCTAGAAGAACTTAATATAAGTAAAACTATAGGAGGCTTAATTGCCTCATGGAATTTTTTTGGTTATTTGAGTGGCTCATTACTATCAATATTATCTATTTTTAAAAAAAGAGTAAAATTAGTTTTTTTTATCTCTATTGTCGTATCAATAATAACAACTCTACTTATGAGTTTTCATGATAATATAACTTTTTTTATTGTTGTGCGTTTTGTGAGCGGCTTATCTAGCGCATTTGTTTTAATATTTGGAACGTCGCTGATACTTCCATCTATTCAAGCTTTTGGTAAAAAATCTCTTAGTACTGCTCATTTTATGGGAGTTGGTTTTGGAATTGTCTTATCATCGATTATAGTATCAATTTTAGGCAGTCTAGGATTTGAGTGGAAAGATCTCTGGATTGGAGTAACAATTCTGTCAATAATCTTATCAGTTCCTATATTTATATACACTCCGGATGAAACAATTATTAGTACAACATTTGATAAGTCTAAAGTTCAAAGTAATTTTGGATTTGCTTTAATAACTGTATCTTATGGTTTATATGGTTTTGGATATGTGGTTTTAGGTACATTTATATCTGCTATGGCAAGAGAAACTGTTGGATTAGAATCAACAGAAGTATATGTTTGGTTACTTGTTGGATTAGCAGGAATACCAATGGTTATTTTTTGGCCTTGGTTTGGAAAAAAAATTGGCAACGATTTAGCACTTTTTTGGGCTTGTGCTATTATGGGTGTTGGGATTTTAATGCCAGTGCTGTTAGAAAATAAATTTGGTATAACACTATCATCCATTCTCCTTGGCTCAACTTTCATTCCAATAACAGCATTGGCCTTATTAGAAGGACAGTCACGATATAAAGGTTCTATAAGGGTTTCTACAGCTATACTAACTTCAGCTTTTAGTGTAGGTCAAATGGTTGGCCCTTATTTCGGTGGTGTAATGATAGATTTATTTTCTTCTTATAAAATTGCCCTGTTAATATCATCAATTTGTCTTTTCATTGCAGCTCTATTAATGATAAGTCCTTCAAGGATTAAAACTATAAAATTTACAAATACTCCTTAAGAATTTTCAAACCTAAATTAGCAACAGGCTCAGCTTGTTCACCAACCTCGAAAGCATTTTCTCCAGCATTGTTACCATCAATAACACGCTTTGTTATTCCTTGAAGAATTCCAACAAACCTAAAACTATTAAAAGCTAATAAATATTTCCAGTATTTAGGTCTTTCAAAACCAGTGATATTTAAATAACTCTCCAAAATTTTTTCTTCACTAGGAATTCCTGAATTCTTAATTTCATTTCTATAATCACCTAAACCGCTAATTGGCCAACTCTTTTCAAACCTAAGCATCAAAGCCCAATAAGACAAATCGATAAATGGTGGAGATAATGTAGATAATTCCCAATCCAATAAACCCAGTATTTTTGTAGAGTGGTTGTTATTTTTTAACATCATATTATCAAGACGAAAATCCCCATGTAAAAGACAAGGTGGTAAGTTATCTATTTCTTTTGGTATATATTTAGGAATATTTTCAATTAAAAATTCCATACTTTCTATGTTTTTTGTTTGTGAATCCCTATATTGTTTAATCCATAGATTAATTTGTCTTTCGAGATATCCTTTCGGTCTTCCAAAATTTTCTAAACCAAGCTCTGCCAAATCGACTGATGCTAACTCAGCTAAAATTTCTATTTTATGTCTATAAATTTGTTTTCTTTGATTAGGAGAATAATTAGGAAGAATAGGATCAAACTCGTGAGTGCCGTCTAAAAACTCCATTATGTAAAATTCACTACCCATTATACTAATATCATCACAATATCCATACATCCTGGGAACTGGTAATTTAGATCGTTCTAAAGCAGACATTACTTTATATTCTCTATCAATACGATGAGCACCTGGTAAGAGATTACCTAACGGCTTGGATCTTAGAACAAAACTCTTGTTTTTTGATTTCAAAAGAAATGTAGGGTTTGATTGACCTATTTCAAATTTTTTAATAGATAGTATCTCTTCTTCTAAAGAAGTTTTTTTACTAATCCATGAATTTAAACTATTAATTTTGTTTTTTACTGACATATTGAAACGACTAAATTATCTTAACTAAAATATTATAACTAATTATATTTTTTATTAGGCATTATATCATGAATTTACAATCTAACACTGTTTTAATAACTGGTGCAAGCAGAGGTCTTGGAGCAAATTTTTCTAAGGTTTTAGCTGCAGACGGTTTTAAAATTTTAGGAGTTGGACGCAATAAAGAAAATCTTAAGTCTGTTATATCATCGCTCCCTAATCAAAATTTAAAGCATGAATTCTTAGAAATTGATATTACTAACGAAAAAGAAGTTCAACAAAAATTAAGTAGTCTAAATATTTATGGCTTAGTCAATAATGCTGGCATTGCTAATACTAAACTTTTGCATGAAGAAACTAATAATAGCTTAAATAACATTTTTAATACAAACCTACTAGGATCATTAAATGTATCGAATGCTATTATTCCTAATATGATTAAAAACAGAAGTGGGAAAATAATTAATATTGCGTCTACTCTAGGTTATAGACCATTATCATATGTGGGTGCTTACGCAGCAACTAAGGCGGCATTAATTCAAGTAACCAAATCTCAGTCAATCGAATTAGCTAGACACAATATATGTGTTAATTCTCTTGCTCCTGGTTATATCCTAACAGATATTAATAAAGATCAACTTGAAGGAGACGCAGGTATTTTACTAAAAAAGAAAATACCTTTAAAAAGATTTGCAACTGCAGAAGAACTTGATGTAATCATTTCAATGCTACTTAATAGAAAAAATACTTACATGACTGGAGCAGTCATTGCTGTAGATGGAGGTCTTAGTGCAGGGCTTTAAATTTTTAGGAGACTTTTATGGACTTTAACCTTCCAAACAATATTGAACAGATCAGAGTAAAAACAAGAAAGTTTGTTGATGAAAATATTATTCCCCTCGAAACTCAATCATCCTCTTATGACAACCATGAAAATATTAATGAAGATTTGTTAAAAGAAATACGACAAGAGGTAAAAAAAGAAGGACTATGGTCACCACAAATGCCTACCTCTAGATCTGGTAAGGGTTTTGGGCCTATTGGGATGTCTGCTCTATATGAAGAAATGAATAGATCTATTTTTGGTCCAGTTTGTTTTAATTGTGCCGCTCCTGATGATGGTAACATGTACATTTTAAATAAAATTGGAAGAGAAGATCAAAAAGTAAAATGGCTAGACCCAATTATTAATGGAGATGTAAGGTCATCATTAGCTATGACCGAACCGGCTCCCGGAGGAGGATCAGACCCTTCTATGATTAAAACCGAAGCCATTTATAATAATGGAAAGTGGATTGTAAATGGTTTAAAATGGTATATTACTGGCGCAGCCGTTGCGTCCCATTTTATACTTTTAGCTAAGACTAAAGATGGTTTGACTGCCTTTCTTTATCATAAAGATCAGCCAGGTTGGAATATTAAAAGACGTATTCCCATCATGGGTCCAGAAGAACATGGTGGTCATTGTGAGCTAGAATATAATGGATTGGAAATACCCGATGAAAACCGTCTAGGTGAAGTAGGTCAAGGGCTTAAAATTGTGCAAATTAGACTAGGACTTGCCCGGCTGACTCATTGCATGCGCTGGATTGGTCTTTCAAGGAGAAGTCTTGAGATTGCCTTAGACTATGTTTCTCATAGGGAAGGGTTTGGCATAAAACTAAGTGATAGAGAATCTGTACAAATAAAACTTGGCAAAGCTGCCATGGACATTGATATTGCGAGATTACTTGTTATGAGGGCTGCTTGGAAAATTGAAAATGGTAGTAAATCAAGACAAGATGTATCTATGGCCAAAATACATGTTGCAGATACTCTTAATAATGTATGTGACACTGCGATACAGTTAAATGGAGCAAAAGGATATAGTAAGGATACTATTCTTGAGTGGATTTATCGTTATGCACGTCAGGCAAAATTAGTGGATGGTGCCTCTGAGGTGCATCAAATGATTATTAATAGGTTTTTTAATAATTATAAGTCTGATTTTTGGCACTGGGGTGTTGGCCACGATATTTAATTTAAAAAATTTGGTCTATATTTTCTAGTGAATTGACAATATGAATAGGTTTACCAGGAAGTTTCTCTAATTTACCATTAAACCTATTAACCCATATTGTGTTAAATCCATAATTTGATGCAGCATGCATGTCCCATGCATTACTTGAAAAAAACATAACCTTTTCTTTTTTAATGTTCATCTTACTTTGGACTAAATCATAAACTTTTTTTGATGGTTTATATATTTTACACTCTTCAACGGACATAACTTCATCTAAGAGCTCCCTAATATTGGCGTTATCTACTGCGCTATTTAGCATTTTATTGCTACCATTAGATAAAATTCCTGTTTTAAACCCTTTTTGCTTTAAATTGTTTAGAACACTTTTAACTTCCGGGTATGCCTCTAATTTTAAGTATAGCGCTAATAAATCTTCTCTTAACTTATAATTTTCAATATCTAAAGTTTCCATGGCGTAATCTAACGCATCTGAAGTTATTTGCCAAAAGTCTACATATTCATCCATTGAATTTCTTAACCATGTGTATTCAACTTGTCTCAATCTCCAAAGTGAAGCTAATTCTTGCCACTTCGATCCAACTTCCGTAGATAATTTTCTACAGGCAGCGTTTACATCAAACAACGTTCCATAAGCGTCAAATATACAAGCTTTAATACTACTCATTTAATTATACCCTTTGACTTAAATAATCGTAAAAATCACCATTATTATTTTTATTCCAAATTAAAAACTTTTTATTATTAATACGCCTTAACGCAAACACTCTAGCCACTTTATAATTACCATTTTTTAAAGATTTTATCTGATACTTTCTATAAGCGATATTTATTTTGTGAGAAAATCCATCTTCTTTTGTAACTGAAATTTTTTGTAAGTTTAATTTGTAATACACTTCTTTTGTCATTTTTATTTTTTGTTTATTTTTATTTATCAAATAAGAAGTATTATAAACATCTTGGCTCCTTAAATTTAAAAACTCACCCTGTTTTTTTCTCTTTACAAAAGGATGAAAACTACATGGTATATTTCCGATATCACTTATGCTCAAATAATTTTGGTCTTTTCCTTTAAACTCTTTTAGTAAATTTTCGTTTCTATAGACCCTAGTTGGTGCAAAAGCTAAACCATTTTTTTTAACCATTTTATACATTTTTTCTAAATAATTTTCAGACCATTCATCATCAGAATCTAAAAACCCAATATATTCCCCCCTAGCTTTTTTAATTCCAATATTTCTAGTGTTTCCAGGTCCAGTTTTGATCCCATTCGTTTTTAAAATTTTTATTTTGATCTTTTTTTTCATTTTAGGGATTAAGTAATCATATTTTTTGCCATCATCAATGATTAGTATAATCTCTACAATTAGCCCGTCTTTAAATCTTTGATTCTTAATTGAGTTTAAACATCTCAACAAAGTTTTTTGAGCATTGTAAATGGGAATAATTATTGAAAGATTTATTTTCATTTAATTTCTTTTTTTTGATTATTATTATATCTTCAATTAAATATTGCAAAACTTATATAGCAGGAAATTTCCTAATGAATCCTATTTTGTTAAATTCAAAAGATTGGAAAGATTATTCTCTTATTGATAGTGGAAACGGTCGAAAGCTTGAACGATTTGGACCGTACCTGTTCTCTAGACCTGAGCCACAAGCATTTTGGGACCAAAGACTATCATCAAAAAAATGGTCTGAAGTCTCTGGTACATTCATTACCTCATCTTCTTCAGACAATGATGATGTAACTGGAAAATGGAGTTTAAGTAAAAATTTACCCCTTAAATGGGAAATATCATTTCAAAATTTAAAATTTTTCGCTAGTCCCACTCCTTTTAGGCATCTTGGTTTTTTCCCAGATCAGGCCCCTCATTGGACATGGGCTGCTGAAAAAATTAATAATGCAAAAAAAACAAATAAAATGAACAAAAATCCCAAAATTCTTAATTTATTTGGATACTCGGGCCTTGCTTCATTGCATGCAGCTTACAATGGCGCTTCTGTTACACATGTGGATGCCAGTAAAAAAGCAATTAATTACGCATTCGATAACAGAAACCTGTCATCATTACAAAGTCTACCTATTAAGTTTATTACTGATGATGCTGTTAAGTTTGTTCAACGTGAAATACGTCGCAATAGTAAGTATGACGCTATCATCCTTGATCCTCCAAAATATGGAAGAGGCCCAAATGGTGAGAAATGGGAGCTTTTCAAGGATCTCCCATTCTTATTGAAACTAATACCCCAAGTTTTATCACCTAATCCTATTTTTATTATCCTAAACAGCTACGCTATTAGATCCAGTTTTTTGTCCTTACACTTTGCACTTAATGATATAATGTCCAACTTTGATGGTCATGTTCAATCAGGTGAATTATCAATCATAGAAGATCAAAAAAATCCAAGACAAATTAGCACAGCTATTTTTGCAAGATGGGAATCATCAAATTAATTAGGATTTTTC
>Ga0181605_10004239_pt1 | contig 11457 bp, 13 predicted proteins | sample 041ome_11_FD_148676 | JGI IMG/M metagenome (GOLD analysis project Ga0181605, IMG submission 148676) | Coastal salt marsh microbial communities from the Groves Creek Marsh, Skidaway Island, Georgia - 041411US metaG (spades assembly) | ecosystem: Environmental > Aquatic > Marine > Intertidal zone...
ACATATTCAGGACGCCCATCCACGCCTTGCGTGCCATCCTCTTTGCGAAAATTGCCAAACTTCGATGCCAGAACGACTTGCTCGCGCCTGCCCTTGAGTGCAGTTCCTAGTAACGTCTCATTGTGACCCCAACCATACATGTCTGATGAATCAAGAAAATTAACACCCTTGTCAATCGCCTCTTGAATCAGGTCCACGCTCACTTTGTCATCTGCAGCACCGTAAGTCCCTGACAGCGACATTAACCCAAACCCTATTGGGTTGATACTCAAATTTGATGCCCCCAATTGGCGACTTGCTAGTTGACGACTCATTTAAGCACTCCTGTTTTCGGATAATTGGTATCGTCTGTTACCGGCTGAGTTGTGATTTCAACCAGTCTGCCATCAAAGGACGGACAGTGTGGGTTAGGTTGTCACACACATGGTTTCCATTTTCAAAAAGCCGATAAGTGACGGGGACACTGAGATCATTGATCATTCGCTCACTCTCTGAAACTGGACAGACCTCATCGCCACCACTGTGCACAATCAAAACTGGACATTGCACTCCTTGCAGATGTCCGGCCAATGTGTAACTTGACAGCACGTTATCCACGCTAGGGACTGTCAGACCCATTGCGTATGCAATCGACTCTTGGGTTGAGAAAGGCATACGCCCCCACACGCTGGGCAGGTCGAAGAACCCGCCAATCGAAACGACAGCGGATAGTCGTTTGTCAATCGCGCCGCGAAGCGCCGCGTAAGCGCCAAAACTTCGTCCCCAAAGTCCCACTCTCTGCGGATTGATAGCCGGTACTTTCGCGAGATAGTCCAGCACATGACCAATTGGGGCCTCGAAATCGGGGCGCAGTTTCACACTTTGATGCGTTAAGCCCTGACCAGGCCCATCCACGCTACACGTCGCAAGACCTCGGCGATGAAAAACAGTCTCCAAAGTCTGGAATTCCTCTTTTGTGGAGTCAGCGCCGGGCACCAATATGACACAGGGGGGTGGATTTTCTGCGATTGGCACGCGAAGTACCCCACGCAGCATGGCACCGTCACTCGGAATTTCGACATGTGTTGCAGGAGGCGTTAAAAAGGGGGCAGCGCGAGCATAGGCCGAATTCTGTAGAGCCTGAAGCTGTCGCTTAAGCAAAGAGTCACCAAAGTACGCAAATTGCCCCAAGTGACAATACAACGCCTGCCGCGCAAATGCTTCTCCTGCGGTGGTAAACGCAGAAGCCTCGACGGCTTCTTCACCAAGCCGTTCGTAGCGCTCAGCCACTGTGAGCCAGGCTCGAGGCCACTGCGACATCTCGGTGACGGCAGTAATTACCTCTTGTACGTCACTATGATCTGCGCCCGCGGCATAGATGCGCGGTAAGCGCTCAGCCAGCACCTTTGCGACTGAAACGGTCACGGCAGAAAGCCTGCTTGCAACCGCGTCGCTTCGTTATTGGGCGCACTCAAAATACCAATAAGTTGCTGAACGATAGACGGATTCGTTGAACTTGCGGAAACTGCTGCGGTATATGTGGTCGTCAAGTCAAGACCCGCTGGCAAATTCCCGACATATTCGACGCCATCGGTATTCAAAATTTCCGTCATCTGCGTGCACCCAATTGGCCGAGTGTGCTCACTCTTTGCCATCGCCGCCATTGCCGTTTGGCCGTTCGGAAACGACATCAAACGCGGTTGAACCGTCTCAAATATTCCCAACTTTTCTAATACTGCAGCGATATGAATACCAGCAGTCGACTTGATGTGGTCGGGAATGTAGATTGCATCAGAACTCAGAAACGCTTCCTTCAAATCGTCTGCAGTAACGACTACCGGTTTTGCTTGGTTACTGCGCACCGCAAGACCAGTGACAACTTTCCCAATTGGCGTCATACTCCCGCCGTCAATCAAACCCTTATCACTGAGTGCATCCATTAGCTTCTGACTCAATACCACGATATCAACAGCCTCACCACCAACAATTCGGTCGAACATACCGCCAACCGCGCCAAAATCTCCCACGATGTTGTGCCCGGTTGCCGCGAGGAACTCAGCCCGAATCGCATTCACCAAGCCATTGGCTGCACCCCCACTCAGTATTTTGACTTCACTCATTTTTATTCCTTAAAGTTTTACGTTAGTGGTTCAGTGCAGCAGAAACAAGCGCGTCTGGAGTTAGTGGCATATCGCACACATGAACCCCGATTGCTTGAAAGACTGCATTACCAATTGCCGCGGCCATGGGGCCCTGAGCCGCCTCCGCGCATCCAAGGGGCGGACAGTCCGGTTGATGGATTAGCTCAACCTCTATTTTTGGTACATCCGAAAACGGAATGATGGGGTAATCGAGCCATGTCTCGGTGGCAACAACTGGTCCGGCAAATTTGATCTCTTCGTGGAGAGTCCAGCTCAAAGCCTGCAAAATACCGCCCTCAGTTTGATTGATAACGCCGTCCGGGTTAATGATTTCTCCACCGTCGATAACTGAGTAAACGTCGGTCACTCTCACGCGCTCCTGAACTTCAACCCGCGCCACGACAGCGCAGTATGCCGCTGTATTTTTGTACTTTGCAAATCCCAGACCCCAGCCGCATCCTTCTGCCACCGGGCGGCCTCGCAATTCGGCTGTCGAATCGCGTGCCGTTCGAAGAACATTCAGAGCTCGATCGTCACGGAGGTGGCGGAGCCGGAATTCAAACGGATCCTCGCTTGCATCGTCTGCCAATTTGTCCATTAAAGTCTCCAGCGCATAAACATTAAGATGCGCGCCCAACGACCGCATTGAAGACGTTCTATAGGGGAGCTTGTGCACGATCCTCTTTTGGACTCTTACATTTGGAATGTCGTAGATGGGGACCGCATTCCGGTCAGCACCACCACCAGCATTCAATGGGATATCGTTCGACTTACTTGGAGGAAAGGGAGGATTTAAAAACGCAGCAGCACGCAAATTTGGCGACCCATTTCTACCGGGGCGATTCCCGTGCGGTGCGCTGTTCACAATCACGTCCATAGCCTGTATCGTGTGCGTTGAATCTAGGCCGACCGACACCCGAGTCACCATGCCTGGAGCCAGAGGGGCACAGCGAAATTCATCTGCCCGACTCCAAACAACCTTTACAGCCCGTCCAGGGTATCCCACCGCCAATAACGCCGCATCGAGTGCCACGTCGTCCGCTCCGTTGTGCCCGTAGCATCCCGCGCCAGGGTGATGAATCACGTCAATGGCATCCTTTGAAAGGCCCAAAACCGTAGCGATTGCATCACGAAGCGGATAGGGGCCCTGCGCGTGCGACCAAATGCGAAGCCTATCGTTTTCCCAAATCGCTATTGCTGCCGAGGGGCCAATCGACCCGTGGCTCAAATAGGGCCGTGATACGCGGTGGGTCACCATCGCGCCGTCGAAAGTCGACACATCACCCTGCGCTTGGACAGGAAGCAGATCCTCCTGAGACTGACTGATTGCATCTAGGGCGTGGGTCGGTGCATTTTCTGGCAAATCCCACTCGGCAGTTCGATAAGCCCATTCGCAAGCGGCGTTGGCCGCATGTGTTGATTCTGCGATCAGCCCGGTTATCTCGCCATTGCGCCAAACCTTCAAAACACCAGGCCGGCCGCCAAGCCGATTCATATCGAGGCTCAGAAGCTTTGCCCCCATGCACGGCGGGTGCACCAGGCGGCCGAATACCATGCCTGGGAACGTTAGATCGTGCACAAAAGGCTCACCTGCGATGCGGTCGACAAGATCGATTCGCGGAATCGATTTACCCGCAACCTTTCTGGCATCCGATAGCTTTGGAGCCGCTAATTCGGTGGCGTCCTGTTCCCAGTCAACTTCACCAGCAACGTCCCAGTAACTTAGCGCACTTTTCTCTGAGTCAACGTATATCTGACCGCTGAGAACGTTCAGCCGCTCCAATGACACCGCTAAGCGGCGCGCTGCGACACTTAGCAACGCCTGCCTCGCAGCCGATGCTGCCCAACGAATCGCCGTCCCACTTTGCGTTATCGACAGACTACCTGAGGTAAACCCTTCATTAGGAGATTGCCTTGTATCTCCTCCAGAAATTCGAACCTGGTCCACATCAACATCCAATTCGTCGGCTGCAATTTGCAGCAGGGCTGTCAAATTCCCTTGCCCTAATTCAACGCGACCGGTGCGAACATGCACGCGCCCAGCCTGGAGCGATAGCCATGCGCCGATGCGTGGTGTTTCAACGAGTTGTACAGGGATGCTCATATTAGGCTTTTTCAGTCAATAACTCATACAAAGCGCGCTTGATGCGAACATGGGTTCCACAACGGCATAAATGCTGGTCAAGGGCCGCATCTAAAGCGTCTTCGTCGGCGTTTGGATTAGATTCCAACAACGCCTTGACACGCATCGCGATACCAGAAATACAGTAGCCGCATTGCACTGCTTGGTGGGCTATCAGTTTTTGAATGATGGGGTGAAATTCGCCATTCGATTCAAGACACTCGGGGGTTTCGAGCTTGGAACCCACTATCTCGGACACCAGTTTGTCGCAAGAGGTTATTGCTTGGCCATCGCAAATTACAGTGCACGCACCGCAGGACGCGGCTCCACAACCAAAGCGAACGCGCGACAGACCCTGCACATCCCGCAAATATTGAAGCAGCGGGGTATCCGCATGCTCACTTGGAGCGGTCAGTGTCTCACCGTTAACCAAGAACCGTATCACATTAGCTTCTGAGTTCATCAATTTGCTCCGGTCGGAGATAAGTCAGGCGCTCAAGCAGCAGACGAATCGATGGATGGATTGACCCGATTGACAAAAGTATAGGTACGGCGCATTATTTACGCAAATAGTCATTTTTATCGAGAAAATGAAGCTTGTAACTTTTCAGATTGACGGCCAGGTTGGGGCCGGCTTTATCGTTGGCGACCAAATTTCAGTCTGCGAATTAGGGGAAAGTGCCGAATCTGCCTTGCTAAGTCTGTGCGGTCGTGAGGCTAAGGACGCGCAAGCGTGGGCTAAAAATGAAATCAAGCGGATTTCTATAGGGAGCGTTCGCCTCCTGGCGCCAATTCCAGTCCCCCGACGCGATATTTTTTGTGTAGGCAAGAATTATTACGAACACGCGAAAGAATTCCACTCGAGCGGCTTTGACTCAAGCAGCAAAGATGCCGTTCCAAAGTATCCAATCATCTTCACCAAAGCCACCACAAGTGTCATCGGTCCCGGGGAATCGGTTAACAGCGCGTTAGACGTCACTCAATCAGTCGACTATGAGGGTGAATTAGGGGTGGTGATAGGTCGTCGCACCTTCAAGGCGGAAAAAAGCGAGGCCATGGCTTCAGTGTTCGGCTACACCATCATTAATGATGTGACATCGCGAGAATTGCAGAAGCGGCACGGGCAGTGGGTTATTGGTAAGGGCATAGACACGTTCTGCCCAATGGGCCCATGGCTAGTAACAGCCGATGAAATCCAAGACCTGACAAAACTGCAGCTCACAACAACCGTAAACGGCGAAAAGCGCCAAGAGGCTTGTCTTGCAGACTTGATCTTTGATATTCCGACCCTGATCACTACGCTGAGCGCGACCACCACCCTGCTTCCAGGCGACATCATCGCCACAGGCACTCCTGTTGGGGTTGGAATTGGCTTCACGCCACCAAAATATTTGCAACCGGGCGACCAGATGGCTGTGAGTATCACCGGTCTGGGCGAATTGCATAACCCTGTTTCCTGAGTGAAACCCTGAGAGAGCTTTTTCAAACCAAAAAAGGAGACCGACCGTGATCAAACGCAAATTGCTACGCAACGTCGCGCTAACAGCGCTCACCTTGGGCGTACTCAGCATGGCGCAAGCTGCGGAGGTGACGCTGTCGACACAGACAGCATTACCGACCAAACATGCCTTGGCAAAGAGTTACATCAAACATTTCATTGAGCCTCTAAATGCACAAGGCAAAGGCGTGGTGAAACTCAACTTGCTGGGCGGCCCCGAAGTTACGCCAGCGAAGCGAGCGCCACAAGCCATGCAGCGTGGTGTCATCGACATATTGTGGATTCCTGCGGCATACATCGCTGGGCTGGTGCCAGAGGCGCAAGCGATGATGCTCCAGGATATCGGCATCGATAAGCTTCGCAGCACTGGAGCTGTGGATGCCTACGACAAGATCTTCACCGACCGTCTGGGTGCGCGCTTGCTGGCTTGGTCAGAGACAGGAGATGGCTCCGGCTACTATCTTTACACGAAGAAGAAGCCAGCCATGAAGGATGGAGTCCCGGATTTGAGCGGCTTAAAAATGAGAACGACTGGTGCTTATCGGCCTATACAAACCGCTCTTAACGCCACGACGGTGTCAATTCCTTCAGGAGATGTGCCTACCGGGCTTGACCGCGGCGTCATCGATGGCTTCGGCTGGCCAACGGTCGGACTTGCATCAATTGGGCTGGCGGACAGAATCAAATACCGGATCGAGCCTAAGTTTTACAACCTGGCAAACGTGGTGCTAATCTCAAAAACGAAGTGGGATAGCCTGCCGGAGAACGCACGCCAACTCATTTCGAAGGTCGCCAAAGAGTACGAGTTGGCGTCTGTAAAAGAAATGATCACGCAAAACAAGTCAGATATTGCCGCCGGAGACAAAGCGGGAGTTCAAGCAATTTCGATGACAGGCACAAATGCGAGGAAATACCTCAAAACCGCAAGCGACGCGATGTGGGGAGTTGTTGGCAAGAAAGTGGGGGCAGAGGACCTGACTCGCTTACGCAAGATGCTGAGTTCGGAGTAATTCTGCCATCTACTAGGAAACCAAGATGATGAGTAGAAAATGGTGGGCATGGCAACTCAGTGTCGTGAATCTGTTTGCCGCGCTCGCCGGCTTACTCATTGTCTTGGGTATCGGTCTAGTGGCTATTGATGTTTGCATCAGGGCAGCGGACATCAAACCACCAGGTTTCACCGTCGCGACGGTCGAATATATTTTGCTCTATTTTGTTTTACTCACAGCACCGTATCTCGTCAGACATAAAGGTCACGTTCTGACCGATATGGTCTTTCAGCGTCTTCCTAAACCATTGCAGTGGTGGGTCGAAAAATTCATCTACGCGATGTGTATCACTATTTCATGCATTTTCGCAATAGTCGGCGGGTTTCTATGTTACGAGGGATTGAGCCTTGGATATATGGATGAACGATCAATCGATATCCCCTACTGGCTCCTGTATGTCTTATTTCCTCCTTGCTTTACTCTGATAGCGCTTGAATTTCTCCGCTATTTACTTGGCGCTGACTCTCTCTACGAGGGCGAGCGTCAACTAGACCGAGTCTAAACATGGAGTGGTATTACGCGCTTTCCATCCTCCTAGGCCTTGTCATAGGACTGATGGCGCTGGGTGTGCCGGTCGCCTTTTCTTTTATGGCGAGTAATCTAATCGGGGCCTGGATTTTTATTGGCGGATCAGCCTCGGTTTTGCAGGTTGTTGATAACTCCACCGCACTCATTACCCGCTTTCAGCTTGCGCCCGTCCCATTCTTCATTCTCATGGGGTCAATATTCTTTTACTCCGGATTGGCAGTAAAAGTTTTTGATGCCCTCGACAAACTCCTAGGAAGAATTCCAGGACGGCTGTGCTATCTAACGGTTGCAGGTGGCACAGCGTTTTCGACCCTGACCGGGTCGAGCATGGCAAACACCGCAATGCTGGGATCACTAATGGTCCCAGAGATGCAGCGGCGTGGATACCACTGGAAGATGTCACTGGGTCCAATACTTGGAACGGGTGGACTAGCAATGATTATTCCCCCATCTACGCTGGGCATCTTACTTGCCTCCCTGGCCGAAGTGGATGTTGGCAAATTCCTCATTGCCGGCATCCTACCGGGCCTTGTACTGGCAGCTTTATACACAGGCCTGATCACGCTTCAAATATGGCGCAACCCTGATAACGCGCCGAATTACGATACCCCGAGGCTCGGTTGGCGTGACAGCATCTTTGTCATTATGACGAGCATCATGCCCATGGCACTGGTCGTCTTGATGGTGATCGGGTTAATCATTTTTGGTATTGCAACACCGACCGAATCTGCGGCCTTCGGCGTCCTCGGTGTCACTTTATTAGCCAGGTTATTTAATGTCTTATCGTTTGATGCCCTGAAAACGTCCCTGCTCTCAACAATTAAAGTTTCTGGGATGGTTTTTTTCATCATTTTGAACTCCAGTATCTTTAGCCAGTTGCTTGCATTTTCTGGCGCCAGTTCGGGACTGCTCGAGTTTGCGACCTCGTTTGATGTGACGCCGGGGATGATGCTGCTATTCATCTTCTGTGCGTTACTAACAATTGGAATGTTCATGGACCCTGTCTCCATGATGTTGATCACGATTCCAATATTCTTCCCGCTCATTCAGGCTCTAGGGATTGACCCTTTATGGTTCGGCTTATTCATGCTCCTTGCGTTAGAAATGAGTCAAACAACGCCTCCGTTCGGGCTTCTTCTTTTTGTCATGCTTGGTGTTGCTCCAAAAGGAACAACACTTAAGCAAGTTGCGACTGCAGCCGCTCCGTTTTTGGTATGTGATGCGATCTTAGTAGGCATCATTAGTGCCTTCCCGGCACTCGTGCTGTATCTACCGAGCGTGATGCAGCAGTAATGGCGAGACCCAAACGCACTCATGCGTGCGCACGAATCGCGGTATCCGTGTTTACACCGTGTATCCGTGCTATTCGAAGAGAGTGGAAGTGAGCCCGTATCAGGCTGGAGAGACAGTAACCTAGTCTGCTGCGGAAGTGCCTAACCAGAAATGTAGTGTCACCTTAGGATAGAGCAAAGAAATCTGAAGAGGTCTCTTTCAAAGGCTAACTTAAGTATTTTTGGCTCCCCGAGCAGGAGTCGATTTAGCGCCTGTAATACCTTACTGGTAGCGTGTTCCCTGTAGCAACAACTAATCTGCATTAAGGTGAACGCCATGTCACGGAAGGTATTTTAAGCACTGAGTGCAATTAATTGCAATTAGATTCGGGTCCCTGCAGCCCTGGCGTCAGCAAGGTCACTCCACCCGGCCGTCGTAATCGACTGTCTCGGTGTCACCCAGCCGCCACTTGGCCACCGATTCGACCGTGTAGCTGTGGGTGCAAACCTTGAAGTCGGGCTTGCTGAGCGCCACTGGAGTGAGCGACGGATCGAAAAACCGGCAGCGGTTGTTCGGCTGCAGGGCAAACTGCCCGTTGTCCAGCCGCAGCAGGTTGAATGACTTGTGCTCATCGGGGGTTTCGCTGAACCCGTAGTCGGGAATCCGGGGGTCGGGCATGCAGTTGTCTAGGGTCAGCATGTACTGGCCGGGGTGAAGCTTACAGTCTTTGCCAAAAAACTTCAGATTTGTTAGCGGCACTTAAAAAAAAAGGGGCTCAAAGCCCCTTTCCGATCCGCTGCGGGTTAACCGCCTGACGCGATTGCCTTTGCAACTGCCGCTTGATTCGTCGCAATTTTCTTATGGTTCGCGACGATATCATTACGACGCGCTGCGATTATCCCAGCATTTTTCAGGGTTGCTGAAGCGTTGGCTTGCACTTTGGAAAGTGTTGACGCGAGCTCTTTTTTGTTCGCTGCGGCCTTGGAGGCGGCCGCCTTCATGCGACTCGAGTTTGAGGCAATACGCTTCGCATTGGCCGCGGGAGAGACACCAGCAAATGCTGATTTTGCGGATAAAAGCTTACTGTTGGCGGCAATGTTTGCGGCGTTGAACTTGACGATCTCGGCGTTACTGGCCATGATCATGTCGTTCACTTCAATGAGTTGCCTATTAATTTCGCTCAAACGCTGGTTTACAGCAACAACTTTTGCGTTGAGCTGTGCCCTGTGTTCCAAATAATCTAACTTGGCAGCGTTCATCATCGAGTTAACGAAATTCTCCTGAACTTGGCCCTCAGCCGCCATACTATCAAGTAAGGCAAGGCGGTTGCGGAAAATATCGTCTGTATTTTGGTTCGCTATTTGGCGATTACCAATGAATGCCGCAGAGTAATTTTTTAAAATCTGGGCTCGGTTCTCTTCAATTATGGCCCTCTGCCGATAGGCTTCGGCCTTATTCCACATGACGGTCGCCTCTAGGGCATAAATCTTTGACTTATTTACCCGTATGGCTTTCGTGTTTTTAGCGACTTTTTCCATCGAAGTTCCTTTCAAATTAATTGTTTTTTTCTGAAGGCTGTCTTTCAAGAAGCACTAATCACAGCGGTTCAGAGAATCGTGCAGCCCCACGACAATGTCAACCAAAAACCCATGTTTAGATCAAGGTTTTTTCTGTGCGGTATTCTCAATTAGTTGTTGCGTTTTCGCTGTGTTCGCAAAAAGCAGCCTAAACACGAGATCAAAGGGCTCCGAAGAGACGGCCCACCACTGGGCGACTACTTCCAGCAATACTGAGAAGCTCGGGCGTGGGAGACGGTGATACCATTGCGCGACAAGTTAATTGGCTAAAGCGCCACCGACGGATCATGCCTGAGCGCGGCGCCCGCAAAGAGTCAGGCAAGCAAATCGAGCGGATGATCGCTCGCAAAATGGAGGTGCTGAACGAGCGGGCAGCCATTGTTGCCGCACCGCCCACCATCGAGTTCGGTGTGTTGGACCCAGTGGTTGGCTGGTAAGTTAATCCATCCTCGGCTCAAAGCCCCCGGATGGCAGAGGTGCCCGCTCCAGGTGCTTGCGGATCGCCTCGAGGTTTTCGTTGATCCTGACAACCGTAATCAGCGCCCCAACCGTCAGAAGATAGGCGATGATGAAGGCGACGTAGTAAGCCCAAAACTCTGATGAGTTTACGCCGTGCTTTTGGTAGTTAAATGCTGCGTAAACCATCACCGCGATGAAAATGAAGTGCATCGCGGTCATCAGGTACGAATACAGCCGCGCAACTATGTCGTTCATATCAAACCTCCGGGTTACGAAATAAGGGTGGCCAGCAAAACGGCACCAACAAACACAAGTGCCAGCGTCAGGTAGTTGACCTTGCGGTCTAGCGCCTGAATACGCTGCTGAATGTCAACCAGCAATTCCTTCTGCACTGCATGTGCGGTACCACCCCCACCCATTGGCGGCGGGGCTCCGTTTTCAAGCAGTGCCTTTTCAAGTTTGTCGAGTGGGTCTTCTGACATGGCTCACCTCCACCCCGAAGTTTATGACCCGGAATCAAACCATTGAAGTCGCTTTATAACAAACTGAGAGCCGTCCGATCCGGCTAGCACCTTCGGCTAATCTAAGTTGAGTTGAGACCGAAACGGTAGCTAGGTCAAAGATGCGCCAGATTGCAATTAGTTTTTCATACTGAGTGCAATTAATTTGCAACTAGTTTTTGCGGAATCCAGCAACTACGAAGGTTATAAGGCGTTATGTGGCTCCCCGAGCAGGGCTCGAACCTGCGACCTGCGGATTAACAGATGAGCCGCCCGTCGATTTGTTCAATATTTTCAACGGGTTAGCCTCAAAAACAGGCTCTGTGTAATAA
>Ga0181605_10004240_pt1 | contig 11456 bp, 10 predicted proteins | sample 041ome_11_FD_148676 | JGI IMG/M metagenome (GOLD analysis project Ga0181605, IMG submission 148676) | Coastal salt marsh microbial communities from the Groves Creek Marsh, Skidaway Island, Georgia - 041411US metaG (spades assembly) | ecosystem: Environmental > Aquatic > Marine > Intertidal zone...
GTGCGCCCAGTATTTGCTTGGTTTCTGGCGGTGGAGTTGATCCACAAAACGCGGGGAAGAAAAAAGCTAAAAGTGGTTGAATTTGGAGCAAAGTGGAGTAAAGTGGTGAATACCTTCTCGTGGCCGGACAAGAAAGGGGGGCACCATGTTCTTGGGTACGCACGCCCCCAAGCTCGACGACAAAGGCCGAGTGATTCTCCCCGCAAGATTTCGCGACGAGCTCGCGAACGGTCTGGTTCTTACCCGCGGTCAAGAGAGATGTATTTACGTCTTCACCTCTAAAGACTTCGATGCTCACGTTGAGCGGCTTCGAGAGGCACCCCTGACCTCGAAGGCCAGTCGAGACTTTCTGCGTCTGTTTCTGTCAGGCGCTTCCTCTGAGATCCCCGATAAGCAAAACCGGGTCACGATTCCTTCGGCGCTGCGCGACTACGCCGGGCTTGAGCGCGAACTGACTGTGATTGGCGCCGGCAACAGAGCCGAGATTTGGTCCTCTACCGCATGGGATGAGTACTACGAAGAACGCGAGCAAGCCTTCTCTGATACCGAAGAGGAGGTGATTCCTGGGCTTTTGTAGCCCTGAAGTCTGACTCCCCTCCGTGAGCCCTGTGTCACCTTCCCCGGTCCCAGGTCATCACACGGAAGGGAATCTGACTCCAGGGACACCGGGTAAATCATGATTGCTACCTACTCACACATACCCGTCCTTGCGCCAAGGGCTCTCGAGTTGCTCTCCCCGGCACTCCAAGGGGAATCACCCGTTCTGGTTGACGCCACCCTCGGGCTCGGTGGGCACACCGAAATGTTCCTGGCCGCACTTCCGGCGCTGAGGGTTTTGGGTATTGACCGTGATCCGGAAGCTCTGGCTCAAGCTCGCGAGCGCCTGGCGCCTTTCGGTGATCGGGTGATGTTCTCCCTTTGCCGCTATGACGACCTGGACACCGCACTGGATGAGCACGTTCCTGACCAGGCACCGGGTGCCATCTTGTTCGATTTAGGTGTTTCGTCCCTGCATCTGGACAAGCCCGAACGCGGGTTCTCCTACTCTCACGACGCACCGCTGGACATGAGGATGAATCCTCAAGATGACGTCAGCGCTGCCGACATTCTCCAGTCCTTCACGGAGGCTGACCTGGCTGACCTCTTCTTCCGCATGGGCGACGAGAAGCTGGCCAAGCGTTACGCGCGAGCGATTGTCGAGCGTCGCTTGCAGGCACCAATTGTCCGGACCGGTGATCTCGTCGACGTGCTTCAAGAAGCGACACCTTACGCCCTGAAAGACAAAGGCCACCCGGCAAAGAGGGTCTTCCAAGCGCTTCGGATGGCGGTAAACCAAGAGCTTGATTCTTTGGCCAGAGCACTGCCCGTCGCTTTTGATCGCGTCGCCATCGGGGGACGGGTAGCCATCATGTCCTACCACTCGGGCGAGGACCGCCTGGTGAAGAGGGAGCTTCGGAAGCTCTCCGTCTCGAGCGCTCCCGCTGGTCTGCCTCGAGAGCTCCCTGAACACCTTCCAAGTTTTCGTGAGATTACGCGTGGCGCCGAGGTAGCAAGCGCCGAAGAAATTGCCTCCAACCCCCGAAGTGCCTCTGTCCGTTTGCGGGCAGGGGAGAAAGTGAAAGAGGTATCTCGATGACTGCTCTAGCTCCCAGTGTCGTAGGCGCGCCTCGGGCAATGAAGCCCCGCGCAGTGTCCTCGACACGCCAGAAGGCGAAGGCTGATGCTGTTCCCAAGCTCCGCTATATCGTGGTGCTGCTGGCCGGTATTTTTGCGATTTTAGGTGGACAACTCTTGCTCTCCATTGCGGTGTCAGGTGGCGCTTATGAAATCGCCTCACTGAAAACTGACCTTCGAGGCAGTCAGCAGCAGCAACAGATTGTGGGCGAGGAAATTAGCGCCCTGGTTGCCCCCGACACTCTCGCCACCTTGGCAGGGTCCATGGGCATGGTGCCGGACAACAACCCTGCCTACATCAGAGTCTCTGATGGCGCCGTGGTGGGCGAAGCGATTCCTGCGGAAGCAACGGCGAGCGGTCAAATTTTTGCTGTGACAGCAGGGACCGAATCGGTTGTCGCGCCCGAGATTGTGGAGGATGTGTTCCTCACAATCTCCACGGCGACAGCACTCGAAGCCGATGCGACCGATGTCTTGGCACCCCCGACCGCTGACCTGGGCACTCCCCAGACTGCAGAGCCCACGGCTTCGACAGTGGCGGTAGCAGAGGCGCCTGCGCCCCGGTTTGGTGGTTCCATTCCCTCTCCGGTGACGCGCTAGACGGAACACGATGGCACATCAGCGCATTTCCAGTCGCCGCATGGGCATTGCGCTTCTTGTTGTCTTCCTCATGGCGGGCTTGCTGGTGTCGCGACTCGTTGATGTTCAAGTGGTGCGCGCCGCGGAACTTCAAGAGCAGTCCGCGGAGATTCGTACGACCAGTGAGGTTATCTGGGCCTCACGCGGGTCGATTGTCGACAGTTTTGGAAATGATTTGGCCACGGATGTCGACCGATATGACGTCAGCGCAGACCCTCGCAGGGTGGGGGACTTCCGTCGTGACGGTGAGACCGTCACAGTCATGGCGGCAATGGCGGAGATTGCCCTCATCACCGGGGCAAACGCGGATGAGTTGCTCTACGCAGTGAACAGCAACCCCGAGGCGCACTTTACCTACCTGGTGAAGGGCGTGAGTCCAGAGGACCGACAAGTTTTGCGAGAACTGCGCAATCCTTGGCTTCAGATGGATTTGGTGCGCGAGCGCACCTACCCGTTTGGCCCCGTCACGGCGAACCTCACAGGCATGCTCGGAAGAGACGAACCCCTCGCTGGCGTTGAGCGTAAATATGACCCGTGCTTGCGTGCCATCAACGGCACTGCGACGTACCAAAAGGGTGCTGATGGTATTCGACTCCCCGGCACCACCCAACTGGTGGAGGAACCTATCCACGGTGGTGACGTGAAGCTCACTATTGACAGTGACCTCCAGTGGTACGTCCTCCAAACCCTCGCGGAACACGGCAGCAGGCTGGGCGCCCAATACGGATCGGCCATGGTGGTCCGGGTGGATGATGGGCACGTTCTCGCGGCTGCGGACTGGCCCACTTTTGATCCGAATGACTTTTCAGAGTCTCCTGTGGAGTTCATGGGTGCGCGTTCCTTCAGCTCACCCTACGAGCCTGGCTCCATCATGAAATCTGTCGGAATCGCGATGCTCATTGACGGTGGGTACACCTACTCAGAAGACAAGATTGTTGCCCCCGGGTTTTATGAGGTCTACCCCGGTCGCTTCATCAAGAACTTCCTGGTCGCTGATGATCGTCAGCTCACCACAGCTGGTGTGCTCCACACCTCCTCCAACACCGGAATTTCGGTCCTCGCCGACCGGATGCCTAAAGCGGAAGCCACCAACTACTTTCGTGAATTTGGGTTTGGTGAAGTCACCGGCATCGATTTCTTGGGAGAGTCCTCTGGCCAGGTCTTGCCGGTTGACCAAGTTGACGTGGTGACCCGATACAACCAATTCTTCGGACAGGGAATATCAGTCACGGCAGCTCAGATGGCGTCGTCCTATCAAACGCTCGCCAATGGCGGGGTCAGAGTTCCATTGCGACTGGTCGACGGGTGTCTGACCAATGAGGGGGAGTTCGTTCCGGAGCCTATTGCGGAACCCCTCCAGGTTGTCTCGGCAAGCGCCGCTCAACAGACCGTGCGAATGATGGAGACCATCGTGTCGCAGGGACCGCTTCGCAACATTCTAGAAATTCCTGGCTACCGAGTTGCGGCAAAGACCGGTACCGCAGAAATTGCAACGTCCACCGGGTATGGCGATGATCGCGTGATTTCGCTTGCAGGTATGGCGCCTGCAGAAGATCCCGAATATGTGGTCTTGGTCAGCTTTTATAAGCCCCAGACGTCGCGAGTTTCGACCGCGGCGGCACCCGCATTTCATGAAATCCTCTCGCACGTCCTCAAGCACTACCGTGTTGCCCCATCTAGCGAGCCAGCCATCCTTCCCCCGCTAACCTGGTAGCCGGGGTGCCGGAGCCCCAAGGAGGGGTGTAGTGGTGCATAAAGCTCGAGCGCTGCGACCCCTGTCCACCTCGCCAAAGACCCTCAGTTCTCTAGCCATTGCACTCGGACTTCAGCACCGCGGTCTGGACGTGAGTGTTACAGGGGTGGCGCTGGCGTCCTCTGCGGTGCAGCCCGGAGATCTTTTCGTGGCCGTTCGGGGTGTGAATCGTCACGGGAGCGAATTCTGGCCCGATGCCTTCGCCTCTGGTGCAGTCGCCGTGTTTACCGACGAAGAGGGTTGGGCTGCGCTCGAAGATTCGCCGGTGCCGATTCTCGTGGCCCCTGATCCTCGGGCTCTAGTGGGGGCGGTGTCGGCAGAAATCTATGGAACTCACCCTGATTCCGTGCCCACTATTTTGGGAGTGACGGGCACGAATGGAAAGACGTCGACCGCGTTCCTGCTCGAAGCGATCATGCGGGGTCTTGGGGTGCGCACTGCCTTATCCACGACGGCACTTCGCCAAGTAAACGGTGAGAATTTTCCGAGCACACTCACCACACCGGAGGCACCGGACACCCACGCCATGATTGCGCGTGCGCGGGAGGAAGGCGTGAGCGCGATTGCGGTCGAGATCAGCGCCCAAGCTCTGAACAAGAACCGCATGGACCAGGTGGTGTGTGATGTTGCGGGCTTCACTAACCTCAGTCATGACCACCTCGAGGATTTTCATACGATGGACAACTATCTCGAGGCCAAGGCCGCGCTGTTCACGGCTGAGAAAGCGCGAGAAGCAGTGGTGTGCGTGGACACGACATGGGGTCAGAAGCTCGCCTCAAGGGTGACCATTCCTTGCACCACACTCGGTCGCCGGGGGAGCGCTTCGGCCCAGTGGTCGTGGGACATCGTGGATGTTCATGGCGAGTCGACAACCTTCGTCCTGGAATCCCCAGAGGGGGTCAAGGGGGAGATTGTGGTCCCCCTGACAGGAGACCACATGGTTGCTAATGCTGCGCTGGCGACGGTGATGGTGATTCGATCCGGAGTCACGTGGGAGGAGCTGGCAGTGCTCGGCCCTGGAACAGAAGGAATTCCAGTCTTTATCCCGGGGCGCATGGAGCGGGTGTCAGGCTCACGGGGACCTCAGGTTTATGTGGACGCCGGACGAAGTGCGGATGCGTACGAGCAGACTCTCTCGGCTCTGAGGACATCAACCTCTGGCTCGCTCATCATGGTCTGTGGAACCTCTGGGAACCGAGACGCGACGAAGCGTCCCATCATGGGTCGTACTGCAGCTGAGCATGCCGATGTTGTGATCATCACCGATGACGACCCCCGTCGGGAGGATCCCACCGTGATTCGCGAGGGACTCCTCGAGGGCGCGCGCGCTGTCCGCGGGATTCCAGTCCATGAAATCCCCGACCCCAGTGAGGCCATCCGTTTCGCCGTGTCTCTCGCCCAGGAGGGCGACACGATCCTGTGGAGCGGGCCGGGCTCTCAGGATTATCGCGATATCGGAGGGGTGAAAATTCCTTACTCGGCGCGCGAACAAGCTCGACAGGCCCTCCACGATGCAGGGTGGGGCAAGACATCGTGAGCGCACTGCAGGTCACGGAGGAGTGGCTGGATTGGGAGTCCACCGGCGCACAATTGACTCTGGGGGACGCCACGGAAACACTGCACATTAGGGGCATCAGCCTCGAGGCGAGAGATTCGGCACTGCGTATCGTGCGGGACCAGTTAGCGCTCGGCTCGAGCCTCAAGGACGCACTCAAGGAAGCAACTACGCTCGGGGCTCCTGGAGAGCTGCCAGTCGGAAGTCTGATGTCGGACGACGTGATTGTGGTCGATGCGTCTCATGTCACCCAGGCGTCGCCCGCTGTGGACATCACCAAGTCAGTCTCCGCGCTCGCCCGTGGCACCCGTCGGGTGGTGGCTGTCGCCGGAACTCTCGATTTCTCGGGGGAATCTGACTACGACAATCTCAGTGCGTTTGGTGCTCTCATGGTTCGACTTAATGTGACGCAGGTCTTTGCAGTAGGTCGAGGAGCCAGGGCCTTATTCCTGTCGGTGGGTATGGAGGGTTCCTGGGATGGAGAGTCGCGGTTCTGCGAGGACAGCGACAGCGCGTACGATGACATCCGTGCGCACATTAGGCCGGGAGACGTTGTCCTTGTTCTCGGGAGCACCGATGAGCCTTTGTCCGAGATGGTTCAGAAGCTGAAAGCCGACTTCTCGTGAGAATACTGTTGTTGGGTAGTGCCTTGGCCTTGGGCTTCTCCCTGTTCCTCACCCCTCTTTTTATTCGTCTTTTCGCGAAAATTGGGTGGGGACAATTCATTCGTCAAGATGGCCCGAAGACTCACTATGTGAAGCGTGGCACTCCCACAATGGGCGGAATCGTCATTTTGTTGGCGGTGCTGTTTGGCTTTTTTGGTGCCCATCTGATTGAGGGTCGCATGCCAAGCCCTTCTGGGCTCCTCGTCATGGGGCTGATGGTGGGTTTGGGGTTTGTCGGTTTCTTGGACGATTTTTCCAAAGTGCGACGCCAGCAGTCCCTGGGGCTATCGCCGCGCGGGAAAGTCATTGGTCAACTTGCGGTCTCAGTGGCCTTCGCATGGGGGGCAGTCTCTTTCCCTGATGAGAACGGAGTAACCCCCGCCGCTCAAGGAATTTCGGTCGTGAGAGGCGCAGATCTTCTGTCGTTCGTGCAGTGGGGCTACTGGGCAGCGGTTGTGGCGTTTGCGGTGTGGGCAACTCTCATCATCGTTGGAACATCCAACGCGGTGAACCTGACTGATGGTTTGGATGGGCTGGCCAGCGGGGCGACAATTCTGGTGTTTGTCGCCTACGTCATGATCACGTTCTGGCAGTTCAACCAGTCATGTTTCCGAGCCTTCCCCGACGAGGATGTTCTCTATAAGTGTTACGAGGTTCGAGATTCGCTCGAGCTCACTGCGGTTGCCGCCATAGTCGCGGCGAGCTTGATCGGTTTTCTCTGGTGGAACACTTCCCCGGCGAAGATTTTCATGGGAGACACTGGGTCGCTCGCTTTGGGCGGTGGGGTGGCAGCGCTTGCTTTGTTCTCGCGGACCGAGGTGTTGCTTCCCATTGTGGGGGGACTGTTTGTCATCCTGACCGGGTCTGTGATTCTTCAACGCTTGTATTTCAAGGCCACCGGGGGGCGCAGAATCTTCTACTCGTCTCCTTTGCACCACCATTACGAAATCAAAGGATGGGCTGAGGTCACCATTGTGGTGAGATTCTGGCTCATCGCGGGGCTCTTCGCGGCGGTGGGAGCGGGACTGTTCTACCTGGAGTGGCTCAGTCGTTGAGTGAGGACTCCCTTTCCGGGCTCACCAGTTGGCACTCCTCCTGGACGGGTCTCCGCGTTGTTGTAGTGGGCTTAGGACAGACTGGCTTCGCACTGGTTGACACCTTATGTGAACTGGGTTGCAACGTTTCAGTCGTTGCTGCAACAGCGAACAGTGACCTGGTGAAACTCGCCGAAGTTGTGGGTGCCAAAGTCACCGTCGATGAGGCGACTCGTCGCTCTGAGATCATCCGAGCGAGCACGTGGGACCTCGCAGTTGTATCTCCAGGAGTGAAGCTAGATGATCCCGTCATAGAGCATCTGGTGGAATCGGAGATTCCCATGTGGTCTGATCTTGAGCTTGCGTGGAGACTTCGAGACAAGGCGGGCGATCCAGCAGACTGGATAATGGTCCGCCACAGCGCCGAGAGCGATAGCGCGGTAGACATCGCTCAGCGTATTTTTCAGGCCGCCGGGGTCCCAACGAGGGTTGTCGGCTTCGGGGCCCCGCCGGTTCTCGATGCTCTGCGTGAACCCAGGCCCTACTCCGCGCTGATTGTGCAGGTGTCCGCCTCCTCCCTTCAGTGGCGGCAGCGTTTTCCGCAGAGCTCTATCAGCCCCTCGATTACTGTGTCGCTGGAGACAGAAGGGACAGATGACAGCGGGGTGTTTTTCGATGGCACAACCCAGGCCTGCGTCTACCGCAAAGGCATCGGCCCCACGGAGGCGCAGGTTCAAGATGCCGATGTGGTCGAGGGAGCGCGAGCGATTGGTCTGGGTCTTGATTCGCCGGGGATGAGCGATATTGGCCTCGTAGAGGGGATCATCGTGGACCGAGCATTTCTGGATGATCGCGCTAATCAAGCTCTTGAGATTTCGACACTGGAAGAAGTGCGAGAAGCGGGGTGGCAGGTTCCCGAGCAGCTACCTGCACTCCTCGCCGCGATCGCCATCACTCGCTCCAAAGACGTCGCACCGGCACTGATAGCTGGTGTTTTGAGCCTTCCCTAAGCGCAGGGCAGTGGAGTCTAATCGGCGCGCCTTAGCGGTTGTTTCGGTGTTTTCCCCGCACACTTGAGGGTAATCTTCATCCATCAACCGTGGGATGAAGGTTCCGTGGGTGAAAGCAGGTGAACGGGCAGTGACTCAAGTCGCATCTAAGCCGTCTGCACCCCGTGTGACGGTCAGCGTGAAGCGCCTTTTTGGGCGGGAATCCGCCGATTACGTGGTCATGGTGTCCATGGTTTTTTTCCTGGTGATTTTCGGCTTGGTGATGGTTCTTTCCTCGTCCTTTGTGGGGTCGGCGCTCGGCAATGACGGCAACTTCTTTGCCACCTTTTTCCGTCAGGTGATGTGGGTCTTGCTGGGTATTCCTGCGATGCTGGTGATTTCACGATTCCCTGCGCGAGCCCTCAAGAAACTTGCCCCGACGATTTTTCTTGTGGCTCTGCTTCTCCAGGGTCTGGTGTTTACTCCTCTGGGAATTACCTCCGGCGGTAACACCAACTGGGTCAACATCGCCGGTTTTACCGGGCAACCTTCGGAAATCTTGAAGGTCGCCATGATCATTTGGATGGCGGCGATTCTTGCCGACCGCATCGATCAGGTTGAGGATTACCGCACCCTCATGAGACCGCTGGGGCTGGGAGTTCTCATTGCCTTGAGCTTGGTCATGATGGGCCAAGACCTGGGAACCATGGGAGTCATGGTTGTCATTGCACTAGGGATTGTCTTTCTTGCGGGGGCGAGACTGAGCCACCTCTTCACGGTTGTGGCAGTGATTGGTGTGGGTGTTGCCATGTTGGCCTTACTCAGCCCCTCTCGCATCAACCGCATCATGACCTGGTTTTCTGGCTGCACCGAAGACGATTATTTGGGCACCTGTTGGCAGATCGTTCACTCCACGTATGCGCTGGGTTCTGGCGGAGTCCTCGGCGTGGGGCTAGGGAACTCCCGCGCTAAATGGTCCTGGTTGCCCCACGCCGAAACCGACTTCATCTTTGCCATCGTCGGGGAAGAGTTGGGTCTCATTGGGACCAGCATGGTGATTATTTCCTTCGTGATTCTGGCGGTGGCGATGGCCCGGCTGGTGCGCGCACAGCCAGACCCTTTTGCCCGTCTCGTCACCGGGGGAGTCATGGTCTGGTTGATCGGTCAGGCATTGATCAACATTGCCGTGGTTCTTGAGGTCCTTCCCGTCCTTGGCGTGCCGCTACCCTTCATGTCGGTAGGGGGATCGGCCTTGATGGCGTCTCTCATCGGTATCGGAGTGGTGATGTCGGTGAATAGGCACGATGCAATCTCCGTTACCGCGGGTAAGAACCGACGGAGCTCCTCTCGATGATGAGGGTGGTGCTTGCCGGCGGGGGTACCGCGGGCCATGTGAATCCTCTGCTCGCGGTGGCTGACGAGCTCGTGCGACAGGGCTCGTCGACTCCGGGGGACATTCTGGTGATTGGCACGAAGGAGGGCTTGGAAACTCGCCTAGTCCCCGAGGCGGGCTTCACCCTGAACACCATTGCGAGGTTGCCCTTTCCCCGGAGAATCAATGCCCAAGCCCTGCTCTTTTGGCCGCGATTTGTGGGGGCTGTGTTGCGAAGCATGCGGCTCCTTCGCTCGCATCGCCCTGATGTTGTGGCGGGCTTTGGTGGCTATGTCTCCGCGCCGGTCTATGTGGCGGCCTGGGCGCTTCGGGTCCCCTTCGTGATACACGAAGCCAACGCTGTTCCCGGCTTCGCCAACCGCTGGGGTGCCAGGCTCACACCTCACGTCGTGACAACATTTTCGCTGACCAAACTCCCTGGTGCGACGCTACTGGGGATGCCGATGCCCCGCAGTATTACTCACCCCGCATCAACGCCGACGATGTCAACCGCTCGGGCACACTTTGGGTTGTCTCCCCGGAAAAAGACTCTTCTGGTGACAGGCGGGTCGCAGGGGTCGGTGTCGATAAATTCGACGGTTCAGGCAGTGGTGGAGGACATTCTGGCCGCCGGGTGGCAGGTTCTTCACATTGTGGGCACTCGAAACCCGCTGCCAACAGTCAAAACACCGGGTTATGTGGCCCTGAAGTATTGCGATCGCATGGATTTGGCCTTCGCGGCGGCGACTTCCGTGATTTCTCGTGCAGGAGCAGCCACGGTGTCGGAAATCCAACTCTTGGGTTTGCCTGCGGTCTTTGTTCCTTACCCGGTGGGCAACGGTGAGCAGGAGAAGAACGCGTGGGATTCTTTGCAGGCAGGGTCCGCTGTCTTGGTCACTGACAGCGATTTCACCCCGGATTATGTTCGGGCCACTGTGTTGCCGTTGCTGGGAGATGACGCGGCTGTGGAGCGTATGCGGCAGCGCGCTAAGGGCTTGGGGAGACAGGACGCTGCCGAAGCTTTTGTCCAGATGATGCATCGGGCAAGCGCCCCGAGCAGAAGGGGTTCCTCGTGGTCAGACCGGAACTAGGGCGCGTTGTTCCCGATGAGTTAGGGACGGTGCACTTCATTGGCATCGGTGGCTCAGGAATGAGCGGAATCGCTCGGGTATTGGCACAGCGAGGGCTCACGGTGTCGGGGTCAGATCGGTCTGCGTCAGAAGTCACGGAGTCTCTTCAGGCTTCTGGCATCACGGTGTCGGTGGGGCACGATCCTTCGCACCTCGGACAGGCCACCACGGTCGTGATCTCCAGCGCTGTTCGCGAGGACAACCCGGAGTTGATGGAGGCCCGCGCCCGAGGGCTCCAGGTCTTGCATCGCTCGGAGGCGTTGCGCTGGATTATGAGGGGCAAGAGAGTTCTCGCGGTGGCGGGATCTCACGGGAAAACCACCTCCACCGCGATGCTGGCGACCGCGCTCGATCGCTCTGGTCGCCCCATTGGCGCAGTCAATGGTGGTGTGGTGAGCGAGTGGGGTGTTTCCTCCCGTTGGGGAGAGGACGAGCTTTTCGTCATTGAGGCCGATGAGTCAGACCGCTCGTTCGTTGACTATCGACCAGCAGTAGCGATGGTGACCAATATCGCGCCCGACCATCTCGATTTTTACGGAACACTCGACGCCATTTACGACTCGTTCGAGGATTTCGTGCGCAGCGCTACCGAGACAGTGGTGCTGTGTGCTGATGATGAGGGAACCCGGCATCTCGCCACTCGGC
>Ga0181605_10004254_pt1 | contig 11438 bp, 7 predicted proteins | sample 041ome_11_FD_148676 | JGI IMG/M metagenome (GOLD analysis project Ga0181605, IMG submission 148676) | Coastal salt marsh microbial communities from the Groves Creek Marsh, Skidaway Island, Georgia - 041411US metaG (spades assembly) | ecosystem: Environmental > Aquatic > Marine > Intertidal zone...
ATTAAGAGGACATGCCCTACCGGGGGGAATAGTAACACGTGAAGCTTATGATTCTCTTGTTGGTGTTACTTTAGAGCTGTTAAAAGAAAATATGCCCTATGACGGATTATTTTTTGATATACACGGGGCGATGAGCGTTCAAGGAATAGAGGATCCTGAAGGTGATTTTATAGAAAAAATCCGGGCACTTATCGGTACAGAAACGTTGATCTCTACTTCTATGGATCTTCACGGGAATGTATCCGAACGTTTAGCAAAGCATACCGATCTAATTACTTGTTACCGTATGGCGCCTCATGAAGATGCTCTTCAATCAAAACAAAGAGCAGTTGACAATCTTTTAGAACGACTGCAATCGGGGAAGGGAAAACCAAAGTATAAAGCTTGGATTCCTGTTCCTATTCTCCTTCCCGGAGAAAAAACAAGTACCCGCATAGAGCCCGGTAAAAGTCTTTATGCTCAAGTACAGCCTCAAACAGAGAAAGCGGGGGTAATCGATGCCGCCATTTGGATTGGTTATGCCTGGGCAGACGAACCAAGAAATCATGCTGTCGTTATGGTTACTGGTGACGACCAAACCGCCGTCAGTGAAAGTGCTGAACTACTTGCCAATCATTTTTGGGATGTTCGTGAACAGTTCGATTTTGTAGCCCCTACAGCTACTTTAAAAGAAAGCCTTGACTTGGCGTTAAAGTCAACCCGAAAACCTTTTGTAATAAGTGATATGGGCGACAACCCCACTGCTGGAGGTGCCGGTGATGTCACTTGGACTTTAAGAGAATTATTGGCACAAGCTGAATTTCAATCGGCACAGGGACCAACCGTGATTTATGCCTCCATACCAGGGCCTGAAATGATCGCTGCTGCTCTAGAGGCAGGGGTTGGAGGTCAAGTAAAAGCGAAGGTCGGAGCTGAGGTTGACGATCGTTTTGCACCCCCAATTCTATTGGAGGGTATCGTGGAAGCAATCCATAAAGGGGATGTTCATGCAGAAGTTGAGGCCGTAATTCGAGTAGGGAGTATTCGTGTAATTGTTACCCAAAAAAGAAAGCCCTATCACCGAGAAAAAGATTTTACTCAACTGGGGCTTGATCCCAGAAATAGCGATGTCCTTATTGTAAAAATAGGCTATTTAGTCCCCGAACTTTATGATCTCAGAGGAGATTGGATTATGGCTTTAACCCCGGGTGGAGTTGATCAAGATTTAGAGCGACTGGGTTACCAAAGGGTTCAACGACCGTTATTTCCTCTAGATAAAGAATTTCCGGATCTCAACTTAAAAACTCGATGGATTGAATCCTCCGAACAACCTTAAATTCATTATCTTGTTTTGTAGCTCGTTCTGAAAGGAATTTTGTTAGGTTTAGAAATATAAAATCTAGGATTTCGTTTTATAAAAACACTCGCTTTAATTGTTCTTTAAATCTTTACCATCAAATAGATAACTGACTTCCTTTCCTTTTTCATAGGTCTTTTCAATTCTTAATTGACCCGTTTCATCGTAATATCGAAAAGTACCATGTGCGATGCCGTTCTCATAGTTTTCCTCCCACCCTATACTCCCATTAGGATGATACCAAAACGACCTTCCCTCTTGTTTTCCGTTATTGAAATTTTGTATCGTTCGAATAGTGCCCGTTTCAAAATAATGAATCCATTTCCCTTGCTTTTTCCCTGAGATAAGATAGCCTTCGGTTTTAATTTGCCCATTTTCAAAATAGGTTCTATCCATTGATTCATGATTTTGGCACATAACAGTCAAAGGAATACAGAGGAACAAAACGGTTAAGAAATTCATCATTTGACTTGATATGAACAGAATAAAATTACTGTAAAATTATGTTTGAAAAAGAAATCTAGGCTCATAAACCCTTAACGTTCAACTGTTTTATATTTTGCTTAAACGCGGCGTTTAGCTTTTAAGAACAAACTGTTTAAAAGTCTAAACAAATGCTTCGAATCTCCCAATACCACCTTACCCTTAATCTACTTCAATGAGGATTCTTTGGTATCGAGTCAATTTAGGAATTCCGTTATCTGTCCCTTCTACGATGATGTGAACTTGATTTCCTGAGGCTGCATTAGATCCTAATTTGATTTTTGCTTGCTTTTGGTTGAACGTAACCTCAACTGGAGCGGTACTCAAGTCAGAATAATTCCAAACGGAATGAGTTATTTGATCACCATCGATATCACCAGAATTAAAATCCAAAATAACGGTTTCCCCTGATTTAGCTGAAATTCTTGAGGGTTGTTCTACATGAATACTTGGAGGGTGATTTGCGTTTTCAAAAGATTTTATACACCAATCTGCTCGTGCTGCAAAATCATTTTGAATAACCTCTACCCATCGAGATTGTGGGTAATACGGATCCTTCCTTTGGGTTTCTGGATTAAAATCAGAGGCTGTTTCACCATCTTCAAATTTCGATGGGTTGGTCTTAGATTGAACAAATCGTCCTCCCCATCCTCCATAAGAAGGGTTGTTGTAATTATCTAATCCAACATCTACTAAGTGTAAATAAGCGGGTGTATCGCCTTCTGAAATAAAATCATACAGGTCAAAAGAACCCCACTGTGCATTCTTTAATTTGGTGAGGTCACCGTGAATATGTTCGTCATCTCCTTGCTGCTTTTGTCCGTCCCCATAAGAATAATATTTTTTTAACAAGGGTCCGTGATTTTGAATAATCTCAGGTCCCATAAATCCACCCTTAAGTTTCGCTTGAAGTTTAGAAGGGACCATTTGTTGCCAGGGATAGGCAAAGGCTGCAAATTGGTGAGCGTTATAATAGACTCTGATTTTGGGCCATTTTTTACTGATATAATTGATATAGGTGTCGTCTTGATCCATAATGGTATAGATACTCGCTTTTTGGGAAACTGCTTCATAAACCTCATCCCAAAGTGCTGTTTGAGAATACGCTTCCTCTATTGATTTCAAAGAACGAGCTATGGTGTTTGTTCCTCCCCATGCCTGAAGAAAAAGTTCTTTTATTTCTGGATCAAGCAATTTGTTTTTTATCCATTCCGACCCGGCCGTAACCAATTCCATTTCTCCTTCAAAATTGACATTCCCTACTTTTACCATTCGCATAAGTTTTTCAGGGGAGGGATAGGTTGCCGAATGCTTGAGCAAGTTGGGATAAATTTTTGCGTACTCTTGAATGAGTTCTTGAATCCAATTTGTCCCTGGCCAACGCAAATCGGTTTGCTCGCCGTACATATTTTTTGTCATCTCCATTTTTGAAATAAATGGGGTAGCTTTTCCGTCTCCTCGATAATGCCACATTGAACTGGAATACACCAAACCTTCCAAATCAAATTCATTGGTGTACAAGAGCATCCGAATAAAGGTATCCACATCGTCGATTTCACCATCTGTAGTCACAATTGTTTTTACCCTTGGTTGTTGCGCTTGAAGAAGAGAACTACTCAACAGTACAAAACTGAAGAGGATGAGTAGAATCGATTTATTCATTCCCAATTTTTGATTGTAAGGTAACGATTTCTGGTAGTTTTTATATTTCCTTATACGATCAAACCAAAAAAGAAAATAATTCTTTTTATCTAAAAATTTTTAACTTTAGTACAAACATTTTCTATGGCAATTGTAAGACGTCATTTTCTCAAACAAACCGCATTGGCTTTGAGTATTCCATTAGTAGGCTGTGAATCAACTCCTTCTGCTTCGGATACAGCCCCTTTTTCAGCGCTTAAACGAGGAGATGTACTCCTATTTCAAGGGGACTCTATAACCGATGCGCGAAGAGAAAAAACAGAACAACTCCCCAATACTTCGAGTTCTTTTGGTCACGGTTATGCCTTTTTAGCAGCTTCCTATTTACTCAATAAATTTCCTGAACATCAATTTACTATTTACAACAGAGGAATTAGTGGAAATAAGGTTTTCCAACTTGCGGATCGATGGCAGGAGGATGCCCTCGACCTCAAACCCAATTGGGTTAGTGTCTTGATTGGAGTTAATGATTTTTGGCATAAAATGAAACACGGATATGAGGGAACCGTCGAAATCTATGAAAATGATCTAAGGGCATTGTTACAACGTACTACAAGCGAACTGCCTGGTGTTCGTTTAATTGTTTGCGAGCCCTTCATCCTTCCAAATACCTCTGCAGTGGATCAAAGCTGGGTAGAACCCTTTAAGGCGTATCAAAAAGCTGCTCATCATATTGCTACTGAATTGGGAGCCTTATGGGTTCCTTTTCAAACACTATTTAATAATGCCTTGCAGCATGCTGAAGCTGCTTATTGGGCTCCTGATGGGGTTCATCCCTCGATGGCAGGAAGTCAATTGATGGCTAATGCTTGGCTCGATGTACTAAACAAATCTTAATTACTAACTAAAAAACAAACAAGTGGGAAATTCAAGAAGAACTTTTATAAAAAAAACCGCTGCCGCTGGTTCTGCGACCATGCTGGCGCCTACAATTTTATCTTCCTCCGTTTTTGGGGCGAATGATCGTATCCATGCTGCGGTATTAGGAATAAATGGAAGAGGTAAAAATCACATTAGTGGCTTAATGGCACAAAAGAATGTTCAGGTCACCACCCTTTGTGATCCTGACATGAACTTACTTAATGAGAGACAAAAACAATTTAAAGACAAATACAACAAAGACGTTGCGCTTGAACAAGATTTGAGACGTGTAATGGATAATAAAGACATCGATGTAGTCAGCATCGCTTCCCCGAACCATTGGCATGCATTATCTGTAATATGGGCATGTCAAGCTGGAAAAGATGTCTATGTTGAAAAACCAGGATCGCACAATATATTTGAAGGGCGCAAGATGGTTGAGGCAACTCAAAAATACGATCGTATCGTTCAACATGGGGTGCAACTTAGAAGTTCTCCTGCAATAAACGAGGCAATACAATTGATGCGTGAAGGATATATCGGTAGAGTTTATATGGCAAGAGGTTTGGTCTTCCGTTGGAGAGCCGATATTGGAGATAAAGGCTTCTCCCCAGTCCCAGAGGGATTGGATTATGATTTGTGGACCGGTCCTGCACCAAAAAGACCTTTTACTAGAAATTTAGTACACTACAACTGGCACTGGCATTGGGACTATGGAAATGGGGATGTTGGAAATCAAGGCATCCATGAAACCGACTTGTGTATGTGGGGACTCGATGTGGGCTTACCCACAAAAATCACTTCTATGGGAGGTAAATTTCTTTGGGATGATTGCAAAGAGGTTCCCGAAGTGCTGACTTCCATTTACAATTATCCAGAAGAAGGTAAAATTATCCAATTTGAAGTTCGTCCTTGGTGTACCAATACAGAACAAGATGCCACCGTTGGAAATATTTTCTATGGGGATAAAGGGATTTTGGTTGTAGAAGGATACAACAAATACAAAACTTATTTGGGACAAAATAGGACTCCTGGAAAATCAGGAGACGATGGTGAATCCAATGCTTCAGAAATGGATCGAGGAGATGGAGGAACAAATGGACATTTTGCTAATTTCATTGATGCTGTTAGAAAACATGACGCGAGCATATTAAATGCCCCAATTGAAACTGGGCATTTATCCTCCGGTTTGGCACATCTAGGAAATATTGCTTACCGCATGGAAAAAGTGCTCACGTTTAATCCTCAATCCGAAAAATTCGTAAACGATCCTGAGGCAGATAAAATGCTAACGCGAAATTATCGCAAAGGATTTGAGGTTCCGAATCAAGTTTAAATCTATACCCAATTGATCTCGCATGAGTACAGGTGTTTTTAAAAACGCTTGTATTCATAGTGATCCTTTTTTCTTTATTAAAATCACTACATGAAAATACCCGCAAAGCTGTTTATTCCAACTGCTCTTTTACTCGTTCTTACTCTTTTATCCTCTTGTAGGTCTGAAGAACCCAAAAAAGCAGAACAAAACTATTTACGGGGAGAACTTCCTGTACAAGAGGGGATGGTGGTTTTTAATCAAAATTGTGCAAGTTGCCATAATTTTAATACTACTGAAATTGGTCCAAATTTAGCGGGTATTACCGAAGCTATGGACAAAGAATGGATTAAACGCTTTATTCAAAATCCTCAGCAAGTCATTGAAAATGGTGACGAAAGAGCTGTTGCCCAATTTGAAAAATTTGGTGTGTATATGCCTTCGTTTAAGTATCTCAAAGAAAACGAATTGGAAAACCTTTTAGCCTTTATTCATAAATTTTCAGAGGGAGAAAAAAAGAATACCTCCAATAGAACTGGAGCATTGATAAATCCCATAGAAACTCCAATTCCTGATTCTGAATTTATACTCTCCATAGAAGACTTTACCACCATTCCACCCAGTTCGGATAAGGCTCCCGATACGCGTATCAATACTTTGCGTGCACTACCTACATCTGAAGGAGAACGGCTTTTTATTGCCGACTTACGAGGTAAAATCTATGAAATTACTTCTGAAAGCCCAGTTGTATATTTGGATGTAAAAAATCAGCTTGAAGGTTTTATTGATCAGCCGGGTTTGGGATCTGGACTCGGGAGTTTTGCATTTCATCCTGATTTTGAAAACAATGGTTTGCTTTACACGACGCATACTGAACCCTCAGAAACTAAAGTTGCAGACTTTGCTGTCCCGGAGGGAGCTAAATCCCGTTTGCAATGGGTACTTTCAGAATGGAAGTCCGATTCCCCTAACGAACAAACCTATGAAGGAAAAAGAAGAGAATTAGTACGGGTGGATATGGTCTCTCAAATACATGGCTTTCAAGAACTCACTTTTAACCCCTATTCGAAACCCAATTCTCCAGATTATGGCCTTCTTTATTTAGGTGTGGGTGATGGAGGTGCCGCTTTAGCTGGATACCCTGAGCTTTGTGGAAATTCTACTCATATTTGGGGAAGCGTTCTTCGAATTGATCCCCTGGGAACAAATAGTAAAAACGGAAAATATGGGATTCCGAAAGACAACCCTTTTGTAGGAACGGTGGGCTTGGGTGAGATCTGGTGTACTGGCTTTAGAAACCCCCACCGAATCACTTGGGACATTTCAGGTTCCGATAAAATGTTTATTTCAAATATTGGTCAGCATAGTGTTGAAGAAGTAAATCTTGGCGTTAAAGGGGCGCATTATGGGTGGCCTTTTCGTGAGGGAAGTTTCGTGTTTGATGTAAATGCCAACCCTGAAATGGTGTATCGTCCAAGTGAACAAGATCTAGCTGCTGATTTTGTCCCACCCGTCATACAATACGATCACGATGAGGGAAATGCCGTATCCGGTGGTTTTGTTTATGCAGGTTCTCAAATTCCCTCCTTACGAAACACCTATTTGTTTGGAGACATTCCAAGAGGAACTCTTTTTAGTGCTCCTTTATCCCAAATCGAAAATGGTCAACAAGCCAAGGTTGAAAAGGTTCGTCTTGAGATTAATCATAACCCTTCCGAATTAATCGATATTCGTCCAAACGAACGGGTCGATTTACGATTTGGGCAAAACAGTTCTGGCGAAATGTTTCTTTTTACAAAAAGTAATGGTAAGGTATATCGAATTGTCGATTACAAAAGAAAAACGGCTTCTTCCGCAAACTAAAATAAACTGTCGGAGTTAATTCTATTTTTTTAATCTAAACACGTATGCTCCTGAACCGAGCGTTTGACTCGACTGTTCCATACTTGTAAACTTTGGTTTTCTCTTCTCTCCTCGAGCTTGCTCCCAATTTCCTGTCATTATAGGTAATTCTACAGTTGCTGTGGTGTTTGGTGGAACTACAAGATGTAGAGAAATTTCTTCTTCACTTTGTTTCCAATCTACACCAATTGTCCCGTAATGACTTTCATACGTTCCTTGAACGTGATCAAAATGCTGAGGGAAAATCGGTTTTAGGAAAAAATGTTTAAATCCAGGGTGGTATTCGTTGATTTGAATTCCTAATAATTGACGGTACATCCATTCCCCAATGGCACCATAGGCATAATGGTTGTAGGAGTTCATTGATGGGGTTTGAGTTGTTCCATCGGGCTTTAAGCCGTCCCAGCGTTCCCATATCGTCGTTGCTCCCTGTGTAACGGGATACAGCCATGAAGGATAGGTCTTCTGAAGTAAAAGATCAACCGCAACATCCGATCGCCCATTTTCAGAAAGGACATGACATAAATAAGGCGTCCCTAAAAAGCCTGTCGTTAAATGATTGTCATAACTTTTAATATTAGTCACCAAACGTTCTACGGCTTGAGGAATCAAAGCTTCAGGAATCAGTTCAAAATGAAGTGCCAAAACATAAGCCGTTTGGGTTTCTGAAATCAACCTCCCGCTTGAAGTCATAAATTCCTGAACAAAGGCCGCTTTGATCTTTTGAAGTTCATTTTTTAAAGCTACCGATTCTTCATGATAGCCTAGTGTTTCGGCTGCCTTCATCAAAATCTCTGTAGAATGGGCATAAAAGCATTGAGCGATCAGCTCTTTACTGGTAACAGCCGAACGACCGTCATTATCATCATTCGGTCTGTAAAACAACCAATCTCCAAAATGAAAACCTCCCTTGTAAATTCCCTCATTAGCTAAATTTTGCATATACATAACCCACTTTTTCATACTGGGGTAATGTTGTTTTAATGCCTCTTTATCGCCGTAATAGAGATACGCATTCCAAGGAATAATCGTTGAGGCGTCAGACCATCCCGCGGATCCCATGGCATTTTCTCCTAATACATTAGGAATAACAAAAGGGACAGAACCGTCATCCCGCTGATCAATGGATAAATCTATGAGCCATTTGTCAAAGAAATTTTTTACATCGTAATTAAAAGCAGCGGTATTAAAAAATGCCTGCGCGTCACCAGTCCACCCCAAGCGTTCATCTCGTTGAGGACAATCCGTTGGAACATCCAAGAAATTTCCTCTTTGCCCCCATTGAATGTTTTGTTGCAATTGATTTATTAAAGGGTCCGAAGTAGTAAGAGTCCCAGTAGGTCTCATGTCGGAATACATTGCAATTGCTTTAAAATCCGCTGGGTTTACAGCTGCGCTACTTTCAATTTTAATATATCGGAAGCCTTGAAAAGTAAAATGAGGACGGTACACCCATTGGGAATCCCCATTGAGAATAAAGGTGTTGAGTTGTTTTGCTGCCCTGAGATTTTCGGTATAAAATTCACCTTCCTTATCTAAAATTTCTGCATGATAAACGCGTACTGTATCCCCTGCTTTTCCTTGATGTATAAACTCTACCCAGCCAACAAGGTTTTGTCCAAAATCAAAAACAATATCTCCCGATGGAGTTATAATTTTTTCTTTTACAAGGAACGTTTCCTTTTTGCGAATTGGTTCGTTTCTAGATGCAATCAATTTCGCATTATCCGATGCACTCGTTACTACTTTTTTAGAATTTGTATCTGTGAATCCATACGTTGTCCATTCTGGTTGATGTCTTTGTGCATCAAAGAGCTCTCCGTTATAAATTTCTGAATCAATAATAGCACCGTGCGTATACGTCCAATTGGAATTTGTACTGATCGTTTCTGTCGTCCCATCGGTATAGGTAACCATCAATTGAGCTTTAGATGCAATTTCGGATCCGTAATGATTATTTGCATCTCCCCATGCGAGATAGCCTCGATACCAACCGCTTCCTAATACAATCCCAAAGCCATTTTCTTTACCCAATAAGTCTTTTACATCATACGTTTGATATGGAATGCGCGCTTTATAAGACGTCCATCCTGGAGAAAGGTATTCGTCCCCTACTCGTTTGCCATTTATAAACGCCTCGTACATCCCTTTTGCTGTAATGTGTAAATAGGCGGAAGCGATCGTTTTGTCTTGTAATTTAAAATCGGTTCTTAGATAGGGGCTTTCTCGATTCACGTCGTCTGCTGTTGACTGACCTATCCAATCTGCTTTCCAGTCTGCATCGTTGAGTAATCCCATAGACCAATGCGCTGTTTCGCTTTCTATTTCATCACTTGTTTTATTTGTTGTAAGTTTTACCCTCCAATAATAAGTTTGGTTCGACTGTAAAGCGGGCCCTCCATAGGGAATATGCGTACTGTTTGCAGAATTCATTTTTCCAGAATCCCATACCACAGACTCTCCCTTATTGGAAGTTGACCATACCCGAATTTGATACTGCTCTTGCTCAACTTCATATTTTGAGCTTTCGATTTTCCATGAAAAGTGAGGCTGTAACGCATCTACTCCTAATGGATTTGTAAGTTGATTTAAACGGAGATCGGTTACTCTAGTTTCTTGGGCAAGTATTGAAGTAGTCAAAGACAGGGTTGTGACGAAGAACAAAACAAAACGATTCATAGTAGAAAGATTTAAACTAACAATTTATAAAACTTTTTTGGACTGATTTATTTATTTTTTTGTGTTCGTACGATTTGATTTCAAATTAACTGTAGCCCTTGTTTTCATGAGACTTCTCCAATTCAACAACGGGCTTGTATAGGATTTAGTGACCTGTAAAAAATCTTTTTGTTACGTATTTATGAGTTTGGGGTAGGGTAAAACTCCTTTGAGTTGTTCTATATCAAAAAACAACTTATATCATGAAAAAATTTATACTGCTTACTACCTCTCTTTTAGTATTCTCCTGTTCTGTAAACGAAATGGATGAACAAGACAATTTAACCAATGAAATTGAAAGCCTTGTACTTTCAGATGAAATTACTTCTGAAAAATCAAACTTCTTAACCAGCAAGGATACCGACAACGATGGGATCAATGATGCTGCAGATGTGGATGTTGACGGAGACGGTATTCTGGACAACGGTGCCGATGATGATGGAGATGGGATCAACAATATTTCTGACGTCGATGTGGATAACGATGGTATCGACGACAACGGAACCGACATTGATGACGATGGAATCAACGATGAAAATGATGACGACATTGATGGTGATGGGATTTCAAATGACGATGATGAATATCAAAATCTATCCGATACTTCCCTATCAAACGCTGTACAAGAGAAAATCACAAACTATATCAACAGCAACTACACCGGTAAGACCATCACAGAGGTAGAGATTGAAAATCAAACGATAGAAATCGAACTTTCTAGTGAGGTCTCTCTTCGATTTGACCTCAATGGAAATTTCTTAAGCCTAGACAATGATGAGGGTTCAGACGACAATTCCGATTCTGACAACGATGAAGGTTCTGAAAACGATGAAGATTCTGATGACGATCAAGATTCTGATGACGATGGAGATTTTGATATTATCGCTCAAGATATTCACTTTTTCAGTTCAAATATTGATGAAAACTTAATTATGTGGTGGGAAAATATAGGAGGTCAATTTGTAAGAAGAGAACTAGATTAAGATGCTCCAACTCTACTTCATGGGAGTTCTTTATGCAGTCCTAGGAATCCTTCATTTTACCAATACAGGCTTTTACATACCTTTTATGCCTAAGTTTTTGCCAGCACATAATTTGCTCATTTACCTAAGCGGTATAGCT
>Ga0181605_10004260_pt1 | contig 11427 bp, 10 predicted proteins | sample 041ome_11_FD_148676 | JGI IMG/M metagenome (GOLD analysis project Ga0181605, IMG submission 148676) | Coastal salt marsh microbial communities from the Groves Creek Marsh, Skidaway Island, Georgia - 041411US metaG (spades assembly) | ecosystem: Environmental > Aquatic > Marine > Intertidal zone...
TTATCGATGCGGTGGCAGCAAAAGCTGACCTGAATAAAACCCAAGCCGAAGCGGCGGTAAATGCACTAGTCGAGGTCGTGGGGCAGTCGCTAGAAGATGGCAACCCAGTCGCACTTGTTGGCTTTGGTACCTTTGATGTCAAAGCGCGTGCGCCACGTACCGGTCGTAACCCAAAAACAGGTGAACCAATCGAAATCAAAGGAGCTCGGTTACCGGTATTTAAAGCAGGAAAACAGCTTAAAGAACGCGTCGATTTTTAACAAAAACAGCCATTGACACTGCGGGGCAAAACCCCGAGAATACGCGGCTTCCAATAAGCGCCCGTAGCTCAGCTGGATAGAGTACCTGGCTACGAACCAGGCGGTCGCACGTTCGAATCGTGCCGGGCGCGCCATATAAAACAAGGGCTTAGCAAGAAATTGCTAGGCCCTTATTTTTTATTTGCCGAACTTTCGGTTTCGTAATGCATGGTTTTGCAGATTGCTCAACGTTAAATTATTGAACTTGCATCAAGATTGCCAAATGGTGGGCTAGATATGTGAGAAGACCTTAGGTCTTGTAGTTGGAACTTGATGACAGCTATTTCTAAGCTTGATTATGAGCAACATGTATTTGCAGATTGTTTGTTTGAGTCCCCAAAAGACTATCGGATTGCGGATACAAAGCCTATGTTACAGTGATTTTTCAAGCAACCTTTGTTGATGAGCTTGATTCTTCTGGGTTGCCTTTGATTGGTACATATTTTTGAGCGGTTATGGTGAAGTCCGCCAAGTCTTGATGCCTGTTGTAGCTGTCTCCAATCTCATCTTCTAAAATATTGGCCACCTCATTTGCTATCTTAAGTGCTTTTTTTGCATCTAAAAACAACAATCGAGATCTTCTGGCAAGAATATCCTCTATCGTCATGGCGCCTTCGTATCGAATACCAAAACGAATCATTGATTCAGTAAGGCCATCTGCAAGCTGATTAGTGTTTCCGGGTAAAGCTGAAACAATAGGAGATTCGTTTCCATACAAGGCAAGCGATGCATCATTTACAAGATCGCCAGTTGTGACACCTTCAGCGCCAACTAAAGGATGGTTAGAGGTAGTACAGATGTTGGATGTGGAGATGAGTCCTGCGGCAATGCATTTGTCTAGAGTATCTTCAGCCATTGAGCGATAAGTCGTCCATTTTCCACCTGTAACACTTACCAGTCCTGTTTCACTAATGATAATGGTGTGCTCGCGAGAGATCGTTTTGGTGTTTCCAGTATTGTCCTCAGTGGGTTTCACCAGTGGTCTTACGCCTGCCCATATGGAACGCACATCTTTAAGTATGGGTTTTTTAGCGAGATATTTACCTGCTTCGTTGAGAATGAATGAAATTTCCTCATCTAGAGCGGAGGGTTCTTCTTCTATATGTTCTCTGGGCGTATCCGTCGTGCCCAAGATCACTTTGCCTAACCATGGCACGGCAAATAATACGCGTCCGTCAGTAGTCTTCGGTATCAGGAGAGCATGGTTTCCAGGCCAGAAACATCGGTCAACGGTTAGATGAATTCCTTGGCTAGGTGATACCAATTTTTTGGCACTAGGCTGATCAAGCTTTATCAGATCGTCTACCCAAACGCCGGTGGCGTTGATTATGCATTTGGCGCGAATACTCCAGCTCTCTTTACTTATTTGATCAGTAACGATTGCGCCACTAGCTTTATCGTTGAGATGTTTGATATTTGTTACTTTGCAATGATTTAAAATCGTAGCGCCTGCTTTTGTGGCAGTTCTAGCTAATGAAACTGCTAAACGAGAATCATCAAATTGACCATCCCAATATTGGATGGAGCCGTTAAGATTTTGTTGCTCAATGCCAGGTATTAAATCTTGAGTTCTTTCCTTATTTAAGAAAATGGTTTTACCCAGGCTTTTTGCACCAGCAAGTAAGTCATATATTTTTAAACCTAGACCATAAAAGCCATTGTCAAAATAACGTCCTTTCAACCCATATGTGGGCATAAGAAAAGGAATGGGCCGGGCTAGATGGGGAGCGTTATCCAAAATTGATTTACGTTCATTAAGCGCCTCTTTAACCAGTTTTATATTTCCTTGGGCTAAATAACGGACACCGCCATGAACAAGTTTGGTGGCGCGAGATGAAGTTCCCTTTGCAAAATCATGTTGCTCAACAAGGGCAACGCTTAATCCTCTTAGGGATGCATCAAGTGCTATACCAAGTCCAGTTGCTCCGCCGCCAATAACTAATAAATCAAACAAGTGGTCTTGTTTCAGATCAAAACAAGCTTTAGCCCTATCGAGCTTTGGTATGTCAGATCTAGCGTTCATGCAACTACAGAGGGTGCTGAGTCCGTGTTGGCGATTTCAATGTTCACTTTATTATCAGCACAAACTTTTTCTAAACTATTGCTAGGTATATCGTCAGTTACAAAATAATCGATTTCTGCAATATGACCGATACGAACAGGTGCAGAGCGAGAAAGCTTCATTGAGTCAGCGACTAATATAGATTTTTTACTTGAGGCGAGTATGGCTCTTGAAACGCTTACTTCTCGGAAGTCGTAATCGAGTAAAGAACCATCGTTATCAATAGCGGATACGCCAATTACTGCATAGTCGACACGAAATTGACGGATAAAGTCTACCGTTGCGTCACCGACTATCCCGCCATCGGAATGACGGAGAATTCCGCCAGCTACCACAACCTCTATATTTTCATTTCTACGTAATATCTGGGCAACGTTAAGGTTGTTAGTTATAACGAGTAAGCCTTGATGGTTTTGTAAAGCTGCTGCAACTTCCTCTGTTGTTGTACCGATGTTAATGAAGATTGATGCGTTGTCAGGTATTAAAGAAGCTGCGTGTCTACCAATAAAATGTTTGGCTTGAGTGGATAAATTCTGACGACGTTCATAGCCAACATTGGAAACTCCAGAGGCTAAAACGGCGCCACCATGAAAGCGTTGCAATATTCCGAGCTCGCATAATTCATTCAAGTCTTTTCGAATGGTTTGAGGAGTAACATCAAATTTCTCCGCCAAACCTTCAACATCAACTCGCCCTTCTGATCGGGCTATTCCAACGATGTCATTGTGACGAGGATTCAGTAATTTCATGTTTTTTGCGGACTATTTCAGTTGAGTTTCGTATTAGTTCGTTTTGAGTGTGAATTCAGAGTGTAGAATAAAAACGAAAAATATGGAACCTTTTTTAAGGTTCTACAAAAACTGACCAAAGATCATTCATTAGCCCTAATTTTACTACTTATCAGCATAAATTTCTTAGCGCATTCGTGTATTCGAAAACAGTTAAATACTAATTCGTTTTTTTTCGCTTGACATTCGTTTATCTTCGATTAGATTTACTGCTGTGTCTTTAGTTAGGCGCAGTCTCAACTAGGAGGAAATTTACAAATGCATAAATATAAGAAGTTGGTAGCAGCCATTGCGCTGGCATCGACCTCTGTTTTTGCCGCCGGTGTTTTAGCTAACTCTGCTGCAGCAAAAAAGTGGGTCAATGAGGAATTCCAACCATCTTCACTATCCAAATCGGATCAGATGAAAGAGATGGAATGGTTTGCTAATGCTGCTAAGCCATTTAAAGGTATGGAAATTAACGTGTTGTCGGAAACAATCCCGACTCACGAATACGAATCAAAGACCTTGGCCAAGGCTTTTGAAGAAATCACCGGAATTAAAGTTAATCACCAACTTTTAGGTGAAGGTGAAGTTGTGCAGGCTGTTCAAACACAGATGCAGACCAAGCGTAATCTCTACGACGCGTATATCAATGACTCCGACCTGATTGGTACGCACTCTCGTCTTCAATTGGCGGTAAATTTGAGTGATTGGATGTCGGGTGAAGGTAAAGATGTCACCAACCCAATGTTGGATGTTGATGACTTTGTAGGTAAGTCATTTACTACCGGCCCTGATGGGAAGTTGTATCAGCTCCCTGATCAGCAATTCGCAAACTTATATTGGTATCGTAAAGATTGGTTTGATCGTCCTGACTTGAAGAAAAAGTTTAAGGCGAAATACGGCTATGAATTGGCAGTACCGGTGAACTGGTCTGCGTATGAAGATATTGCAAAATTTTTCTCAGAAGACGTAAAAGAGATTGATGGCGTGCGAGTTTATGGCCACATGGACTACGGTAAGCGTGCTCCAGACTTAGGTTGGCGTATGACTGATGCATGGCTGTCAATGGCTGGTGCTGGTTCGAAAGGTTTGCCTAATGGTGTGCCTATCGATGAGTGGGGTATCCGCATGGAGGCTGGTTCTTGTAACCCAGTGGGCGCATCGGTAACTCGTGGCGGTGGCACTAACGGTCCTGCGGCTGTTTATGCTATTCGTAAATGGGATGAATGGTTACGTCAATACGCGCCTCCTGGTGCTGCTGATTATGACTTCTATCAGTCATTGCCAGCATTGTCTCAAGGTAACGTAGCTCAGCAGATCTTCTGGTACACCGCGTTTACTGCATCAATGGTGGCTCCAAAGTCTGAAGGCAACAATACTGTTGACGATAACGGTAAGCCTTTATGGAGAATGGCTCCATCGCCTAAGGGTCCATACTGGGAAGAAGGCCAAAAGCTTGGTTACCAAGATGCTGGTTCATGGACTTTGTTTAAATCGACTCCAGTCGACCGTCGTAAGGCGGCATGGTTATACGCTCAATTTGTCGTTTCAAAAACAGTTGACGTTAAGAAGTCACATGTGGGTTTAACCTTCATTCGTGATTCTTCAATTAACCATGAGTCATTCACTGAGCGTTCAGATAAGCTCGGTGGTTTGGTTGAGTTCTATCGTTCTCCTGACCGTGTTATGTGGTCACCAACTGGTGTAAACGTTCCTGACTATCCAAAACTTGCACAGTTATGGTGGCAGAACATTGGTGACGTTAACTCAGGTGCGTTCACTCCACAGCAAGCAATGGATCGTTTAGCAGGAGAGATGGATACCGTTATGGGTCGTATGCAAGCTGCTGATGAAAAGGCAAAAGTATATGGTGGCTGTGGTCCACGTCTAAATGAACCAAAAGATGCTAGTGCATGGCTTGGTAAAGGTGGCGCAAAAGCTAAGTTAGCTAATGAGAAGCCACAAGGCGTAACAGTTAAGTACGAAGACTTAATTAAGCGTTGGCAGAAGTAATCTGCAAAAGTAATGGCGCTGTCAATTTTGGCAGCGCCATTTTTTATTGAATATTCTTTGAGTAAAGAACAGTTTTTAGGGAGCATTGCATGAGTCTCGAGTTAAAGGGGGTGAGTTTGTCCGTTGATGGCGAAACTCATATTTATGAGACATCGATAGCTTTGCAGCCCACAGGTTTTAATATTCTTCTTGGTACAACCCTAGCGGGAAAGACATCTTTAATGCGCTTAATGGCGGGTTTGGTTGAGCCATCTTCGGGCGAGATTTGGTTTAACGGTCAGAATGTGACGGGCGTTCCTGTTCAGAAACGAAATGTTTCTATGGTGTACCAAGAGTTTATTAACTACCCAAACTTTAACGTTTTCGACAATATCGCATCGCCTTTAAAACTTGCTGGATTAAAAGCTGATGAAATTAAAAAGCGTGTTGAACCTGTAGCTGAACTTCTGCGCTTAGGCTCATTCTTGTCGCGTAAGCCAGCAGAATTATCAGGTGGTCAGCAGCAACGATGTGCTATGGCAAGAGCTTTAGTTAAGGATTCAGATTTGGTGTTACTCGATGAGCCTCTTGCGAATCTTGATTACAAACTTAGAGAGGAGTTGCGAGAGGAATTGCCAAAGTTGTTCTCAGCAAGGGAGCGTACGGTTGTATATGCAACTACAGAACCATCTGAAGCTTTATTGTTAGATGGCTACACGGCCGCTATGTACGAAGGCCGAGTGACGCAGTATGGACCAACAGGTGACATTTATCGTAGTCCCAGAGATGCGTTAACTGCAGGTGTTTTCTCTGACCCGCCAATGAATCTTGTTGGTGTTAAAAAAGAAGGAGATCAATTCAAGCTTCCTGATGGGTTGTCGTGGCAAATATCTGCTGGTTATAGAAATGTCCCAGATGGGGATTATCAGTTTGGTATTCGTTCTCATCATGTAAGACCCCATTATTCAGCGTCTTCATCAGATGTGCATGCGGTACATGGCTCCGTTCAAGTCTCTGAAATAGCAGGATCAGAATCAATTGTGCATTTTGATATGTTGGGTCAGCCATGGGTTTCTATCGACCATGGTGTTCACGATTACTCAGTTGGTCAAAAAGCTACTTTTTCAGTAGAGATGGAACATTCAATGTTGTTTTCTCTAGGTGGAGATTTGGTGGCAACTGCAGGACAAGGTTTATAAAGCTATGGCAAGAATTGATATAAAGGCGTTGCGTCATAGTTATAAGCCCAATCCGTTAAATGATGATGACTACGCACTCAAGAAAGTGGATTTAACGTGGGATGATGGTGGTGCATATGCTCTGCTTGGACCTTCCGGCTGCGGTAAAAGCACGTTACTAAATATTATTTCAGGCTTACTAGTGCCCTCTGAAGGTGAAATAAGCTTTGATGGTGATGCTGTTAATCATAAGACGCCAGATGAGCGTCATATTGCGCAGGTTTTTCAGTTTCCAGTCGTATACGACACCATGACTGTGTATGACAATCTGGCGTTTCCGCTTCGAAATCGTGGTGTAGCAGAGACAGTCGTCGATGAGCGAGTTAGATCCGTAGCTGAGATGACTGATTTAACCGATATGCTGCATCAGCAAGCATCTGGTTTAACGGCTGATGGCAAACAAAAAATTTCACTTGGCCGGGGTTTGGTGAGGGAAGACGTGAATGTCATCATGTTTGACGAACCACTTACGGTGATAGACCCTCATCTCAAATGGAAACTTCGTTCAAAGCTTAAAGAGCTTCATCAACGTGTAAAAACCACGATGATTTACGTAACTCATGATCAGACTGAAGCATTAACTTTTGCTGATAGAGTGGTTGTGATGCATGAGGGCTGGGTAGTGCAAGAAGGTACACCGGTTGAACTATTCGAGAAGCCGCGTCATACGTTTGTGGGTCATTTCATTGGCTCTCCTGGAATGAATGTTTTGCCCTGCGAGGTAACTTCAGAAGGCGTTCGAGTTTCCGGTACGGTAATTGATATTGCACAACAACAATTTTCATTTGATCAAGAAAAGCGTTATGAGATTGGTATAAGACCTGAATTCATTTCGTTTGCGCCTGAGGGCTTACCCGTTGAAGTGGTTTCGGTTCGAGATACGGGCCGTAACAAAATAGTAGAGACAGACTTTTTTGGTAATAAATTAAAAGTTTTAGTTCCAGAGGGTGCCGAAATTCCAGAGGGCAAGGCTTTTGTTCAATTAGACAAAAACTACACGCTTCTTTATGAAAACGATTGGATCGTGGAGTAACCTTATGTCTGCTAAAAAATTAAACAACAAAGCTTGGTGGTTAGTTGCTCCTGTCGTTTTGTTGGTAGCATTTAATGCTGTTATCCCATTGATGACGGTCGTTAATTATTCTGTGCAAGAGACTTTTGGCGATAATTTATTTTTCTTTGAGGGGATGAAGTGGTTTGAAGAAGTCCTCTCTTCAGAGCGTTTTCATGACTCACTTATCAGGCAGCTGAAATTTACGTTCATCATCTTATTGATCCAGGTTCCGTTGGGTGTGGCAATTGCACTAACAATGCCTCGCAAAGGTTTCTGGGCATCGGTGTGTTTGATATTGATGGCAATGCCACTGTTGATCCCATGGAATGTTGTTGGCGCTATGTGGAATATTTTTGCGCTACCTGATATCGGATTGTTGGGTTACACACTGAATGCTATGGGATTTGATTATAATTTTACGCGCCAACCTGTAGCAGCTTGGGCCACTCTGATTACTATGGATGTGTGGCACTGGACTTCATTGGTGGTGCTTCTTTCCTATGCGGGATTGAGTGCGATACCTGATGCTTACTATCAGGCAGCCCGAATTGATGGAGCAAATGCATTTAAGGTTTTTCGCTATATACAACTACCAAAGCTGAAGCGTGTTCTAACAATCGCAATTTTGTTGCGATTTATGGATAGCTTTAACATCTATACCGAACCATTCGTTTTAACTGGTGGCGGTCCAGGTAATACAACAACGCTGTTGTCACTCGACTTAGTGAAGATTGCTTTAGGTCAGTTTGATCTTGGCCCTGCGGCGGCAATGAGTCTGATTTATTTCTTGATCATTCTCTTGTTCTCTTGGGTGTTCTATACCGCAATGACTCGAGGGGAGGATAAGTAATGAATAACAGAAGTATTCATTGGAAGTGGATTGTTCCTTTTTTGTATATCGTATTTTTGATGGCGCCAATTTATTGGCTGCTGAATATGTCATTTAAATCGACAAATGAAATTTTGGGGGGTATGACGCTTTTCCCCTCTGAATTCACATTAGATAATTACATCGCGATTTTTACCGACCCTACTTGGTATAACGGCTACATTAATTCACTAACTTACGTTACGGCTAATACGATTTTATCGGTCTGTGTGGCGCTTCCTGCGGCGTATGCTTTTTCTCGGTATCGTTTCTTAGGCGATAAGCATCTTTTCTTTTGGTTGTTAACTAATCGTATGGCGCCTGCTGCTGTTTTTGCACTACCATTTTTTCAGTTGTATTCAGCTGTTGGCTTATTTGATACCCATATAGCGGTGGCACTTGCACATTGCTTGTTTAACATTCCACTTGCTGTATGGATTCTCGAGGGCTTTATGTCTGGCGTGCCTACTGAGCTAGATGAAACAGCCTATATTGATGGTTATCCATTCTGGAAGTTCTTCACTAAGATTTTCTTGCCAACAATTGCGGCAGGCATTGGTGTGGCCGCATTTTTCTGTTTCATGTTTTCTTGGGTTGAGTTACTCCTAGCTAAGACGTTGACGTCAGTCGATGCGAAGCCGATTGCAGCTGTCATGACTCGAACAGCAAGTTCGTCTGGCTATGAGTTAGGTCTTTTAGCTGCTGCTGGTTCGCTAACGATGATACCTGGAGCAATCGTTATCTTTTTCGTCAGAAATCACATCGCAAAAGGCTTTGCGTTAGGACGGGTGTGATATGGAGATGGGTTTATCTTGGATGGCGTGGACGTGGCAAACAGCCGCATTCTTTATTGCGATTCTATGTTGCTTAGTTTTACTGACTGTTTTGGAAATGAAGCGACCGGGTGGCAATCCTCGAGATGGCATTTTGGGATTAACGACAACCCGAGGTGATCGTTTATTTATTTCACTGCTTGTGGCTGCTTTTATTCACATTGCATGGATCTTCTTTTTAGGGACTCCACTGACAGGTGCTGTCATTATTTCTTTGATAGTGGCATGGGCTATCTGGAAGTGGGTTTGATTTTATTTGGGTGAAATATGGCATCTAACGTTATTGCAATTGACCAGGGAACAACGAGTTCACGAGCAATTATTTTTGATGACACTTTTAAACAAATAGGCATTGGCCAAGAAGAGTTTGCACAGCATTTCCCGCAATCAGGATGGGTTGAGCATGATCCAGAAGAAATCTGGAGTACAACATTAAATACAGTCAAGTTAGCCCTTGATAAAGCTAACCTTGAAGCCACTGATATTGCTGCTATTGGGATTACTAATCAGCGTGAAACAACAATTGTTTGGGATCGCCAGACGGGTGAGCCAATTTACAACGCTATTGTGTGGCAGGATAGGCGAACCACTGATTCCTGTAATTATCTAAAGCAAGCTGGTCTCGAAGCTGAATTTCGAGAAAAAACGGGTTTGTTGCTAGATCCTTATTTCTCAGGGACTAAGCTCGCATGGATTTTAGATAATGTTGAGGGCGCTAGAGCGCGTGCAGATAAAGGCGAGTTAGCTTTTGGTACTGTGGATACTTTTTTATTGTGGCGTCTGACTGGCGGTAAGGTGCATGCCACTGATGCGACAAACGCTTCCAGAACCTTGATGTACAACATCAAAGATGGTGCCTGGGATGCTTCCCTTTTATCTCATCTCAATATCCCCAAATCTGTTTTACCAACTGTCATGGATAGTGCTGCTAGCTTCGGTGTTACAGATCAATCTCTATTTGGAGCTGAAATTGCAATTGCTGGAATAGCTGGAGATCAGCAGGCAGCACTTATTGGTCAAGCGTGCTTTGAAAAAGGATCAATGAAGTCTACTTATGGAACAGGTTGCTTTGCGATGCTGAATACCGGGACTGAATTTGTGCAATCGAATCACAAGTTAATTACAACGATTGCTTATCAGTTGCGCGGAAAAACGACTTACGCCATTGAAGGATCTATTTTTATAGCAGGTGCGGCAGTGCAGTGGTTGAGAGATGGATTGGGCATAATTGAAAAAGCTTCTGAGTCTGGGGAGCTTGCTAATCAAGCTGATCCAAACCAGCAAGTTTACTTAGTACCTGCATTCGTAGGGCTAGGTGCACCTTACTGGGATCCAGAGGCAAGAGGCGCCATTTTTGGCTTAACGCGTTCATCTGGCCCAGCTGAATTCGCAAAAGCAACGCTTGAATCAGTTTGTTATCAAACAAATGATCTTTTGCAAGCAATGAAAGCGGATTCAGGTGGAATACAAATTGATGATCTGCGTGTAGATGGTGGAATGGTTGCCTCAGATTGGACAATGCAGAGGTTATCCGATCTGCTTAATCTAAAAATTTATCGACCAACCGTTTTGGAAACTACAGCGCTAGGCGCAGCGTGGTTGGCTGGAATGCATGTGGGTGCTTGGCCTGATGAAGAGGGCTTCTCAAAAACATGGCGCTTGGATCAGCAGTTCACACCGAGCATGCCAGCTGAAGTTAGAGCTAAACTCCTCGATGGATGGGGTGATGCTGTGAGTAGAACCCTAAGTACTTAATAATTATTTATCAAGATTTCGCCAAGGGTAGCCAAGGCACTTTTCTCTATTGCTACACGTCTCTAAGCAACCTCTACAAGGCAAAGCATGTTGTGTTGCTTTTTCTAATAAGTTTAGTTGCTCTTGTTTTTGTTTTGGGCTCAACGTTTCAAACTCAGTTGCACTCATCTGACACCTCTATAAATTAAAATAGCCATCATTGAGATGGCTAAAAGGCCTCTAACTTCCAATAGCGCAGAATGTATCTGTGCATAGAGACGGGTATTAGTATAAATGCGAAGGCGTTAGTGAAAATCACCCTCGAGTCGACAATGTCCAGTATTTAGTTAGAAAAGTAGCCGTTATCACGCAGTGAGTTATGCGTTGAAAATAAACTACAGCTCTACGTTGTGATAAATGTTTTGTACATCGTCTAAATCTTCGAGAATGCCAATAAACTTTTCGAACTGCTCCATATCGTCATCACCGAGCTGTGTGTAAGCCGTTGGGATCCATTGGATTTCTTCGACTTCAAATTCAGTAACGCCCATGGCGGTAAGTGCAGTTTTTGTTT
>Ga0181605_10004270_pt1 | contig 11409 bp, 9 predicted proteins | sample 041ome_11_FD_148676 | JGI IMG/M metagenome (GOLD analysis project Ga0181605, IMG submission 148676) | Coastal salt marsh microbial communities from the Groves Creek Marsh, Skidaway Island, Georgia - 041411US metaG (spades assembly) | ecosystem: Environmental > Aquatic > Marine > Intertidal zone...
ACCAGCAGTACCATGAGCACCAGAGCAATACCCATCAACAAATTTTTGCCCACGCTCAGCAAACGGTCTTTGGTGTAGCCCGCCTGATCAAAACTGGTCTCAATGCTCACGCCATTGGGCGCAGCGGCACGATAGGACTCGAGGAAGGCGTCGAACGTGGCACCGTAGCGGTCCACCTGATAGCCCGGTTGCATCTCGGCCGCAATGAGTACCGATCGCTGACCGTTGGAAAGTGACACGCTCTCGAAGGGCGTAACCTCGGTCTTACGCACCTCAGCGAGATCTGAAATGCGGATCGCACGTCCATCGGGCAGGCCGCGCACGATCACATTACGCACCGATTCGAGATCAGTGAATTCTCCGGTCAGCTCCACCGTTAGCGCGGCGCCTGCACCGGTTAGCTGGCCGGCAGGGGCCCTTGCATCGGCCTCGGCGAGCGCTGCGGAAACCTCGCCGATCGAAATGCCCAGCATCGACAACCGCGTCTCGTCGAGTTCAACGCGCACCTCTTCGTGGGGCAGGCCATATAACTTGACCCGCCTTGTCATCGGCACGTTGCGGACAGCGTCGGCAAAGAGTAGCGACTGCCGCCTTAGTTGAGCCGGTGACAGCTCACGGCCGCCAGCACCGCTGATCGCAATAATTTTGACGAACTCAGTCCAGATTTCATCATCGAAATCTGGCGGTGAGGTGCCGGGGGGGAACGTCATCGCCACCCGGTCAACGACATCGCGCAGCTCGGCCATGATCTGTTTCAGTCGGGCCGGGGGTGCTTTGTAGTCGACCTCAACAAAAATCAGTGACACACCGGATGCGGAGGTGCCATCAACCTCCATGACATCGGGCTCTTCCCGGAGGGCATCGACCATGGGTTTGGTAATCAGCGCTTCGACTCTGGCAGGACTCGCACCGGGGAAGAAAATCTGTATTTTGGCAAACCACGGGGTGATGGCCGGATCTTCCTTGCGCGCCATACCGCTCATGCTGGTATAGCCCACCACCAAAATGGTCAGAATCACCAGCGCCAGATAGCGCGTATTGGCGTGGAGGAGTTTAGCGATCATGAGCCGGGTGCTGCTGCGGGGTTGGGCATGGCGTCATTAAATACGGGCTCGACCAGGTCGCCGGGGCTGATGCGTTGCAGGCCCGAGGCCACCACGGCCACCTCGTTTGCGAGGGTGCCGCGCACAAAGACCTCGTTGCCGCGGGTGTAAAGAATTTCGACACTCTCACGCTGTGCTCGCTGCTTGCCCTCAGTGTCCGGGGTAATCGTGAGGACATCCCATAGGCCCCGGGGGGCCTCTAGCAGCGCGGAGATAGGCAGCCAGCCTCCAGCAGAATCAACCGTTTCGGCAATCTGCAGCACCGCCGATTCGCCCACCGCTACGGGGGTACTCGCGGGAATATCAAAGACAGCGCCGACGGTAAGCGTAGTGGCATCGAGGTCATCCCGGATAGAGCGCAGTTCGGCGCTGACCCGCTCTCCCTGAAGCACCAGTGTGTAGTCATTTTCGGGCACCAGCCGCCGTGCCACATCAGCGGGGACGCCCACGTGTGCCTCGCGGCCCGTGGCGGTTACCAATCGAAGCACAGGCGTGCCAGGCGCGACCACCGCACCGGTTTGCACCAGTCGCTCGGCCACCACGGCCTCGTAGGGCGCGCGCAAGGTGCTCTTTTCCAGCTCCAATTGTGCGGACTGACGCTGGGCGGCGGCGGTGCTCTCTGCCGCAGCCAGTGCCTGTGCCGAGAATCGAGCGTCGTCGTAATCCTGTTCGGAAGCAGACCCGTCCTCTACCAACTGCGCGATCCGCTCGGCTCGCGCTTCCGCTTGAGCCCGCTCGGCTGATACGCGGCTATTGGTGGCGGCGGCGGCGTCCAGGCGCGCCTGCCTGCGGTCTGTACCCAATTGGGCCAGCACGTCGCCCGGGGACACGCGCATGCCTTCAGTGGCAGGCAGGTCGGTCAATACGCCCGCTACCTCAAAACCCACGACGCTGTCCGACCCGGCCTTGATCACGCCGAGGTAGTTGGCGTTGCGGGTAAACATTGGCTGCTGTTTAAAGACAATGGCTGCCACGGGCATAGGTATGCGCTCGACCGAGGTAGTGGTCACCTTGTTGGCCTTGATCAGCGCAGTACCGCCGAAGCTGAGGCCGATGGCCAAAGCCACTGCCCACAGGGATTTAATGAGATTTGGGTTCAAAGGGTCGGTCTCGGCATGTCACAACGGGAGCTGTTACGGCGCATAATGTTAATTGGATTCACATTAAATGTAAATCCGATTAACATTTTGGCAAAAGAACAGCTTTTGGCCGGTCAGCTTGCGTGTCTGCAGGGTTTTCGCGACACTAGCGGGCCCCGTCTTAGGGCGGGTTCTGTGGTGACTCGGATGGTCCCCTCGCAGCGATAAGTGATGAACCCCGCCAGGCCCGGAAGGGAGCAACGGTAGTTACTGATTCGGGTGCCGGGGTGTGGCTGTCCGAGTCGCCTCCTCTAATCGCGGATGGTCTGGCATGTCTCATCAGGTTCTCGCCCGAAAATGGCGACCCGGTAACTTCACCGAGATGGTCGGGCAGCAGCATGTGCTGCAAGCACTGGTGAACGCGCTCGAATCCGGACGACTCCATCATGCTTACTTGTTCACCGGCACACGGGGCGTGGGCAAGACCACCGTTGCGCGTATTCTTGCCAAGTGTCTCAACTGTGACACTGGCGTCACTGCGACGCCCTGTGGTGAGTGTGGTGCCTGTGCAGAAATTGCTGAGGGCCGATCGGTTGACTTGATTGAAGTCGACGCCGCGTCCAAGACGAAGGTCGAGGACACTCGCGAGCTTTTAGAAAACGTGCAGTACACGCCGACCCATGCCCGTTACAAAATTTATTTGATCGACGAGGTGCACATGCTGTCTAACCACAGCTTCAATGCCTTGTTGAAAACCCTAGAGGAGCCGCCACCCCACGCGATGTTCCTGCTGGCGACCACCGATCCCCAGAAATTGCCGGCAACAGTCCTCTCCCGGTGTCTGCAATTCAACCTGAAGAACATGCAGCCTGAGCAAATCGTGGCGCACCTAGAACACATTCTGGGGTTGGAGTCGGTGAGCGCAGACGCCGAGGCGCTCGCGTTGATCGCGCGCGCTGCTGAAGGGTCTATGCGCGACGCACTGAGTCTGACTGATCAAGCCATCGCTTACGGCGAAGGCAAGCTGGTCGGTGCTGATGTGGCGGAAATGCTGGGTACCGTGGACCGCGGCAGGGTACTGGATCTGGTGGCAGCCATCCTCGACGAGGATCCCGCCGCGGTGCTGTCGCTGGTGGCACAGATAGCCGAGCACGCGCCCGATTTTGTGTCAACGCTGGATGAGTTGAGCAACATCCTGCATCAAATGACGATTGCCCAAACGGTTCCCGATGCGTTGGATACGAGTTGGCCCGACCAAGCCCGCATTGTCGAGCTCGCCGCACGGGCCACGATTGATGACACCCAGCTGTTCTGGCAGATGGCCGTCGGCGGGCGAAGAGAGGTGCATCTCGCCTCATCAGCCCGGGCGGGGCTTGAGATGATTCTGCTCCGCATGATCGCTTTCCGGCCCGCAGCGGTTTTTCAGCCGCAAACCACCGCGGGAGACTCCCCGGCAAAAAAGCCTGAACCACCGGTGGCGCCGGTGGCTCTCGATGGGAAGCCGGCAGCACCCCAGAACCCCGATCCCCAGCGTCCCGCACAGAAGGCGTCGCCTGCACCCTCGCCAGCAGCATCCGCGACCAGGTCCTCACCTAGGGGGCACGCTGCCTCAGAAGCATTAGAGGTGTCGTCAGATAGTCCAGAGGCCGCTGAATCTGATGACAGGTCGACTCAGGCCCCGCAAATAAAAGAAGCGAGTGCGGTTGTGCCCGCCAAGGGGGCAGCGTTCGAAGAGGTGGGTGCAGCGCCCTCAGATCTTTCTAGCCAGCCCCCAGTCAGTGGGCCGCGTGAGACGCCCTCCATAAATGGTGCAGCGAATGGTGCGGCCGCAGCATCCCAACCTGGCATCCCGGGGGCACCCGCGCAGATGGCGCAGGAAAGGGAGGCCGACGAGAGCCTTTCTCGGCACTTGAGCCTGACGGAGCTCACCACGGAGACCTGGCCCGAGCTGTTCGAGGCGTTCCAGTTCAGCGGCATCCTGCACAACATCGCTCTGAATCTGGAGTTGAGCACGGTGACGGGAGAGCAGTTGAACTTTAATCTGGCCGAGCGTGACGCAACCCTGCTCAACGAGCGTCACCCGGCCCAGCTTGCGCAGGCCCTAACGCGGCACTTAGGTCACGACGTCGGCGCCGAGATCATGGTGGCCGACCATGGTGGTCACACGCCTGCCAATCATCGAGCGGCACTCGCAGCCGCCCGCCTTGCCGCTGCTGAGCAGGCCATCTCCAGCGATAATGCGCTGCACGCTTTAATGGAGGCCTTTGATGCCCAGATCATTCCTGGGAGTATTCGGCCCAACGTGGCCGACGGTGAGCCCGAGGGTCATGGCGCCGATGCCGAGAGTCGCGCATGATGGGCTTTGCACTCAGGCGGATTCCGCATGATTTTTGGCCGGTAACAGGCTGATTAATATGAAATTAAGCCCATCTATTGAAGCGTTGATTGAAGGCCTGCGGCACCTGCCCGGTGTGGGGCCGAAGTCAGCTCAGCGCATGACCCTGCATCTGCTCGAGAGGGATCGTGAAGGGGCCCAGCAGATCGCGGAAGCCATCGAAGTGGCGCTGTCCAAGGTGAAAAATTGCAGCCGCTGCCGCAATTTCACCGAACTGGAAATCTGCGAGATCTGCTCCGATCCCAAGCGAGACCCGACCACGCTGTGTGTTGTGGAGGCGCCCGCTGACGTCATGGCGATTGAACAGAGCGGCAGCTTCCGGGGTCACTACTATGTGCTCATGGGGCACCTGTCGCCTATCGATGGCATTGGACCCGAGCAATTGGGGCTCGAGGCGCTGTGTCAGCGGTTTGCCGATGGCGAGATCGAAGAGGTCATTTTGGCCACCAATCCCACCGTGGAGGGCGAAGCCACGGCGTATTACATCAGCGAGCAGGCCCGCGCCGCCGCCGTCACGGTGTCACGCATTGCTCACGGCGTGCCGCTGGGCGGCGAGTTGGAATACACCGACGCCAATACGCTGGCACACGCACTCAGCGGCAGAACGGTGGTAGGCGAGTGAGCTGGACGCTAATCGAGAGCAGCAAGGCATTGGACTCGCTGTTGTCCGACAATCGACACCAGTCGATGGTGGCGATCGATACCGAATTTCGTCGTCGCGATACCTTTTTCCCTCAGGTCGCCTTGTTGCAGCTGTGCTGGGGGGATGAACCCTATCTAATTGATCCGCTCCAACTGGATGATGTCAGCGCGCTGCGGGCGTTTCTGATTGATCCTTCCCAGACCAAGTTGATTCATAGTGCGAGTGAAGATCTGGAGGTGTTTTCCCATTGGCTTGGCGTACTGCCTGCACCGCTGTTCGATACGCAGCGAGCGGCTGCCCTGCTGGGGTTGGGTGCGGGCCAAAGCTATCGAGCGCTGGTCGCACACTTTTTTGATATAGAGCTACCCAAAGACGAAACCCAGTCCGATTGGTTGCAACGACCGCTCACGGCTGCGCAGGCGCAATATGCCGCGCAGGATGTGACCTACCTGCACCCCATGGGTGTGCAGCTGCTAAACCTGGCCATGGAGCGCCATCGCCTGGAGTGGATATTGGAAGAGGGCGCAAGACTGCGCCCAGGCGGCAAGCCGCCGATCGCCAAATTCAAAACGGCCTATCGTCTGCCGCCTGAACAGCAGCGGGTATTGGCCGAGGTCGTTGACTGGCGCGAGGGCGAAGCGCGACACAGAGATCGTCCCCGCAGCTGGATATTGAACGACAAGATCGTGACGGGTGTGGCGCGGTCGGTGCCGCGGTCAGTCCGCGAACTGGCTGCGGTAGAAGACATGCCACAAGGACTCGTGCGACGAGCCGGGGATGAGCTGGTGGCGCGTATTGTGGCCGCAGCGGATAACGACTCGGATCAATCGCCCGCCATGATCCTGAAGCCGCTGGCCAGCGAGCAACGTGGATTGGTGTCTGTGCTCTCTGAGCGCCTAAAGCAAATTGCTGAGAGCTTGGATATTCCGGCCGAGGTGCTGATGCCCAAAGCAGATCTTGAGCACCTGGTTCGTGAACAAATGAACCCCTCCCTGGCGGCACCTGAGAATTGGTCTGGCTGGCGAGCAGATACCGTGGTGGTGCCTTTGCGTCAGAGCCTTAAGGAGCGGGCCGCTTCATGACGTTACCACCTGTCATGGAGGTGGCGGTTTTTAAAACCGCGCGGAGGCCGGACACGTTTCTGTTTCTTCCTGAGGGCCTGCCCCCCAATGAGTGGCCCGATGGTCTCGAGGAGATCTTTATGCCGGCTGAAAAAGTGCTGTCGCTGAGCCTTACGGCAGAGCACCCTCTTGCTGCACAAAGCGCAACGCGAGTGATGGAAGAGATCGCCGTCAAAGGTTACTTTTTGCAGTTGCCGCCCCAATCCTCTCCGTCTTCTGATACCTCGGAGCCCACGCCATGTTGACTGTTCAGTCTTACCTGAGCGCCATGCTGATCTATTGGGTGGCGGCGATGATCGGCATCGTCCTGATGCGCAGACTGTGGTTTGCCACACCGCTCAACTCCCTTGGTGGGGTGACATTGGGGCTGATAGCTGGCGTTCTGCTGGCCCCAGCGTTTCCGGGCCCCGAGGTCCAGTCGATGGCGCCCGCACTCATCGTCGTGGTGTTCAACACCTTGTTTGGCGAGGGCTTCGAGTCTGCACTCAGCGGTGCGCTGTGGCTGCTAGGCGGTGCGCTGTCGGGTGCGGTCGCTGGCTTTTTCTGGGCGCGGAGACGGGCGGGCCGAGCCAGCCAGTGAGTGGTTTGTCGGCCGGACTTCGGTTAGTCTGCTCGGCCTCATGAATTCGGACAAGAGCGGTGAGTTATGAAGTTTGAAGGTACAGAGCGGTACGTCGCGACAGACGATCTGCGGATGGCGGTTGACGCCTCGGTAGCGCTCCAGCGGCCCCTGCTGATTAAGGGTGAGCCCGGCACGGGAAAAACCATGCTGGCAGAGGAGGTGGCTGCGGGTCTGGGCAAAGAGCTGTTCCAGTGGCACATCAAATCCACCACCAAGGCACAGCAGGGTTTGTACGAGTACGACGCGGTGTCGCGGCTGAGAGACTCGCAGCTTGGGGATGGCAAAGTCGAGGACATCGGCCAGTACATCAAGCGCGGCAAGCTTTGGGAAGCGTTTACCGCGGATGAGCAGGTGGTGTTGTTGATCGACGAGGTCGACAAGGCCGACATCGAGTTCCCTAATGACCTGCTGGTCGAGCTGGACCGCATGGAATTCTTCGTCTACGAAACCGGTGAGACGATCAAAGCAAAGCACCGGCCGATCATCATTATCACATCGAACAATGAGAAAGAGCTCCCCGACGCATTCCTGCGTCGTTGCTTCTTTCACTTCATTAATTTCCCCGACAAGGAGACGATGAAGGAGATCATTGCGGTGCACTACCCGAAGATCAAAAAGAGCCTGGTGCAGGAAGCACTGGAGGTCTTTTTCGAACTGCGTGAGATCCCCGGGCTCAAGAAAAAGCCGTCGACATCGGAACTCATTGACTGGTTGAAGCTGTTGATGGCGGACGAAATCCCCGACGAGATTCTCAAAAACCGTGATCAGACCAAAGCGATACCGCCGCTATACGGGGCACTGTTGAAAAACGAGCAGGACGTGCAGTTGCTGGAGCGACTGGCCTTTATGCACCGGCGCGAGGCCCGCTAGCGCAGTGCTGGTTAATTTCTTTCATGTGCTGAAAGACACCGGGGTGCCTGTGACGCCCCGGGAGTTACTCGATCTGCTGGAGGCGATGGAACAGCGGCTCGCGTTTGGCGACATGGATGACTTTTATTCGCTATCTCGTGCGATTTTGGTCAAGGACGAAAAATATTACGACCGCTTTGATCGCGCTTTTGGACTGCATTTTCAGGACCTGGAGGCCCTCGACGACGTCATCGAGGCGATGATTCCGGACGACTGGTTGCGCTCGGAGTTCATGAAGCAGCTGTCTGAGGAGGACAAAGCCAAGATAGAGAGCCTGGGTGGTCTGGAAGAATTGATCGAGCAGTTCAAGGAACGTCTGGAAGAACAGAAAAAGCGCCACTCGGGCGGTAATAAATGGATTGGCACCGAGGGCACCTCACCCTTTGGTAACGATGGCTATCATCCGGAAGGCGTTCGCGTTGGTGGCGAGAGTAAAAACAAGCGTGCCGTGAAGGTGTGGGATCGTCGGGATTTCAAGAACCTCGATGACGGTGTCGAATTGGGTACCCGCAACATCAAAATTGCGATGCGTCGGCTCCGTAAATTTGCGCGCACCGGCGCGACCGAAGAGCTGGACTTGGACGACACCATCAAGTCAACCGCGAGGAACGCGGGCTTGCTGGACATCAAGATGGTGCCCGAGCGGCACAATGCGGTGAAAGTGCTGTTGTTCCTCGACGTCGGTGGGTCAATGGACCCCCATGTCAAAGTCTGCGAGGAGCTGTTCTCTGCGGCGCGGACAGAGTTCAAGCACCTCGAGTACTTTTACTTTCATAACTTTCTCTACGAGAGCGTCTGGAAAAATAATATTCGACGTTTTAACGAGCGCACGGCCACGCTGGATCTGATGCACAAGTACGCCCACGACTATAAGGTGGTCTTTGTGGGTGATGCCTCCATGTCGCCTTATGAAATTATGCAGCCCGGCGGCTCGGTGGAGCACTGGAATGAAGAGTCGGGTGAGCTCTGGATGCACAGGCTCAGAGAAACCTACGAGAAGTGCATCTGGATTAACCCGGTCCCTGAAGATGAATGGGAGTACACCCAGTCGATTGCCATCACTCGACAGCTGATGGACGGCAAGATGTACCCATTGACGTTGCGCGGTCTCGAAGATGGGATGTCCTTCTTGTCCAAATAGCGTGTTGCCTCTGATGGCAGGGCCTGGCCACGAAACCCCCTGAGCGCAGCCAATCATTGTTCAGCAGTGCATCCCGGCTTTCTTTCTGCGCCGTCCAAACCAAGTCGGTAACCCACCCCAAGCGGCTGTGATTTGGCTACACTAGCGCCTGAAACTCACAAGAAAAATAGTTTGGGGGAACGCCATGTTCGGTATCGCACGTTGCGCTTTTATCTTCGCTTTGGCCACCGCGTTGTGCGCCTGTGGTGGACAGGCCGACGACACGACAGCGCCCTCCGGGGCCGTGTCGGAGGAAAAGCCTGTTGCGCAGGTTGATACGGATCGCATCGCCGCAGCAGCGGAAGAGCCCGAGATGTGGCTGACCTACGGTGGCACCTACGACGAGCAGCGTCACTCGGCGCTGGGACAGATTAACCGCGACACGCTCCCAGAATTGGGCGTGGGCTGGGTGTATGAGACCGCCAAGCCGCGCGGTGCTGAGGCGACCCCGCTTGTTGTGGACGGGGTGATGTATGTGTCCAGCGCGTGGTCAGTGGTGTATGCACTGGACGCCAAGACGGGTGAGGAACTGTGGGTCTATGACCCCGAGGTCTCGGGCGAAGACGCTGCCAAAGGGTGCTGCGATGTCGTCAACCGCGGCGTGGCTGTGCATAACGGCAAAGTGTTCATCGGCGTCTTTGATGGTCGACTTGAGGCGCTGGATGCGGCCACGGGCGAGGTAGTGTGGAGCGAAGTCACGGTAGACCAGAGCAAACCCTACACCATCACCGGGGCACCGCGGGTGTTCAAAGACAAGGTGATCATTGGTAACGCAGGGGGAGAGCTGGGTGTCCGAGGCTATGTGACGGCTTACGACGTTGCCACCGGTGAGTTGGTATGGCGCTTTTATACCGTGCCCAATCCCGAGAAAAAGCCTGATGGTGCGGTTTCTGATGCCATCCTCGCCAAGTTGGCGAACGAGACTTGGGGAGACGACGGTGCTTGGGTGACGGACGGAGGCGGGGGCACTGCTTGGGATTCCATTGTTTACGACACGGTCAACGACCAGATCCTGATTGGCGTGGGTAACGGGTCACCCTGGAATCCCGATATCCGCGACCCGAACAGCGATGGCGACAATCTGTTTCTGTCGTCGATTCTCGCGGTCGATGCCGATACCGGCGAATACCGCTGGCACTACCAGACGACACCCCGGGATCGCTGGGATTACACCGCGACGCAGCAGATCATGCTGGCCGATCTGCCTTTGGGAGAAGGTGGTGCAGACCGGCGTGTCGTGATGCAGGCGCCAAAGAATGGTTTCTTCTATGTGCTGGATGCCGAGGACGGCGAGCTGATTTCTGCCACACCCTTTACCAATCAGAACTGGACCACGGGGGAGTTTGATGAGAACGGTCGCCCCGTGCTGGTAGAGGAGGCGGTGGACTTGGCGCTCTATGCAGTCATACCCGGCCCAACCGGTGCGCATAACTGGCACCCGATGGCGTTTAATCCCGACACTGGCCTTGTTTATATTCCGGTCAACGAGATTCCTTTCTTCTATGACAAAACCCGCAACGTGAAGGACAGTAAGTCATTCTGGAATATCGGCTACGACGCGGCCGCGGGATGGCCGGTGGAGTATCCGGCGGGCACGCTCGATGCCGTGGCGGATATGGACGGTGGCTCGCTGCTGGCCTGGGATCCGGTCAAGGCTGAGCCGCGCTGGGCGGTTCCCTTTGCGCTGCCCTTGAACGGTGGCGTGCTGAGTACCGACGCCGGTTTGGTGTTTCAGGGTAACAAGTTTGGCGATTTGGTCGCGTACGACGCCGAGACCGGTGAGCGTCTCTGGTCCGAGCAGTTGGTAGGAAACGCGGCGGCGGCACCCATGACCTACGAAATCGATGGAGAGCAATATCTCAGCGTGCTCTCCGGCTGGGGCAGCGTCTCCAATTTGATTGCCGGCTTCACCTACGGTGAGGCGGCTGGCAAAGAGCCGGCACGGGTCATTACCTTTAAATTGGGTGGTAACGAGATGATGCCCGCTCCGCTGGCAGATCAGGTGGTGGCGACACCCAAGTCCCCAATGTTTGGCGAGCCCGAGCAGCATCAGTTGGGCATGCAGCGATTCGCCGAGAACTGCCACTTTTGTCACGGCGCATTTGCGATCAGCGGTGGCGTCATTCCTGACCTTCGCTGGTCAGCGATCTCAGCGAACGAGCAGGCCTGGGATCAGGTAGTGCGCGAGGGGGCACTGGAAAAGCAGGGCATGGTCGCTTTCTCTGACCACCTCACCAAGGAAGACACAGACGCTATACGCGCCTACGTGATACAGCAGGCCTGGCTGGCGGTGGCCAACGGCAATGCATCGGCCCCCGGGGCCTACTGAACTGCCGCCCGGGGGTAGACCTCAGTCT
>Ga0181605_10004273_pt1 | contig 11405 bp, 11 predicted proteins | sample 041ome_11_FD_148676 | JGI IMG/M metagenome (GOLD analysis project Ga0181605, IMG submission 148676) | Coastal salt marsh microbial communities from the Groves Creek Marsh, Skidaway Island, Georgia - 041411US metaG (spades assembly) | ecosystem: Environmental > Aquatic > Marine > Intertidal zone...
CAAGTGAGAGCCTTGCTCTCTCTCCGTTTTGTTGCCGCAGTTGCTGGCATATTCGCGCTGCTCTTTGTCGTGCAATCGATCACAGCAACAGATGAGGAAGAGCCAGTTGTCAGCGATGTTGCGGCAAGTCCTGTTACTCGGGTGATCAACCTTGCTGAACGACTAGATGGTTCGACAACGAGATTTGCGGTCACTCCAGACGGAGTGTCGGCCTCGACAGCGACGTTCACGATCGAAGAGCAGCGCTCGGTCACAATTATCGAAGGAACGCCAGGGATAAATGACTGCAGCATTACCGAACGCGCTCAAGGTAACTGTGCGATCTTTGCCGATCTTCTAGGAGAGGCCGTCGTCTGGTTCTCACTTCAGCCTGTCGTCAACGACGAGTACGTGGTGATGCCGGCAGTGACAGGCTTCGAAAACGGATTGGCGATTCTTGAAAATGGGATGCGCCTTACACACGCTCCGGTGTTTACCCGACGATGCCCCGATGAGTATGTCTCGTTCACAGAAATGAGAACTGACGTGGGAACCGATTTTGTGATGTGGTGGTCGCTCGAAGACGCCGAACTCACCGACGCTGTGTGCACCACTGGCTGATCGTCTCAGCTGCAGCAAGACCTGAGAGAAATGCCCCCTCAACCCTCGGGCCGCCAAACGCATCACCTGCAACGACAAGCTGAAATTCTTCTTCTGACCAGCACGGTGACGACCACGTCGCCCTGGGAGTGGCGAACCGCCACTTCTTCGCCTGCTGCTCAACAATGTGTGCTGAGCCAAGAAATGGCGCAACGAGTTCTTCAAGAGCGTGCTCAATCTCGTGAGGTGCAGCATCCCAATAGCGTTCGCTCCACGCAGCCGAAGCATTCAATGTCATCGCAGGAACCTCTGAGATTCCCTTCACTGCATGATCAACGACGAACGCAATGTCATCAGAAGGTTCGTGACGTGCACCCGACCCGGTGAGTGCAGATGGGCGATCAAGCACTGCGAGAAGAGCGATGGTTCGGTCATGGTCGGCAGATGACAACTCTCGTGGAAGCGTGCCAACAGCTTCAAAGACAAACGAAAACGACTGTGGAGTAGGAGCAGTGAGCACCAGAGTTGATGCGGTCACTGAACTCGCATCGTCACAGGTCACTCGCCATTCGGTGTCCTCCCAGGCTGCAGCAAACACCCTGTGATCGACGCGAACATCGAGACCGGTCGCAAGATCTTTTGCCAACGAGTTCATGCCGTTCACACCGATCCATCGCGCGTGCCCATCATCACGCTCGAAGCCGTGGCACCAGACATCCGCAAGCCCGCGATTCTGCCAATCAGAAAGTTGGGCGGCGAACGCCTCGGAGCGGGCTGTCATGAACTGAGCCCCATGATCAAGGCGAGCGTCTCCAATACGTCGGGTTGCTAACCGGCCACCAACAGAACGACCCTTATCGAACACGATGGTCGAGATACCTGCTGCAGCGAGCTGTCGAGCGGTAACGAGCCCGGACATGCCTGCGCCAACGACGACGCAGTCAACCTCAGCCATATCAGCGGAGTTGGTGGGCGCGAAGGATGACTTCTCGTGCGAATGGGTCAAGTTTGCGACCCGTCAACTGCTCGGTGACGGTGATCGCCTCAGTGGCATCGTCAATAAGGCCGGCCCAACGGATGTAGCCACCCATCACGCCGACGACGCGATCTCCAAGCTCTTCTCCATGAACAAGAACTCGTTGCCCAGCACGAATGAGTTCATCGAGTTCCCGGTACAGAGCCGACAACCATGCATCAAGATTGTCAGTGCGCATTGGACGGTGCCGGTAGGGCTGACCAAGCTCTTCATAGTTGTGAAGATTGTGCGGCGCCTGAATCATCGACACCACGTAGTTAAAGCCGTTTTCGCGAATCCAGATGATCTCTTCTTGACGGCGCACGCGGCGGTGACTCGAACCAAATCCGCCAGGACGCTCACAAATCGCCAGTTTGTCCTTCAAAATCCAGGTGAAATTGCGTGGCTGAATGCCCAAGGCCCACTTGCCACGCAGTTTTGGTGGCATCATGCGGTTTCTCCAAAGGCGATCATACGAGAGGCCATACTACTCGCCAGAACTGTCGGGCGTAATAATCCGCAAACGACGATCTTTGCGCGCGACACGGATTCCTCCATCAATTTCACAGGCAATTGCGTCACCGCGTGCTACCCCGAGCACCCGCCGAATTGCTGCTGTGCTTGGTGGGTATCCGTCAAACGTTAACCATTGACGCAGTGCCCTCGCAGCAAGAACTGGATTGGCCTCACACAGCGCGTTGGCGTCGGTTGGGTCAATCAGGGCCGCCAGTTCGTTAAGCAACTCAGCGTCATCACGCAACACATCAGCGGTGCGAGACAGGATGGGAATGACGTCGCGTTCGGCGATGTTGTTGAGGAGCGGAAGTAGTTCGTGACGCACACGATTTCGCCACATTGAGGGGTCTGCATTTGTTGGATCAATCACAGGCGAAATGCCAACTTCAGCACACAGGGCAACAGTCTCTTGCCTGCGGAGTCGAAGGATGGGGTGTTGCGGGCCTGGAGAGATTGCAGACAAGCCATCAGAGCCTGATCCTCTCATCAGCCGAATCAGAAGGGTTTCTGCTTGGTCGTCGAGAGTATGACCGGTGAGAGTGCCGTCGGGCAGCACCGCCTGTCGGGCCTGGCGCGCATGTGCCTCGAGGTTGCGCGACGCATCAACTTTGACATGGTGCACGATGCACTCGATTCCGAGCGAACCTGCCATCTCGACGGCTTGGCGGGCTTCGTCGGCTGATGACGGCCTTAGCCCGTGATCGACATGATGTGCTGTCACCGTCAACTCAGCAGCACGCGCCAACACCAACAACGCCGAGGAATCAGGACCGCCTGAAAATGCGCAATGAACAGCCGCACCCGCAGGCGGAAAGAAACAACGAGACAGGAGGTCGGTGGTAAGAGTCAGAGTTCAGCGTCGCCTTGGCGACGGCCAAGAGGATGCTTGAGCGCAGTCACCGACTTGAGGTACCCAGCAACGAGACCGACTGCGGTCAGCACGCCCACGCCAGTGAGAATGACTCCGAGCCACCAGTGCCAGATATTCGCTGCAATCATGCTTCTACTCTAGCGATCTGAGGGGTCGCCAACAGTGCCGTCCCCATCAAAGTCTTCTTTTAGGCATGACTCAAGACGCATGAGAAGCCCGGGAGGAAGCTCATCGTTATTCACCTTGCGACGAATAGCAGCCTTGAGTTCAAGGTGAAATTCGAAGGCCTGTTGACAGTCGACGCAGCCATCAAGATGACCATGAATGTGCTCTTTGGCGTCACTCGACAACTCACCGTCAATGTACGGTTCAAGTTCTTCAAGCGTCTCTTTGCAATTAGCCATTAGTGCGAATCCTGGGGGTCTTCAACAAGCCCGCGAGCCTGTGCATATTCGTACAACTGTTTTTGCATCGCTTTTCTTCCCCGATGCAGCCGAGACATCACAGTTCCGACCGGAATATCGAGCATTTCAGCGATTTCTTTGTATGCAAAACCTTCGACATCAGCGAGAATCACCGGCAGTTTGAACGTATCGGGAAGGTCTTCAACGGCCGACTTCACCTCGTCATCGGTGAAGAGATCAAGAAACTGGTCCTCGGCCGAGAGTGTCACCGCTGCATTTTCAAGAGTGGTGACGCGTTTGTACAGGTACAGATCTTCGACATCGGCAAGGTCAGTTTCGATCGGACGCCGCTGTTTCGAGCGGTAGCGGTTGATGAATGCGTTCGTAAGAATTCGATACAGCCAGGCGCGAAGGTTGGTTCCTTCTTCGAAGGTCTCAAAACTTCGGTACCCGCGCATCATGGTTTCTTGCACAAGATCTTCAGCATCGGCTGCGTTTCGCGTCATGCGAAGCGCAGTGGAATACAGCTGAGGTGCGTACTCCATTGCGCGTTCGGCGAAAGTCGAACGGTCTGCCACGACTAGGAATGTAGTCGGGGAGTCAGTCGGATCCGATGCCGCGAAGTTGCTCTCCAGCCGACTCAGTCGACAAGAACCACTCGTACGTGCTCGTTAAACCGTCTGACAGATCAACCGATGGTTCCCACCCCAAGGCCCGAAGGCGTGAGATGTCAAGCAGCTTTCGTGGAGTGCCATCAGGCTTTGAGGTGTCCCAATTAATGACCGCTGACGGGTTCACAATCGACTGGATAGTTTCTGCAAGTTCTTTGATCGACAAGTCGATGCCAGTTCCAACATTGATGTGAGAATCTCCGTCGTAATTCTCAAGCAAGAACAAGCAGGCGCTTGCAAGATCATCAACATGCAAGAACTCACGCATCGCTGAACCCGTACCCCACACCTCAACCTCGCCAGTTGACGTGCTGCGGGAATCATGGAACTTTCGCATCAGCGCAGGAATGACATGACTCGATGTGAGATCAAAGTTGTCCCCCGGACCGTAAAGGTTGGTCGGCATTGCCGAAATGAAGTTGCACCCATACTGACGCCGGTAGGCCTGACACAATTTGATGCCAGCAATCTTCGCGATCGCGTACCACTCGTTCGTTTCTTCGAGGGGGCCGGTGAGTAATTGCTCTTCTGTAATCGGCTGGGTCGCATCTCGAGGATAAATGCACGACGAACCGAGATACAGCAACTTTTCGACACCAGTCTCGTAGGCCGAGTGCACCACGGTGCCATGAATCATCATGTTGTCGTAAATGAATTCGGCAGGCCTCGTGCTATTCGCCAGGATTCCGCCAACAGTGCCGGCGACCAGAAACACGTACCGCGGGCGATTTACCTCGAACCAGTTACTGACCTCACTTTGGCTGCGAAGGTCAAGCTCATCACGTGTTGCCGTGAGGATATTGGTGAAGCCCTCCCGCTCGAGATGACGAACGATTGCAGAACCGACAAGACCGCGATGGCCGGCAATGTAGATCGGACTCGAACGATCAATTTGAGAAGAAATTGAGCCAGCCATGCCACCTTCGATGATAGGCGAGTAGCGACATCACTGCCGCAGAGCCTGGGATGAGAATCGAACTCACGACCTACGCATTACGAGTGCGTTGCTCTACCGACTGAGCTACCCAGGCAACGGGCGGGAGCCTAGCGAGCCGCGACGGTGTCAACCACCGGAGGGGTACTGAACCTTCAGAATTCCGGAAATTGATGCCGTTAGCGGGGGAGGGGGAGTGACCACATCAGGCGTTCGAGCGCAAGAGATGAGTTCGCGTTTCGCCCGAGAGCGGAGGCAGTTTCTTGAATGGCATTTACCGCCCGCGCAGCGTCATCAGCACTGAGCCGGCCAGCGATCATCGCATCTCGATATGAGGCACTCAACACTGCTAGCCCGGCTCGAAGCTCATCGGTGACAAAACGTCGATGTTCACGCTTGTGGCGATCTTCGAGTTGCTTTTTGCCACTTCCTCGACTGCCATAGGTGTCGATACGTTCTTGAAGCGCCGCTACCTCGTCGGCATGACGTGCTTTCAGTGGACTTGCGGCCTCATCGATCAGTGACTCGATGCGTTGTACAAGTTGCAGAGCAACAAACCCTGACCCGTCGAGCACATCGATAGCCCGAGCGAAGGTTTGACGTCGTTCTGCAAGATCAGGATCGGTTGCAATGAGTCGCGCACGGTCGAGATCACCAAATGCTCCGGTTGATGCAAGTTCGGCTGCTTCAGGTTCAACACCCTCCTCGATGAGGCGCTGCGCAATCACCTCATCAGCGATCGCATGAAAATCGAGGCGTACACATCGTGAGGCAATTGTGATGAGGTTGTGGGGTAGTTGCTCGGCAACGATGATGAATCGAGTGCTTGTAGGTGGCTCCTCAATGGTCTTCAACAATTTTGCGGCTGCCGCTTCGGCAATGAGATGGAAGTCGTGCAAGATCATCACCGTGAGGTCACCCTCAGTGGGGCTGAGCCATGACTGTTCGATGATCCACTGCGCCTGATCAACGCTGATCGAGGCACCTTCGCGTTCGACTTCACGGCAGTCGGGATGCTCGCCGGCCATCACGAGACGTGCATCTCGATTGCTCGGGTCATCACCGCCGGAAATCATCACAGCGGCAGCGGCGCGTGCGGCCTGTTCTTTTGTTGAGCCATGTGGCCCTACGAACAAATACGCGTGAACTGGATGCTCAAGTGATGTTCTCAACTGCGAGACGGTGGAATCCTGTCCGATGACAGCAGACCAAACCGATTCCATCAGATTCCCAATCGCTCGCGAACAGCTCCGCGAATAGTTTCGGCGGTTTCATCGGCTGGAGTAGAGGCATCGACGATGTACCAGCGAGTGGGATCAGCCGCTGCCATCTCGGCAAACCCCTCACGAACACGTCGGTGAAAATCCGCGCCGGCCTGCTCAATTCGGTCAAGTTCACGTTGATTCATTCGACGTTCAAGGGTCGCGTCATCGGTGACCAGCAGAATGACGAGATCTGGCCACGTCGAACCAATTGCCCATTCATTGATGCGCCGAACCTCGTCTACTGGAAGACCTCGCCCATAACCCTGATAGGCGAGAGTCGAGTAGACCGAGCGATCGCTGACCACATGCTCTCCTCGCTCTAACGCCGGTCGGACAACCTCGGCAAGATGCTGCGCTCGATCGGCAGCAACGATGAGGGTTTCTGCGTGATCATCGAGACCGATGGTGTCAACATTGTGAAGGATTGAGCGAAGTTGCTCGCCGATCGATGTCCCACCAGTTTCTCGGGTCAGGACCGCACCAATTGATTCGGCAAGTCGTCGGGCCTGCGTACTCTTTCCGCACGCCTCGGGCCCTTCGAACGCGATGTATACCGGCTCGGTCATTTCGCCTTCGGTGCAGCTTTTTTGGCGGCCGACTTCTTCGCAGCCGGCTTCCGTGCGCTTGCCTTCTTTGCTGCTGTTTTCTTCGCCGCTGCCTTTTTTGCGGGGCGTTTCTTTGACGGGCCCTGTTCGCGGCGGATTGCGAGCAACTCAAACGCCCGTTCAGGTGAGATCTCCTCGATGCGGTCACCCTTGCCGATGGAGGCGTTGGTTTCGCCGTCGGTGACATACACACCGAAACGTCCATCCTTCGCAACGACTGCGCGTCCTGACGTCGGGTCTTCTCCAAATTCGCGCAATGGACCTGCAGCTGCCATATTTCGCGCACCGCCACGACGGAACACCTTTGGAAGTTCGTAAATCTTGATTGCCTCGTCAAGGGTGATCGTGAGCAGCCGTTCTTCAGAGTCGATTGAACGGAAGTCTTTACCTTTCACGATGTATGGGCCATATCGACCATTTGCGGCCGAGATGACTTCGCCATCAGCTGGGTCAACTCCGACCTCGCGAGGCAACTGCAGAAGCTGTTTGGCTTCGTCGAGAGTGATGCGTTCGAGACTCATTGTTGAGAACAGGCTCGACATCTTTGGCTTCGCAAGACCAGGAGGCAGATTGTCGGCGTCACCCCACTGCACGTACGGGCCATAACGGCCGTTTTTAGCGAAGACAGGTAGGCCGTCAAGGGTGCCGATGGGCTCGTCGCTTTTTGGCAGAGAGAGCAGGCGAAGTGCCTCGTCAAGCGTTAACTCATCGGGGGCAAGATCGTCCGGAATGCTGGCTGTGTCCTCACCACGCTTGATGTACGGCCCATACTTGCCTGGCTTAGCAATGATCTCGTTGCCGTCAGGGTCGAGCCCGATCGGGAACGAGTTGATACTTGCCGCGTCGATTTGATCGAGGTTTTCTTCAACGAGATGCTTCAAGCCAGGAAGGGTGTCACCACCAAAATAAAAACGGGTGAGCCAATCGGATTTCTCGCGGCGACCACCGGCAATCTCATCGAGATCCTCTTCAATTTTTGCGGTGAGTTCGTAATCAACGAGATCATCGAAATGATCTTCGAGAAGTCCGACGACTGCGAAGGCAGTCCATGTTGGAACCAGCGCCTGTCCCTTTTTCCAGACGTAGCCACGATCTTGGATCGTCTGGATGATCGATGCCCATGTCGACGGCCGACCGATGCCGAGCTCTTCGAGTCGCTTGACCAGGCTCGCCTCGGTGAAGCGGGCAGGAGGATTGGTGTTGTGCCCTTCAGGAGTGCAGGACTCGACCGGAACAACGTCACCAACGGCGAGTGCAGGTAGCAACTCTTCTTTCTCGTTCTCGTTGTCTGCATCACTGTCGAGATCAGCCAGCACCGCGCGGTGGCCTTCGAATTCAATGGTGGTTCCGCTTGCGGTGAATTCGCAGTCAGTGTTTTCGTGAGTCGAAACCGCTCCCAGGCGAAGGCTGAGCGTGGTGCCTCGTGCATCAGCCATCTGAGAGGCGAGAGTGCGCTGCCAAATCAATGTGTAGAGAGCAAGTTCTTGGCGATCAAGTTCGTTCGCGATTTCCCGAGGGCTTCGCATCGGAGTTGTTGGCCGGATTGCCTCGTGCGCTTCCTGCGCATTTTTTGACTTCGAAGTGTGACGTCGTGGCTGGTCAGAGAGAAACGCATCGCCGTACGTCGAACCGATGATGCTGCGAGTTTCCGAGAGCGCTTCATCAGAAAGGATCACGTTGTCGGTACGCATGTAGGTAATGAAGCCGCGTTCGTACAAGCCCTGAGCAGCACGCATGACCTGAGAAGACGACAGTCGAAGACGTCGGCCGCCTTCTTGTTGGAGCGTCGACGTCATGAACGGTGCCTTCGGCGACGACCGGTACGGCTTCGTGTCAACACTTCGAACCGACACCGTCGCATCGCGCAAACCTTCGGCCAGCGCGTGTGCCCTCACCTCATCAAGTGCTGCAACTTTGTCACTTGGTTTGCCATCGGCCCCAAAATCTTTGCCGGTAGCAACTTTCGTGCCGTCAACGGCAACAAGTCGAGCAGTGAATGCCGGCGATGTCGCAGCATTGAGATCAATCGACCAGTACCCGGCGGAGATGAACGCAATGCGCTCACGCTCGCGTTCAACGATGAGACGAATTGACGGGCTCTGGACACGCCCGGCGGAGAGGCCTCGGTTGACCTTGCGCCACAGGATCGGTGACACTTCGTAGCCGTAGAGCCGGTCGAGAATGCGTCGGGTCTCAGCGGCATCGACGAGGCCATCATCGATCTCTCGAGGATTGTCAACCGCATGGTCGATCGCGCTTCGGGTGATCTCGTGGAACACCATGCGCTTGACCGGAACCTTTGGCTTGAGGTGCTGCAACAGGTGCCAAGAAATTGCCTCACCCTCACGGTCTTCGTCGGTTGCGAGATACAGCTCGGAGGCGTCCTTGAGAGCTGCACGTAACTCTTTCACGACTTGGCGACCGCGATCGGTGAGTTCGTAGGTCGGCTTGAACCCATTGTCGACATCAACTGCGAGACCTTTTGAGGGAAGGTCAGCGACATGGCCAACAGAAGCGCGCACGTCGAACTCGTTGCCCAAGAATTTTGAGATCGTCTTGGCCTTGGCAGGCGACTCGACGATCACGAGCGGGCGACCGTTTCCGGCGCTGGAGGAAGATTGTTTTGTAGCCATTGGTTCGGTGAGTGTGCCTCAACACAGCGATGCAGGCAACCGGAACGGTACCTAGTGTGGGGTCATGTCGTCACGTCTTGCGAAGACTGTCTGGGTTCTTGGAGACCAATTGAACCGGAATTTGGCGCATCTTCGCACCGCTCAGCCAGATGAAACGCGCGTGTTATTTCTCGTTTCGCTCTCAAAATTGAAGAGTGCCCCGTGGCATCAACAGCGACTCCACTTCATTCTCACCTCAATGAAACGATTCGCGAACAGTCTCGCAAACGATGGCTTTTCAGTTGATTGGCGAGTTGCGGAGACGATGGGAGCAGGGCTTCAAGCCCACGTCGATGAGTTCTCTCCTTCGGAAATTTCTGTGATGCAACCAATGAATCGAGCAGGTCAGCACCTCGTAGATTCTCTTGGTCGCACATTTCCCATCTCGGTGACTGCTTCGGACCAGTTTTTATGTTCACGCGAACAATTTGCCGAATGGGCTTCGGAAAACACCCGAAAAGATGGGTCGCTTCTGATGGAGGATTTTTATCGATGGCAGCGCCGCCGTCTCGACATCTTGATTGACCCCGACGGTGAACCGGTTGGCGGCCGATGGAATTACGACGACGAAAATCGACTTCCTCCACCAAAGGGCGAACACGAATGGCCGTCTGTCAACCGTCGGGAACTTGATGATGTCGACACAGAGATGACTGAATTTCTCGAGTCAATTGATGGCGTGAAGATGACCGGGAACCCGCCGACGGGTCTATGGGCCACAGATCATGACGGAGCACTTCACCAGCTCCAGCAATTCCTCAGCACCTCGATAGCGAATTTTGGGCCTTACGAAGATGCGATTGTGGTTGACGAGCCCTACCTCAACCACTCACTTCTTAGCCCGTATCTCAACATCGGGTTATTGCACCCTCGTGAGGTGGTTGATGCTGTTGCGGAACTTGGTGATGAGATTCCACTTAACTCAAAAGAGGGATTCATTCGTCAAGTCATTGGATGGCGTGAGTATGTCCATGGCCTCTACTGGTGGTTCGGGCCCGAATATGCGAGCGAGAACTACTTCAACGATGACGCCCCAGTTCCGCCGGCGTTCACCGGCGGTGCTACCGAGATGAACTGTGTTGCCCATGTAGCGCAGTGGGTGGAACGTGATGCATGGACCCATCACATTCCACGGCTGATGGTGCTCGCGAATCTGGCGACCCTTGCCGGGATTGATCCATCAAAAATGATGCGGTGGATGTGGGCGTCATTTATCGATGGTGCCGAATGGGTGATGGCTCCAAATGTGATCGGCATGGGCATGTACGCCGATGGGGGACGAATGAGCACGAAGCCATATGTTTCCGGCGGCAACTACCTGTCGAAGATGACCAATTTCTGCGGCGATTGCGCATTTGATCGAAAGGCTCGAACGGGTGACAACGCTTGTCCGTTCACGACGCTCTACTGGGATTTCCTCGATCGAAATCGAGATGCTCTTCGATCAAATCATCGAATGGCGCGCGTCTACGCCAACCTCGATCGGCTCGCCGATCTCGACCAGGTCCGTGAGCGCGCCGTTGAGGTGCGTGGGCGATTGATCGCAGGAACGATCTAACAGCGATACCGTTCGCGGTGATGCCTGATGTGTTGCTCGGCTGGGACGAGCACCTTGATGCCGCTTGGCACGAGATAGGACAACCTGCCGCGCACGGCACCCCGGGCCGGGTCAGCCGAATCGACCGTGGATGGAGCACCATCCTTCGACACGCCACCGATGCCGATCCCTTGCGGGTGAGGAATATTGGTGCTGATGTCGCCGTCGGTGATTGGGTCGTAGTCGATGATGAGATTGAACGTGTTGCTCACGTGCTCGAACGGCGCTCAGCGTTTATTCGTCGGGCTTCTCATGAGGGTGATCGGGCTGAGGCTG
>Ga0181605_10004274_pt1 | contig 11405 bp, 7 predicted proteins | sample 041ome_11_FD_148676 | JGI IMG/M metagenome (GOLD analysis project Ga0181605, IMG submission 148676) | Coastal salt marsh microbial communities from the Groves Creek Marsh, Skidaway Island, Georgia - 041411US metaG (spades assembly) | ecosystem: Environmental > Aquatic > Marine > Intertidal zone...
AATAATATTGCTGAAATTCGGATGATCAATCGCCTCACCATCCAGGTGTAGAACAAAGATCTTTCCGCGGTGCGCGTTAATGTAGGGCGATGAGTCCCGAAACCATTTCACATGCTGATGTGTGTTGTTCATTCTGAGCAGTTACCATTCAAAAAACCAATACCAACCGTCATGTCCAAAGTCACTGCTTGTCAACGATAGACTGCTGTTCAGTCGCTACAGCAGTGCTTGGCAATAAGGCCGCGCAGTATAGCAATTGTCGGCTCGATTTGCCTGAGTTCAACAAATTCATTGGGCTGATGGGCCTGATCAATGGAGCCGGGGCCGAGTACCACTGTCTGCATACCGAGTTGCGACAAAAAGGGTGCCTCCGTAGCAAAAGCCACGGACGTAGGCTCACAGCCGGTTAATTCGCGAGTAGTTGCCAATAATTCATCTCCCTCGGTCTGAAAGGGTGGCAAGGCGTCGTGAAATAAATCCAGACTCATGGTCAAGCCCTGATCTGCCAGCAGGGGCGCCAGGCGGTGCTCGATTTCGCCCCTGATGTTGGTGTTGTCCATGCCTGGCAAGATACGGACGTCGAACGCCATGTCGACGTGATCGCAAATTCGGTTCGGGTTGTCGCCACCATGAATACAGCCCAGGTTGAGCGTCGGAGCGGCGACGAGAAAGCCTGGGTCCTGGTAGCGGTTGGCCAGCTCTTGGCGAAACTTCAGCAGCTGTTCGATAACAATGCCGCTGCCATCAATGGCATTAGCGCCCAGGGCCGGATTGGAAGAGTGGCCGGAGGACCCCTGGATTTTAAGGGACAACATCATGATTCCCTTATGTTTATACACAGGTTTGAGCTCAGTGGGCTCGCCGATGATGGCATATCTGGCGCCACAAATATCGGCGGCTGTCAGCGCTCTAGCACCGCTCATCGACGACTCTTCATCAGCGGTACCGATAATCGTCAGTGGATGCTTGAATGTCTGATCTAACAGAGGCTCCAGGGCAGCGATGGCCAGCGCAAAGAAACTCTTCATATCGCAGGTGCCAAGGCCGTACCAGCGATCGTTAATTTCTGTCAAGGCGAAGGGGTCGCTGGCCCACAGGTCGGCATCGAGCGGCACCGTGTCAGTATGCCCGGATAACACCAGGCCACCGCTACCGGCGCCACGCGTGGCAATGAGATTGGATTTACCGGAACGCCCCGTGATGGGAACAATTCGAATCTCAAACCCGAGCGGCTCCAGCCAGTTCGCCAGAGTGTGAACTACCGCCAGGTTGCTTTGGTCAAATTGGGGCAGGGTGCTGCTGACGCTTGGCAGAGCGATCAGGTCAGCGACCATGGCTTTCAGCTTCGGTGTTCTCAAGTCTGGCATAGAGGTTAAGTCCGAGAGTATGGCGCTCAGTGTAGCAATTTGACGCGCTCGCGAAACCTTCTTTTGTACATGATGCGGCCCCTCCGTCGTGGAAGGCCTCGGTCGTTGAGGGCAAGAGGAGAGAGCCCCAGCTAGACTGTTGATAGGTATGTTGATAGGTATGTTGATAGGTATAAGCCTAATAATTGGCGCGGTCGCGACCCGCCACTGATGAGAAAATGAGGCCATCATTTGTGAATGGAAAGGATTCTAGAGTCAACAAGCCAGATATCACGCTCAATGTTCGAAGCGTGATTAATGACCTGGTCGCCGACGGTCGACTTTCATTGAACGATGCAGAGGCTATCAGTATGAAGTCGCGTGCCAAACACCAGTTGACTTGGCATCCTCTGGAACTCATCGCCGAGGAAGAACCGTTAGATCAGAAAAATCCGGGCAAGCTCCTTGACCTGGAAACACTGACGCTCTGGCTCTGCGGTCGATCAAAGCAAGCCTACAAGCGGATTGATCCCTTGAAGATAGATGCTGCGGTTGTGACGCGATTGATGTCCGCAGAATTTGCCAAACGCCATGGCGTGCTGCCCCTTGAGATTCTTGAAGACGAGATTGTCATCGCCTCAGCCCAGCCCTATGTCTCGGGCTGGGAGGCGACCCTTCTCCAGTCTCAACCGGGCAAAGTGCTGACCCGTGTCATCGCCAACCCAGCTGACATTCGCCGGTATACGACAGAATTCTATCAAATGGCGAAGTCTGTGAGTCAGGCCAACGTGCAAGGCCTCAGCGCCCTGACCAATCTGGAACAGATGCTGGAGCTGGGACATGTGGATGCCATGGAGGCAAACGATGCCCATATCGTCAATATTGTCGATTGGCTGCTGGGTTACGCCTTTAATCAGAGAGCCAGCGATATTCATCTGGAACCCAGACGGGAAAAAGGCCGGATTCGGTTTCGGATTGATGGTGTCTTGCATCTGGTCTATGAATTGCCGGCGCCAGTGATGACTGCTGTGACGAGTCGCTTGAAGACGCTGGGCAGGATGGATGTGGCGGAAAAACGTCGCCCTCAGGATGGGCGCTTGAAAACCAAGACGCAGGATGGTCATGAGGTTGAGCTGCGATTGTCGACATTGCCAACCGCATTTGGCGAGAAGATGGTCATGCGAATTTTTGATCCAGATATTCTCCTCAAAACATTTGCCCAGCTGGGTTTGGCAAACGACGACTTCGATCGCTGGACTGCAATGGTGGCTAACGCCAATGGAATAGTGCTGGTGACGGGTCCAACGGGTTCGGGTAAGACCACGACCCTTTATTCCAGCTTGAAACAACTCGCGACAGAGGATGTTAATGTTTGTACGATTGAAGATCCGATCGAAATGGTTGAGCCAGCTTTTAATCAGATGCAGGTTCAAGCGAATATTGATCTTCATTTTGCTGACGGTGTTCGTGCGCTTCTGCGGCAAGATCCCGATATTATTATGGTGGGCGAGATACGTGACCTGGAGACTGCAGAAATGGCCGTTCAAGCGGCATTAACTGGCCATTTGGTCATTTCAACTTTGCACACTAACGATGCGCCATCGGCGATAACCCGGTTGCTTGAATTGGGTATTGCTCCTTATCTCATTAAAGCGACCCTGCTTGGTGTGATGGCTCAGCGCCTGGTTCGTATCTTATGTCCCCACTGCAAGGTCGCAGCGCCAACCGACCCTGATGGCTGGCGGTCCTTAACGACGCCTTGGAAGATGAGCCCGCCGGCGGTTGCCTTTCAGCCGGTTGGCTGTATCGAGTGCCGCGAAACTGGTTTTCTCGGTCGAGAGGGGATCTATGAGTTACTGCCGATAACCGATAAGCTAAAGCCGTTTGTGGTTGCCGGCGCCGAAATCGGCAAGCTGCGTAAATCTGCGATGCGAGAGGGAATGAAGACTCTGCGTCTCAGCGGTGCGATGAAGGTTGCAGCGGGCCTCACGACCATCGCCGAGGTCATGCGTGTCGCGCCTTATAGTGGTACTGAGGAATAATATGGCAGCGTTCGAGGCACTATGTGTCGAAATTCAGTCACAGGTTGACCAATGGCTGCCAAATTGCGCAGAGACGCTGCGTGCAGACATCATTAGAGTCTGTGCCATTAGTGACTATTTCAAGCAGCAATTCGGCCGTGATCTGGTGATGATGCAGTCTTTGATCGAAAGCCAGGAGTTGGAACAATCCGTTACCGCGACCTATTATCAGGAGCAGCTCAAGCACTTAACCATCGATGATCTCGACTCAGGTTTACGGCTGTGCCGACAGCGCGCTATGGCTCGTATTATTTTTCGAGACTTGACTCGGCGAGCGACGCTGGAAGAAACCACGAGTGATTTATCAAACCTGGCAGACGCCTGTATTGACGCGTCTTTGCGAGTGCACTATGCGAAAAATTGTCAAAAATATGGTTATCCGACCGGTGCTGAAACTGGCGCAGTGCAGCAGATGGTGGTTCTGGCGTTAGGTAAGCTGGGCGCCGGTGAGCTGAATCTGTCGTCTGATATTGATCTGATCTTTCTGTACGACGAACCGGGAATGGTTTTGTCCTCCACGCATGAGTTCAGCAATCAGGAATTTTTCGTTCGAACCAGCCGCGATGTTATTCGATCACTGGATGCGAATCTCGCGAATGGCTTTGTCTTTCGGGTTGATATGCGTCTTCGGCCTTACGGTGAAAGTGGAGCACTGATTCTGAATCGAACTGCCATGGAAAAATATTTTTACGAGCAAGGCCGCGACTGGGAACGGTACGCTTTCGTCAAAGCGCGTGCTGCCGCGGGTAATATAGAATTCGGCCGCCAATTTCTGAGTTGGCTCAGGCCATTTGTTTACCGCAAACACCTGGACTTTGGCGCGGTAGATGCACTGCGGGAAATGAAGCATTTGATCGACACTCAGGTTGCCAGTAAAGAGATGCTGGACGATGTGAAACTCGGGCCGGGTGGCATTCGTGAGGTGGAATTTGTCGTTCAGGCCCTGCAGTTGATCTGGGGTGGGCGCGAAAGCCAGTTACAGGAAAGAAAAATACTGCTGGCCATGGATAGACTCGCTACCGGTAATTATTTGCCGACTGAAGAGGTTCAGCAGCTACGTGAAGCTTATTATTTCCTGCGCAACAGCGAGCATGTTATTCAAGCAGAAAAAGACCGACAGACCCAGAGGTTGCCCTCAGCGCAGCTCTCTCAGGAGCGCTTGGCAGTTGCTATGGGATTTACCAATTACGCTGACTATCTGCTCGCCCTATCTCACCATCGAGGCCAAGTGATTGAGATTTTTTCGCGGTTTATGTCATCAAACAATGCTGAAGGAGAGTTCCGGAAGGAGGGTCATTTATTATGGATTAAGATCTGGCGTGATCCAGATATGGAAGATGCTCTGGATATTCTGACAGAACATGGCTACCGTCGCGCCAATGAAGTTGTAAGGCTTCTGCATGACCTCAGCAAGCGCGTTAATGTGCATGACATACATGAAATTGGAATTGAGCGACTCGATCGATTGATGCCGATTTTGATGAGTCTCGCTGCGCGAGAAAAAGACCCGGATCAGACCCTCGCACGACTGTTGCCGATAGTCGAACAGATTGCACGTCGCAGCACTTACATCGTCTACCTGTTAGAAAATTTAGATGCACTCAAGCGAATGGTTAACCTCTGCGGTATGAGCTCATGGGTCGCGAATCATCTGGCAGAGATGCCGATACTGCTTTATGAATTGTCGGACCGGCAGACGCATGAGGCTGTATTTGATAAACAGCAGTTAGCCTCCGAGCTTAGCCAGCAGCTTGCCACAGCTGACTCAGGAGATTTAGAGGTGCAGATGGACCTGCTTCGGCAATTTAAAACTGGTGCCGTTCTTAAGGTTGCAGTGCTGGAGTTGTCGGATCTACTACCCTTGATGAAGGCTTCCGATGCCTTGACCGCGATAGCCGAAGTTGCCCTTGAGCAAGCAGTCGATCTTGCTTGGCGAGCGATGCTCGAGCGCTTCGGTGAGCCTTGCGACAGTGATAGAGTTCCCCAAGGCTGCCGATTCGCGATCATTGCCTATGGTAAGTTAGGAGGGTTTGAACTCGGCTATGGCTCAGATCTGGACCTGGTCATGCTGGCTGATGTCGATCAACAAGGCATGACCAATGGTGAAAAGTCGATCGACAACGGCGTATTCTTTCATCGTCTGGCGCAGCGGGTCATCCATATACTGACCCGCTATACACGCTTCGGCACAGTTTATGAAGTTGACCTGCGACTGCGTCCAGCGGGGAACAAGGGTCCACTGGTAAGTACCTTCGGTGCTTATGAAAGATATCTTAGTGATACTGCCTGGACTTGGGAGCATCAGGCGTTGGTGCGCTCACGGTTTGTCGCGGGTCATCCTGAGCTTCGACCCAAATTCGATGCCATCCGTGCGGCTATCCTTCAGCGACCGAGAGACAGAGCCGTCTTGCTTAATGAAGTTGTTAGTATGCGCGAGAAAATGCGAAGACACCTTGACGTCCAGGCGACGGACTCATCCGCCAAGCAGGGCGCGATAACGCCAGTGACTGAATCCCGGGACGAGGTGCTCGTGTCGGGGTTCGATTTAAAGCATGGTGCTGGTGCTATCATAGACATTGAATTCATGGTGCAATTCTGGGTGCTTGCCATCTCCCATGAGCATCCAGAGGTCGCGCGCTGGTCGGACAAGGTTCGGCTGCTGGAGGCGCTTGAACTGGTTGGCGTCTTTGACAGTCACGATCGCAAGCTTCTACATGAGGCCTATCTGGCCTATCGCTCAGCGGTTCACTATCAATGGTTGGGTGGCGAGATGTCGTCATTTAAGCGTCTTAATCAGTATCGCAACGGCGTCGTTGATATCTGGCAACGCTGCATGGCCCTCGGAAAAACCTCTTAGAGCGCTGCTTGAGCCGAGATTTTTGCTGTTCATCTCGAGCAGGCTTCGTGCATTTCTTTGGAGTACTCGAGCATTTTGTGAGCATGGTTCCAGCAGATGACTCTGTGTAGAATGCGAGATGGTGCCGACGGGCGTGCAAACCGGGTCACACCGCAGTGCGGCCAACCAGCCGCGACAAGAGCCTCAGCAAGCAGTGGAAAAGTTTTTAAACACATCGTTGGAGAATCATGGAGCAGACTGACCCGCGTATACTTGTCGTCGGCCCGGCCTGGGTCGGCGATATGGTGATGGCGCAGACCCTGTATAAACTGCTTAAGCAGCGTCAGCCCGGGACTGCCATTGATGTGCTGGCGCCGCCTGCGACCCTGTCTCTGGTGACTCGCATGCCGCAAGTGGATCGAGCGCTGGCGTTTGATGTTGGCCACGGTCAGTTGAACTGGGACTATCGCAAGGCCTGTGCCAGACGCCTGAAGTCTGCAGGCTACCAGCAGGCCATAGTGCTGCCCAATTCCTTGAAGTCTGCGTTGGTACCCTGGTTGGCGGATATTCCTGTTCGAACCGGGTTTCGAGGTGAGTATCGATTTGGTCTTGTGAATGACATGCGGTTGCTGGATAAAAAGCGTCTGCCTCGCATGGTCGATCGTTTTGTTGCGCTGGGTGTGCCGGTAAATGCGCCAAAACCTCTCATTGCTTACCCGGAATTACGGGTTGATCTGGTGAATCAGGCTCAACTGCGAGAGCGTTTCGGGCTTAGTTCGGCAGGCAATATTCTGGGCTTGTGCCCCGGTGCCGAATTTGGTGATGCCAAACGCTGGCCTGCTGAGCATTATGCGCGAGTTGCCGAAATGGCGATCGCTCGCGGCCTTGAAGTCTGGATATTGGGTGGTCCCGGAGATCAGCCGATTGCCCAGCAAATCCTCAGTGGAATGAGCAGTTCGCCGCGACAGCAGGTTCGTGACCTCACGGGCAAGACATCGTTGCTGGACGTGATTGACTTACTGAACCTGTGCCGTCTGGTACTCTCAAATGACTCTGGCTTAATGCATATTGCTGCCGCTGTCGGCTGTTCGACAGCCGTCGTCTACGGCTCAACCTCGCCGGACTTCACGCCACCACTGACGGACCAGCTGCACATTTTATCGCAGCAGCTTCCCTGTAGCCCTTGTTTCAAAAGGCAGTGTCCTTTAGGCCATAAAAATTGCCTGAACCAATTGTTACCTGAAAAGGTCATGTCCGTTGTTAGCCAATATGCCTGATCTGCTTCCTCGCAAGATTCTGATCGTCAAGTTATCGTCCTTAGGCGATGTGATTCATACCTTGGCGGCGGTCAGCGATGCTGCGGCCGCTCGACCAGACATTCAGATTGACTGGGTCGTCGAAGAGGCTTTTGCGGAAATTCCCGCACTGCATTCGGCCGTCACAGAGGTATTGCCTGTGGCTATTCGACGTTGGCGGCACCACTGGTGGCAGAGTCGAGACGACATCAAGCGGTCTCTTGGCCGCTTACGGGCGACCGACTATGACCTGGTGATTGATGCTCAGGGTCTGATCAAGAGTGCAGTCGTCAGTAGGCTAGCGCGGGGGCCTGTCGCTGGATTGAATCGACATTCGAGTCGAGAACCCCTTGCGAGTCTGGCTTACCGGTGGCCTCACGCCGTTGCAAGAGATCGACATGCCGTAGCGCGAGTTCGGCAGCTCTTCGCCGCAGCCTTGGGCTATGAGCTGCCAGACTCAGTGGCAGACTTTGGTTTGCGCGCGGGTCGAAGACCCTGGGCTAACTCGGCTGAGCAAAACATTCTGTTCTTTCACGGTACTACCTGGGAAAGCAAACACTGGCCGCTGGCCTACTGGCAGCAACTGGCAGGTCTGGTGAGTCATGCCGGCTATCGAGTACTGCTGCCGCATGGCAACGATGTAGAGTTGGCGCGTGCCCAGGCGATCTGCGGGGCGGCAACCCAGGTCGAGGTTTTACCCAGAATGCGCTTGACTGAGCTGGCAGATTGCCTCGCCGGGGTTAATGGTGTGGTGAGCGTGGATACAGGGCCTGGGCACCTCGCGGCCGCCATGGGCGTGCCAATGGTCAGTCTTTTTGGCCCCACCAACCCGATGTTGACCGCGCCTTATGGCAAGTACCAGTCGGCTGTTTCAGCAAGTGATTTGTCGTGTATTCCCTGCATGAGAAAATCCTGCCAACGCCAGGAACAGAATGCGCAGTTAATCTATCCGCCCTGTTTCCAGACCCTGACGCCGGAAAAAGTCTGGCGCCAATTGATCGACCAGATGAATGCTCGCTGATGTTTTTATTGGGTTGACGCTTTTATTACATCGCTGCTTTATATGGAGTTGATTGAATAGCCTGACCCTTGACTGACGGATAGAACCGCTAATAGACGTCTGGCAGACCCTTCGGTCGCGTCTTGAAGCGTCTATGTACCCACCAATACTGCTCAGGGTGAAATCGCACAGCAGCCTCAACCATCTGGTTGATTTGGGTCGTATCAAGGACCGAATCACCGGAGGGGAAATCCGCCAGTGGTGCTGATAAATAGATATCATAGTGGTCGTCCCCCGGACGGCGATAATGACTAAAGACCAGAGCGGTAGCGCCGCTGAGTTTAGCCAGGCGCGCCGGCCCTGTGATGGTCGCAGCTGGAACGCCGAAAAAGGGTACAAACTCTGCCTGCTTACGACCGTAATCTTGATCAGCGCCATACCAGACGACATGGCCTTGTTTGAGGCTGCGCAGAACGCCGCGAACGTCATTGCGCTCGATCGCGCGGGGAAAGCTTTCATCCGTCCGCGGGTCATCAGGGTTTCAAGCAGCGGATTGGCATTAGCCCGATACATGACATCCATATCAATGTCGCAGCCAAGCGCAGCACCACAAAAATCCAGAGTCGATAAGTGCATGCCCAGCAACAGAACTCCGTGACCTCGAGCTACGGCGGCGTGCAAGTGCTCTATGCCATGAATAGTAACTCTTCGCCTGATTAAGCGGGGGTTCCAGATCCAGACTCGCGCGGTTTCGATGAGACTGATACCCACTGAACGCAGGGTCTGCCGAACCAGCTGCTGTCGTTGTTGCTGGCTCAGTTCGGGAAAACACAAGGCGATATTGACCTCGACAATATGCCGTCGGCGTTTAGCGACGTGATATCCCAGGGCGCCAATGCCAGTGCCAATCTTCATCTGTAAGCGGTGAGGCAGTAGAGTCACTAATGCTGCAAGACCGAAACCGAGCCAGATCGGCCAATATCGAGGATGGATAAGTTCTCGGCGCAGTAGGCGCGGCGAATCGTTCGGGTTGAGGGTTGTTTTGGTCACGGGGTATTCTACTCTTAATCCACTGGCCTGCTCCAGCATGATGCTGCCGACGACTTGTAGGGCAATACAGGTCAGTTTCTGGGGTGATAGCTTTACTGTGAATAGCTTTACTGTGAATAGCCTTAACTGGAATAGCCGTGCCGAGAAGGGTTTCAGAGACGACAGCCTCAGTGATGATAGTCCCAGAGATGATTGTGTTATCATTGGCCGGTGAGTGAGTGGAGGTTTGATGAAATTACCCCGATTTGATAAGGCCCGTGTCCTGACTCTGGGTGATGCCATGTTGGATCGTTATTGGCATGGCAACACGGTAAGGATTTCCGCTGAAGCGCCTGTGCCTGTAGTCGACATCAAGACTCGAGAGGATCGATTAGGTGGGGCCGCGAACGTGGCCTTGAATGTTTCCGCCCTCGGTGCCAAATCGGCGCTGGTCGCCGTGCTGGGTGTGGATGATGCCGCTGAGATTCTAAAGGCCAAGTTGGATTCAGCCGGTATTGTTGATCTGACTCTGGGCCGCAACGATTACCAGACTGTCACTAAACTCAGAATCGTCAGCCATGGCCAGCAGATGGTGCGGGCTGATTTCGAGCAGGTCATGGACCTGCCAGCAGCACCCTTGATGCCTGGATATCTGACCGCCCTGGCGGAATTCGACCTGGTCATACTATCCGACTACGATAAGGGCGTAATCAGCGATCCACAGGCATTTATTCAACAAGCCCGCGCCCACCAAAAAACGATTCTTGTCGATCCGAAATATAAGGATTTTTCCCTGTACGCGGGCGCAACGCTTATCAAGCCCAACCGAGTCGAGTTTATGAAGGCGGTAGGCGGCTGGGCAAGTGAGGCAGAACTTGAGAGCAAATGCCAGGCCATGCTCGACAAGCTGGGGTTAGAGGCGATTCTTGTGACCAGAGACAGCGATGGCCTGACACTGGTGCAGAGAAACCGGCCAGCCTTGCACATGCCCGCGCGCAAGCGTGAAGTTTTTGATCTTAGCGGTGCCGGCGATACGGTGATCGCGACGCTCGGCGCCGCCCTGGCTGCGGGTGTGACCTTGCCTGATGCCGTCAATTTGGCGAATGTTGCGGCTGGCATTGCTGTCAGTAAGCCAGGTATTGTCAGTGTCAGCGGTCCCGAATTGCGGCTTGAATTGAGCCGTGATCAAAGATCCGATAAAGGCATCCTGAATGAGGACCAATTGTTGCTGGCGGCCTCAGAGGCGCGGGCTCGAGGCGAACGCATCGTCTTTACCAATGGTTGCTTTGACATATTGCATGCTGGCCACGTGGACTATTTGACCGAAGCCCGGCAGCGTGGAGACCGGCTGGTGGTTGCAATTAACAGTGACGAAAGTGTGCACCGACTCAAAGGCGAGGGTCGGCCCATCAACACGGTTGACCGGCGTCTGGCGATGCTGGCAGGACTCTCTGCTGTCGACTGGGTCTTGGCCTTTGAGAATGACACGCCGCTTGCGTTGCTCGAAAAGCTTCGGCCAGATGTGCTCGTCAAGGGTGGTGATTATGGCATTGAGCAGGTGGTAGGGGGTGATCTGGTCCGCGCTTATGGTGGCGAAGTGGCGGTCTTGAGTCTGGTAGAAGACTGTTCAACGACCGCCATCGTTGAGAAAATTAGGAAGCTGTAGGGACTTGAGGTAGCCCCCTCAGCGAGTCAAGGCGGTAACGGCAGCAGCGACGTTGGCGGCCAGGTGAGCTGGGTTAATAGTGCCGACGATGGCGCTGGTGACTGTCGTATGTGTCATGGCGAAGTCGATGGCGTCCGCATTGTTGTTAAGAT
>Ga0181605_10004295_pt1 | contig 11369 bp, 9 predicted proteins | sample 041ome_11_FD_148676 | JGI IMG/M metagenome (GOLD analysis project Ga0181605, IMG submission 148676) | Coastal salt marsh microbial communities from the Groves Creek Marsh, Skidaway Island, Georgia - 041411US metaG (spades assembly) | ecosystem: Environmental > Aquatic > Marine > Intertidal zone...
AAGGCTTTGGGCCTGGCTCTTCCATGCTGATCGTCGATTGCCTGACCGATAATCCCAACCGGACCTTCGGTGATGTACGTCAATGCTTCACCAAGACCAACAGCAAGCTGGGTAACCAGGGGACTGTCAGTCATATGTTTGATCACTCCATCATTCTGGTGTTTGCCGGTGATGAAGAAGCGGTGATGGAAGCTTTGCTGAATGCCGATGTGGATGTGTCAGATATTGAAGAAGATGACGGCAAGGTCAGTGTTTTTGCTCCTCACACAGAATATGCCAAAGCCAAAACAGCGCTTGCGGAGTGTTTTGGCGACATTGAGTATGACGTCGATGAAATCCAGTTCATCCCGCAAACCTACACCAACCTGAGTGGCGAAGATGATATTGCCGCTTTTGAAAAATTGATGGATATGCTGAACGAAGTTGATGACGTGCAGAATGTCTATCACAATGTTGAACAATGATGACTCAGCAGTGAGAGTGCTAAAAAAGGGGACAAATAAATCTGTCCCCTTTTCTTTTTTGTAATATTTCTGATTCCCCTGCTTACTCAGTGCTCTTTACTTCAGCCTTTTTAACCCGAATCTTGCTGCCATCAACGTCCTTGCCATTCAGGTGCTGTATTGAGACTTTGGCTTCGCCCGCCTTTGGCATCTCAATAAAGGCAAAGCCTTTCGACTCTTTGGTCTTTTCATCCATGACCAGATTGCAGGACTGGACGGCGCCGTATTCCTGAAACATTGCCAGTAATTCTGCTTCGGTAGTGTTGCGGGCCAGATTGCGTATTAGAAGTTTCATGTGCTTGTCCAGTTTAAGAGTTGCTTGAGTGCAAAAACCTGGCGCTACTATACCTTAGTAGGGTACTGATGGAATTACCGGGTTCAAATCCTTTATCTTTCTATTGTTATAAAAGTCACTAGTTCGTTAATTATAATTCCATTATGTTTAATGCATCACACTCCCGGCTTGGACTTGATGGTCAGGCAGGCTTGTGTAAGATGTGAGTAGTTAAGTCAGCACTATGCGGGAAAAGTTAAGAAGAGCGGGTAAAATCGATGACCAGTCTCTTGATAAAAACACTGAAAGCAGAGTTGGAATTATTATGAAAACCAAGCATTTGAGCCTGTTTAAAGCTGGATGGCTTTTACTACCGATGTTTCTGCTATGCGGTTTTAATAGTGCCTGCGCTCAGGAGCGTCCTGACTTTTCAGGGACCTGGGAGATGGAAGGCTGGTCAGCCGAGGAATGGGATGTTGAGCCACCCTACACCCAGGCAGGATTGGCTGCCTTTAATACCTGGGTTGCTGACCCCCTGGCAGATCCGGCACATCAATGCATCTTTAGCCTGGTGCGTATTACCACCGCCCCCATGCTTCATGAAATCATGCAGGAAGAAGACAGGGTGGTCATACTTTATGAGTACGATCATCAGGTCAGGCGGGTATATGTGGATCGTCCACACCCTGATGATCCCTATCCGACACTTATGGGTTATTCAAAAGCAGTTTGGGAAGATGATAATTCACTAGTTATAGAGACCATTGGTTTAACTGAGGGCTATTTGCGACCACAAGGGGTGCCTCATTCAGATCAGCTCAGGGTTATTGAAAAGCGCACCATGCTCGAAGATGGAAACACATTAACGCTGGAAACCATTATTGATGACCCTTTGTATTATTCAAAACCCTGGAGCGTGACGACTCAATGGAAGCGCTCGGATTTTGAAATTATGGATTACGATTGTATTCCCAGACCACATATCGGGGATTAATGACAAAGTGCATGTAAGCATTAGTAAGAGGAATGGGATTATGACTAAAAAATTGTTCGCTTTTATTTTATGCATCTCGGTAAGCCCGGTTTTTGCGCATCATTCATTTCTGTCAATTTATGATCAGGATTCTGTAATGACCGTGGAAGGTGTTGTCACTGAAGTGTGGTTTGAAAATCCCCATAGTCGTGTCTATATAGAAGCAACCAATGACAAAGGTGAGAAAGTTTTATGGGAATCTGAAACCTATCCTCGCAATATTCTTGTCAGGCGCGGCTGGAAGCATAATGATCTGAAAGCTGGCGATAAAGTTGTGTTGAAAGGCCGAAGAGCAAAGAATGGCACAAATCGCATGCAGATGTTAACGCTGGTTCGACCTTCTGATGGTTGGGAAGGCGTTGGTTTTGGCGAAGATTCTATAGATTAAACGTCAGTTTATTCCGCGCCAGGTCCGGTGTATTCATAGAGGCAGGGACCGTCCTTGCACCTGAACTGGACCGGACCGCTATTGATGGTTCGGTTGTAGTCATTAATAAATACATTCATTCTTTCAAATATCGTCACAGCAGGACTCGGATTACCGCTAAGATAAACCAGGTAGCTGTTGTTGAGCGCCAGCCTGGTGTTGGCCGGTGATGCAGCAGGATTACTGGAATCAGCGAGGACTTAGCTCAACGCTTCGTTTTCTCTTTCCAGTTCCCTGCTTAAATGCGCGCATAGTCACTCTGTCCGGTAATAACGGCAAACAGCTCATCTACCAGCGCCTTTTCCTCTTGAATGGGGCCAGCAGTGTTGGCAAGGGTTTCCGGTCATTCTGCACCCAGGCCATTGCGGCTGCGATATTGTATACATTGCTCTACATACTTCCTGTTTAGCTCGTCACGCATGGAAATCAGGTACCTGGCCAGGGCTTCCTCAAGAGGAAAGTCATCAACGTCAGCCTTCGTCACTTCTTCCTGCGGTGACGATTCTTCATCACCGCTGATGTCAGTACTTTGTTCAGCAAGAGGAGGGGGCAGTATGGGCTACGGCTGTATTTCCAAACCTGTTGTCGGGGCAGTTCTAAAGTCTTCCAGAACCTGGGGGGAAAATTCCTGTGATCTAGCAGGGGGCTCTGACAGTGCAATGGGTGTTGCCTCAGTGCTATCCGGAGCCAGCACTGCACTATCTGATTCATCGTCTACTGACAGAATGACCAGTGACAGCGCCACAAAAAGCAGCAGACCCAGCACAATATGTACGGATCGCTTTTCTAAAAACCCCGGTTGCGGGATTTCTTCGATATTCGGTGCACTTTCATGCTTGTTGGCATCATCAAAAAGACTACATCCCCCCCAGCAGTTTACGTTTGAAAATACCAGTGACGGGGACTTCTTCACTCCATGCGGCGATGTACCTGACATTTTTTAAAAACAAACCTTTCTCCTGTTTTATTCAATTTTTCTTATCCAACCATAGGAAAAACAAGTGTGTATCAGGACAGCTCTTTATATGTCCAGAACAATGAGGTCGGAAAATGCGCGTGAGCAACAGGGGGTAAATTCCCTGTTCACGTTTCGCTCATCATTGGTCAGGATAGAGTCCCTGTGGTCTGGCTCGCCCTCAAGGACTTTGACTATACAGGTGGCGCAGATGCCCTGTTCGCAGGATATGGGGTGATGAATATCATTTTCATACAGTATCTCGACAATGCTTTTGTCAGCGGGAATGGTTAAAACTTTACCGCTTTTGGCAAGTTTTACTTCAAAGCTTCTTTCTTCACTCATTATCAGGCCTCAGGATTTTGTTTTTGCTGCAGTCTCGATACGGCTCTACGCGCCATTACCCGCGGTGCATCGGCTTTGTTATCTACCAGCCATTCTTCACCGAATTCATTAATTCGCAGCTGTTGGGCTTCAACCATGACTTTATCTTCAGCAAGGGCCTTGCGGATTTCACTGTCGATTTTCTTTGTGGCAGCAGGATTGTCCGTTTCATGGCCGTTGGATGTGGACCAGAAATAAAAACATGAGGTATCGGTTTCCGGTGTCAGGGCATGCCAGATGCGCATATCAAAACGAGGGGCACCGGCAGTTTTGCGGTCTTCTCCGTTCTGAACACCGCCGGAATACTGGATGACAAAGGAAGGGGCAATAAATTCAAACTCCTGCCAGCGATCAATCATTCCAGGAAAGGGTACGCAATTATTATAAACAGGGGGGGGCGGAGCATTGCTCATTTCCCTGCTGAGCGTAATACCATTATCAGTCGCATCCAGTGCATTCTTCGCCACCATGTGAACGCTTGGTGCTGATCCGCCAACTGACTCAGGATGCACATAGGCCAGATGAGTAGCATCGAGCAGGTTATCCACCAGCATCAGATAGTGGCATTTCACCGGCATCATGTCGTGAATGTGTGGCCAGTTAACGGCATCGTTATGAAAGGGGTAGTCAGGAATCATTTTTTCATCGGCCTTTTCGGCATCACCAATCCAGATCCAGAGCATCTGGTCTTTCTCAACCAGTGGATAGTTTCTGACCCGTGCTTTCTTTGGAATCATGTCCTGGTTTGGCACTTCCACACAGGCGCCATCACTACCAAAGATTAAACCGTGATAGTTACAACGAATTCCTTTTTCTATCACTGTGCCGAGGCTTAAAGGGGCGCCCCTGTGGCAACAGCTATCCTGTAGGGCAACTGCCTGGCCGTCCAGGGTTCGATATAGCACGACGGGTTCATTGCAGATTCGTCTCGGAATAGGGTTCTCAGTGATCTCATCACCCCACGCGGCCACATACCAGGCATTGTTTACTATCATTTTTCTCTTCCCCGCTATAATTTATTATAATAAGTATGCTTACTAATAATAGTAAGCATACTTACAAATAATTGCTGATACAATAGCCTGACCTGGCAGCCCTTGTTCCCCTGTTGGCATCATGGGTGAAGCAGTTTGGTGATTTCCTGGACTGGAGTATGTGGTGGTTTTTAGATGAAAAAGAAATCAGATAGCACTGTTTTAGAAGAGCTTTATGCGCGTCCGGGATATCTTGTCAGACGCTGCCACCAGGTCTCAACCGGGATATTTCATCAGTGTTTTAAAGAGCTGAATTTAACGCCCATCCAGTACTCTAGTCTTTTTGTTCTCAAACATAATCCAGGACTAGATCAGGTGACCATTTCAGGTCTGGTCGCTATAGATAAAAGCACCACGGGCAATGTCCTGAAACGGCTTGAGTCCAGAGGCCTCCTGCAACGTAAATCCTCTGCAGAGGATGGGCGAATAAAACTTATCTATCTGACAAGAAAGGGGCATTCCTTAATGGACAAAACGGAGAAGCTCCTCGATAAAACACAACAGCTGTTAATCGAACCGCTAAATGAAAAAGAGCGGGTTCAATTGATGCATTGTTTACGGAAAATCACCACTGAGCATAATCAAAGTAGCCGTGCCCCATTGATGATGAAGCAGGATTAAGAGTTAATTGGAAAATGGTGGGGCCACCAGGGTAAACCGTTTATCCTCTAAAGTGGTGTTGCTGTAACTGAATAGATTTGAGTATTCGGGACCTGCGGGCTTTTGATGAATGACAAATGGATTATGAGTTAATCACTTTAACTTTATATCTCTACAAATCAGATAGATATATCGAGGTCAATTTCAGTGTGCTATTAAGTGTGTAACTCTAGTTATTGGAAATCAGTTCATATTTTCTATAATCAATTTTTCTGATACCTTGATTCTTGATTAAGAAATCAATAACTCTGACCCCTTGATTTCAAAACAATAAGATGAAATGGAATAAAGCCATGAAATCCGGTCGTTTGTTCATTACTTCATTACTGGCATCAGCCTGTTTTGCTTTCAGCGTCCAGGCCCAGGAAGCAGTGAAAAGTGGACTTTGGTCTGATGCATCCATCTGGTCAGCAGGAGAAGTTCCACAAGCGGGCGGCAGAGTCACTATTGGTGATGACGTCAATGTCGTACTCGATGTCAGCCCTCCCGCATTGAGTGGCATCACAATCAACGGCAAGCTTGGCTTCTCGGATGAGTCAGATATTGAATTGTCCACCGAATGGATGCTGGTGTTCGGCGAGCTCGAGATTGGTACCGAAGACAGGCCTCACGCAGCCAATGCGACCATTACCCTCACCGACAACGTCAAGGATGAGCAACTGATGGGCATGGGAGATCGCGGCATCATGCTTGCAGGCGGCACCCTGAACCTGCACGGTAACCGCACCAACACCTGGACCAAACTGGCTGAAACTGCCGAGGCTGGCAGCACTACTATTAATGTTCTGGATGCCAGCCAGTGGCAAGCCGGTGACGAGATTGTGCTGGCCTCCACGGATTACAATCCGCGCCAGGCCGAGCGTCGCACTCTTGCCGCCATTAGCGGTAACACCATCACCCTGAATGAACCTCTGGAATACATGCATTTCGGCCAGATTACCTTCGGGGTGGATGAACGCGGTGAAGTGGGACTCCTGACCCGTAATATAAAAATTCAGTCATCTGAAGATTCGCTTGAGTCGTATTTCGGTGGCCACATCATGGCGATGGTCACCAGCAAGATGTATGTCGAGGGCGTCGAGCTTAACCGTATGGGGCAGCACTTGGAGCTGGCGCGCTATCCGCTTCACTGGCATCTCGTCGGTGAGGAGGGGCGGGGGCAGTATGTCAGAAACTCTGCCATCCACGATACCTTTAATCGTTGTGTGACAGTCCATGGCACCAACGACCTGCGGGTGGAGAACAACGTCACCTACAACACCGTGGGCCACTGTTTCTTCATGGAAGACGGTATCGAGACCGGCAACGCGTTCATCAAGAACCTGGCGATCCAGGTCAAGTGCCATCCCACCCTGGACTGTGTGCCTTACAACCTCGGGCCAAACGGCGAGATCAATGGTGAAAACCGTCAGGCCCTCAGGCGCATCAGCATGTCCGGCGAGAATACCCTGCTGCCTTCCGACAATACGGTGGCGGCATACTGGATCACCAACCCTGACAATACCTACGTGGACAACGTTGCCGCCGGTAGTGAGGCGACCGGTTTCTGGTTTTCCATGCCGGAGCACCCCAATGGCGCCTTCCTGGGCTCGGAGGACAGCGCCAACACCTGGCCGCGCCGCACCCCCTTGCGTGAATTTCGGGGTAACGTGTCCCATTCCAACTACGACGGTTTCATGGTCGACCGCAACATCAATGAAGACAACACCTTCGATTTGTCCTTCACCGCGTACACGCCGCTGGAAGATCCGGCTGACCCGTACAGCGAGATGCTGGAATCGCACTTCGAGGATCTGACCAGTTACAAGAACCGCCATGGGGGTATCTGGGGCCGGGGTGAACTGCACGTATTCAGTAACGCTAAACTCGCTGACAACGCTATTGGTATGACCCATTCCACCGGAACCTTCGGCAGTGAAGGCTTTACCTCGCGGCTGGTTGATGCGCTGGTGGTGGGCGAGACCGAGAATATTGGCAATCCCATGACGCCGGAGGAAATCGCCTATGGCCGCAGCCTGCCGAAGACATCCATTCCGGATTTTCCGATCCGCGGTTACGAATACTATGACTACCGGCATGAGGTGGTGAACACCACATTCGTGAATTACCAGGACAATGACCAGCGTAAAACAGGTGCGCTGTCTTGGCTGCTGTTTACGGGTGCGGGGGTTACCACTGAAAACACCGTCGCCGGTGCGCAATTCATCAACGCCAAGCCGGTGTATTTTCCGAATATCGATGATCGTTTCGACAGTGACAACCGGGGTGCTGTGGCCTACCGGAGCCTGGCGATCCACGACCTGGACGGTTCGGTGGGAGGCATGGGAGATGCCTACATCCTGCTCCACGACGGCGAGAATGACAGTGTTGCCACTGATAGAGAGACCTGTGAAATTCAACCCACATGGAACGCCTCGTTGTGCCCGGGTGATGTCGGCCGCCTGAACTTCCGGGCAGGTCAAATCGCCAGCCCGCCCGCGCCCGGGGAATTACGCGGCGGATTCGGGTTCGGCTTCGTGCGTCCGACCCCACGTCCCGCCGGGGCCGCCCGGCCCGCGCCGGTTGCTCCACCACCGCCGCCGGCGCCGATTGCGCTGGTCCGCAATGGCAAGCAACACAAAATCACAGCTAACCAGAGCACGGTGCGGGCCGGCACCGAGATCCAGGTGCTGACCGAGCGCGATGAAGTCTCTATGAGTGTAAGTGAAATGGACCAGGGCTCATGGATCATCTTTGAAGTGCCGGGTTTCGCCAGCGCAGATTCGGGAATGGAGGAGAGCAGCATGGATGCCTTGCGTCAGGCGAACGAGACGTCCTGGTTCCAGGGTGAGGACGCCCTCTGGGTCAAACTGGTGGTGAGCGAACCGCTGATCATGCCGGTTCGCCCATCGAATACGCAGGCCAGTATAACGCTCAACCGCTAGGCCGGATCCAGCCTGCTTGCCAGGCCCTCGACGTCCCTGTCGGGGGGGGTTTTTGCCAAAAAATCATGGTATTCTCTGTAACCCGTTTGGGAGGGTAATTAACACACTATCAGGGGACATCTGATTCCATGCGCACATCCATTCGTTTATTCATTCTGCCATTTTTCGTTTTTACAGCATTCGCCGCCCAGGCGCAGTCCCTGCGCTGGGCCGATCCGGCCACCTGGCCCAACAACCAGGTTCCGGTCGCCGGTGACAAGGTGACGATTGCCAATGACCAGGAAGTTTTGCTGGACATCAGCCCGCCTGCTCTGAGTGGTCTCACCATCAACGGCAAGCTTGTCTTTGCAGATGAGTCAGACCTGGCGCTCACCACCGAGTGGATTATGGTGTTCGGCGAGTTGCAGATCGGCACTGAAGCCAATCCCTTCACCCACAAGGCGATCATCACGCTCACTGACAACAATGAAGGCGAACAGCTCATGGGCATGGGCGACCGCGGCATCATGCTGTCGGGCGGCACTCTGAACCTGCACGGTAATATCACCAACACCTGGACCAGGCTGGCTGAAACCGCTGAAAAAGGCAGTACCACCATTAAAGTTCTCAATGCCGAGCAGTGGCAGGTAGGCGACGAAATTGTGCTGGCCTCCACGGATTACAACCCGCGCCAAGCCGAAACGCGCCATATCACGGCGATCAGCGGCAACACCATTACCCTGGACCAGCCCCTGGCATACATGCACTTTGGTGAAATAACCTATGGTGTGGATGAGCGCGGCGAAGTGGGACTCCTGACCCGTAACATCAAGGTACAGGCTTCAGAAGATGCAGCGGAGTCGTACTTCGGTGGCCACATCATGGCGATGATCACCAGCAAAATGTATGTCGAAGGCGTCGAACTCAATCGCATGGGCCAGCACATGGAACTGGCACGCTATCCGATCCACTGGCACCTGGTCGGTGAGGGCGGTAAAGGACAATACCTCAGGAATGCGGCCATCCACGACACCTTCAACCGCTGTGTGACCGTGCACGGCACCAATGACCTGCAGATAGAAAACAATGTCACCTACAACACCGTGGGCCATTGTTTCTTCATGGAAGATGGCATCGAGACCGGCAACGCGTTCGTTAAAAACCTGGCGATTCAGACCAAGTGTCATCCCACCATGGAATGTGTGCCAAACAATCTGGCCGCCAACGGTGAGATTGATGCTGAAAACCGCCGTGAACTCAGGGATATCAGTTTTTCCGGCAGGCATACCCTGCTGCCATCAGATAATACCGTGTCGTCATACTGGATCACCAACCCGGATAACAGCTACATCGACAACGTGGCAGCCGGTTCCGATTCCACCGGCTTCTGGTTTTCCATACCAATGCATCCGAATGGCGCCTTTCTGGGCACGGATGACAGCCTGAACACCTGGCCGCGTCGAACGCCGCTGCGCGCATTCAGGGGCAACGTGGCCCATTCCAACTTCGACGGATTCATGATCGACCGGCACATCGACGAAGATAACACCTTCGGTCTGGCCTCCTGGCCGTTGCAGCCCTTGGCAGATCCTGACGATCTGGAGAGTGAGGTGATGGAGACGCACTTCGAGAACCTGACCGCCTGGAAGAACCGCAATGGCGGCCTCTGGGGCCGGGGTGACCTCTACGTCTACAGCAACATGACGCTTGCTGACAATGCCATCGGCATGACACAGGCCGCTGGTGATATAGGCAGCCTGCCGTTCAGTTCACGGCTGATTGATGGGCTGGTGGTGGGCGAAACCGACAACATCGGCAATCCCTCCACGCCAGAGGAAATCGCCTATGGCCGCAGCTTGCCCAAGCCGGCCATTCCGGATTTCCCTATCCGCGGCTATGAATACTACGATTACCGCGATGATGTGGTGAACACCACATTCGTGAATTTTCAGGACAACTCCTTAAGAAAAACAGGCGCGCTGTCCTTCCTGTTGTTCACCAGTGCGGGGCTCAGTACCAACAGCTCCATCCAGGGGGCGGAATTCGTCAATGCCAAGCCAGCCTATTTTCCGAAATACGATACCCGCTTCGATAATGACAACCGCGGCGGCAATGCCTATCGGACCCTGTCGATCCACGACCTGGACGGCTCGGTGACTGGTATACCCGACTCCCACATCATGCTGCACGACGGCGAGAATGACAGCGTCGTCACCGACGACAGCTGTGAGATTCATCCCGACTGGAATGCCGCTGTATGCACGGGTGATATCGGTCGCCTGAATCTCTCGGATGCCAGGGGGGAATTTCCAGCCGCCGTCGATCTCGAATCCCGGACTGCTCGTTACGCATTGATCGGGGGACTTAGTCCCAATGCACCGGACACGCCTCTTGTTCGCTCCCAACGTGCTGCGCTGTTTTCCCGTCGTCCTCCGCAGGCGCCCATCGCACTGGTTCGCAATGGCAAGGAATTCAAAATAAACGGTGACCAGAGCACGGTGAAGGCGGGCACGGAGATAGAGGTGCTTACCGAAAGAGACGAAGTGACTCTCAGTCTGGCCGAAATGGACCAGGGCTCATGGGTGATGTTCGAACTGCCGGGTTTCAGCGATGCGGTCTCCGGAACGCAACAGAGCAGCATGGACGCCTTGCGCCAGGCGAACGAGACCTCATTTTTCAAGGACAGGGATGCCATGTGGGTCAAGCTGGTGGCCGCACCTCCGGTCATGGAAGTTATTCGTCCAACGGATCTGCAAGCCAGTATAACGGTCAGCCGCTAACGACCAGATAAGTGTCAGAGTAACGACGCTTACTGCAGTTAAAGAATAAAGCCCTCGGTACACCCCTGGGAGGTTATTACAGACCATAAAATGAGAGTGAAGTGAGAAAGCCCGCCGCTGCAGAGTCATCTCTGGAGTGCATGATCTGCCGCAAACAAACACCGGCAAGGATTCCATTCACCCGGGTGAGCAGGTAGGCTGTTGCCTGTTTTGAATTAAGTAAGGGAACCAAGGAGCTTTATATACGTACGATTGTAGTCACAGTTGCCAACCGTCCTGCATGCGCCGTAGCTCTGGGCGTCACGCTGGTTTCCGGTTTGAACGGTTATCACATTCGTCCCAACCGTCATGAGAGCAAGGAACTTGATTTGCACTCACGGTTGATACCGCCGGCGCATGGCCGGTAGCGAGGCCCA
>Ga0181605_10004305_pt1 | contig 11354 bp, 9 predicted proteins | sample 041ome_11_FD_148676 | JGI IMG/M metagenome (GOLD analysis project Ga0181605, IMG submission 148676) | Coastal salt marsh microbial communities from the Groves Creek Marsh, Skidaway Island, Georgia - 041411US metaG (spades assembly) | ecosystem: Environmental > Aquatic > Marine > Intertidal zone...
GGGAATGCCTTTATCCATTCGCGGCTCCTGCGGTAGGCCAAGCACACGTTCGGCAATGATATTGGTCATGATCTCATCGGTACCACCGGCGATACGAAGGCCGGGCGCACCCATGTAGGAACCAATAATGTTGTCGGCCAACTTAGAGCGACTGGTGTCCCAAATGGCGCCTGACGTCTCCAACAGGTCCATACAGAACGACGCCAACTGCTGCATCTTAGGGGCACCGACCAGCTTACCGATGGAGTTCTCTGGCCCCGGGATATCGCCACGCGATAACGCAGACAGGGTTCGGTAGCTCGTGAACTTAAGCCCGGCTTCTTCTACGTAAAAGTTGGCGAGACGCGCTTTAACCGCACTGTCCTCAATCGCTGGCTTGCCATCAATCATGACTTCTTTGGCGAGCTGAATCGCCAACTTGACGTTCACACCACTGCTACCGGCACCGATTGCTGCGCGCTCGTTCATGAGGGTGGTCAAAGACACCTGCCAACCCTGACCCACTTCGCCCAAGCGCTGTGAATCCGGAACCCGAACGTCAGTGAAATATACCTCATTGAAATCAGACTCACCCGTGAGCTGCTTAATCGGCTTGACCTCGATGCCCGGTGACTTCATGTCGATGAAGAAATAGCTCAGACCCTTGTGCTTGGGTACCGTGGGATCGGTGCGCACAACCACACAGCCGTAGTCTGAGTAGTGGGCGCCTGAGGTCCAGATTTTCTGACCATTGATGACCCACTCATCGCCGTCTTTTTCCGCTTTTGTTCGAAGCGCGGCCAAATCAGAACCACCGGCAGGCTCGGAGAACAGCTGACACCAAATCTCTTCACCACTGGCGAGCTTGGGCAGGTACCGCTCAAGGTGTTGCGGTCGAGCATAGGCCATTAGCGTTGGCGCCATCATCCCCTGACCAATCACGAAGAAGCCGGCGGGTACGTCGTACTTTGCCTCTTCCTGCTTCCAGATGACCTGTTCAATAGCAGAGGCACCGCGACCGCCGTAGGCCGGATCCCATCCAATGCAGGCCCAGCCTGCGTCGTACTTTCGCTTCTGCCAGAGCTTCGCTATCTGTAAGCGATTCAGGCCTTGAGTTTCTTCCTTGCTCGGTACGTTCGCTGCCAGCCAGTCGGCCGCTGATTGACGAAACGCTGCCTGTTCGGGAGTATCGTTAAAATCCATGATGAACCTCTATTATTGTTCGTTTCGTTATGCGGATGCTGCGAGGCCGTTTACCAGACGTCCTTGCCACTGTTTCTCGCTGCCGACAGCCAAGCTCAAGAGCTTCGCCCGACGGTAGTAGAACTGGCAGTCGAACTCCCAGGTGAAGCCCATGCCACCGTGTGTCTGTATGTTTTCCTCAGCGGCAAACAACGACGCCTGTATCGCAGCCACCCGCGACGTAGCGGCAGCAACCGCCAGGTCGCTCGCGCCAGCATTGAGCGCCCACGCACCGTAGTAGGCGTTGCTCCGCGCCAACGTATTCTTGACGTAAATTTTAGCCAACTTGTGCTTGATAGCCTGGTAAGAGGCAATTGAGCGACCGAAGGCGAAACGACCTAGCGCGTACTCGCGGGCCTGCTCAAGCGCCTTATCAGCCAGACCAATTTGCTCCCAGGCAAACAAGATTGCGGCACTGTTCATAAGCGATTCAACCGCTGCCCAGCCAGTGCCCTCTTCACCCAGAACCTCTGCACACGCGCCATTAAAGGTCAGCTCAGAGTGGCCACGACTGAAATCAATCATTTGCACATGGTCTTTCGCGACCGCGTCCTGACTGAGGTCAACCAGCGCAAGCGTCGCACCATCACCACTGTCCGACTTACAGACAACAATGGCGACATCAGCAATACCGCCGTCAGCCACCGGAACCTTGGTGCCACTAATCACGCCGTCCGCAATCGATGTAGTCATCTGATCGGGGGTAACGGTACCGCCCGCCTCACCCAGCGCAAAACACCCGACGGCCGAGCCTTCAGCAAATTTGGGTAACCAGGCCTGCTTCTGTGCTTCTGTACCCAGGGCCATTATGGCCTCGGCGGCTAAATAGATCGTTGAGCTGAAGGGCACGGGTGCGCAAGCACGTCCGAGCTCTTCTGCGATCACGACGAGCTCAAGGTGTGACATGCCTAAGCCGCCATACTCTTCAGGAATGGTGGTCGCCGTCCAACCCATTTCAGCAATTCCTTTGTAAAGGTCTGCATCGTGGGTTTCGCGGTTGTTTAACACGCGACGAACGAGTGTGGTGGGACAATGTTGTGTCAGGTAACTGCGCGCCTGATCCCGCAACATTTGCTGTTCTTCAGAAAACTCGAAGTTCATGCCTACGTCTCTATTGTGTTAGTTGTGGCCTAAGAGTAGCGTTCGGCATAGCGACTGCCAATACATTGGGGTGATATTGGTAGGACAAAGGCCGGATAAACCGTGAGCAGAATGTATAGATGAGTTGATAGACAAAGGGTCGCCGCTCATCAAAGGACGGTAACAGGACCCTTGTGTCGGCAATCGCTGCCCGATGACTGGGCTACTGACCTAGCGCTGCTCGCGCCATTCCCACGAAGGGGTCATCATCAGCGATGTCCCCAGACGCACGATCGACTATTTGTTTGAAGCGTTTGTTCGAGGCTGGAATATCTCCGGCAATGCCATAGGCATCGGCAATCATTAGTGCCATACGATTCACTTCTTGCTCTTCAATCAAGCGATACCACCAAATGTCGACATGCCGGTCCAAATCAATCAGTTTTTGATACTGCTGGCTCTGGTAGTAGTGCGCCACAAGCGTCTGAACCGCGCTAAACACCACGAATTCGAATGGCACCGGCTCATCTTCATGAAAAACAAACTGCTCCATGTAGTCGTATGCGGCCGTCGAATTACCCATCATCAACTCGGCGTAACCTGCAAAGAAGAGCATGCGGTAATTAGTCCGCTGACGCCCCAACGCGTACTTTTTGAGGCCGGGCCAGTCGGCCTTCTTAATCCGCTTATCGATGCTCCGCTGCTCGCTAGGCTTGATAAAGCTGAACTTAATTGGATCGGGGCCCACATCCAACCGCTTCCCACCACCGGTCAAATCAAAAGTAAATTTGTTTCGAACCCCGGCAACGCGCTGAGCCACGCCGTCGACGATACGAGGCTGATAGGAAAATTGCCTAGCTGACTCGACACTCACTCCCTCAAACAAACCTATCGGACTGCAATTGACGGGAAAGACATCTTCCACCGTGCCCGTTTCGGTCAGGGTGTACTGGATGATGCAGTACCCTGTTATACCGTTAAATCGAGAAACGTGGGGGTAAACGGGTGCTTTCTTCTCGAGGGGCGCATACTCCTGATTAAAAGGAACTTCGGTTTGTTGAGCGCTCGCAAGCAAAGACCAACCAATGAGCAGTACCGAAGCGCAAACGCCGGCTAACTGTCGCATGTAATAAGACCCTCAAAATTTCACCATGGCCCTTAATATATAAACTCGCAAATAGTTGGTTTCAAATGTTGTGAAGTTGCGTAACACTCGGGGCGAGAGAATCAGAGAAGGCGACGTATTGATGGATGCTGCAAAGATTACGGGGTTCGCTGCTGCGCGATGGTTACTCTTAGCGAGCGTAATGGCTGTCGCTGGCTGCGGTGGCGGTGGTGGCGGTGGTGGAGGCGGTAGTACGCCAGCACCGCCAGTCGTTGTTGAACCACCACCTGCACCGTCTGGTCCCGACTTCTCGGACGTGGATGCGTCGTTTCAGGCCTTCATTGATGGCACTGCTGATTTTGATGGCATCAGCTACGTGCTGGTGGATGCTGACGGCATTATCCATCAAGAAGTGTTTGGTGATCACACGGAAGATACCGTTGTTCTTCTGGCGTCGACCAGTAAGGTACCGGCCGTCATGACGCTCATGGCATTGCAAGAAGACACCAACGTTGAGTTCTCTATCAGCGAGCCAGTAAGTACCTACCTTGCCTATGATGGCCCGTATGCGGACCGTACCGTAGAGCAAATGGTGAGCAACACATCAGGCATTCCCGGTCTTAGGCTTCTGGTGGGGTATGGATCGCCAACTGGACCCACACAGGCGGACTTCAATCATCTCTGCCAATTTAGCGCTCAGCCTATCTTCGAGTTTGAGGCCTGTGGTCAGACACTGGTACAGAACGAATTGCCGACCACACAAGCCGCTGGAAGCGTTTACGACTACGGCGGTAGCCAGTGGCAGATAGCGGGTGTAACAGCCAGTACGGTCGCAAATGCCACGTGGAATCAGTTGGTCGATCAGTATCTGGGAACACCCTGCGGTCTCGAGGTCTTTACCTTTGGTAATCCATGGGAGTCGCCCACCTCATTTACCGGGTCTGTCGATAGCCTTGCGGGTACAGCCAACCCCAATATTGAGGGCGGCGCCATCACCAACATGGCCGATTATGCCAAGCTTCTTCAGGTGCATTTAAACGGCGGCTTCTGCGGCGACACCCAAGTCTTGAGCGAGGACTCTATCGCTAGCATGCAGGTGGACCGCGGCGGTGTTGTTGCCACGAACGCAACGCCTTATGGCATGGGGTGGTGGATTCAAACAGAGATCCTCGGTGTTCTGACCGATCCTGGAGCGTTTGGCGCGGTCAGTTTCATCGATGTGAACCGAGGGATTGGAGGCTACATGGCCATCGATGAGTACGGTGACGATGCTGACTCTGGCGCGCCACCCGGATTTTTCATCGGGCAGGCGATTCCCGCCATTCAGGCAGCATGGGACGCGGCTCAGTAGATAAACGCGACCGAATTTTGCGGTTTCAGACGGGGCTTTTTAGCCCCTTTTTTTATGTTATTTCTGTCGATCCGAGGCTACACACACCCCTGACAGCGTCACTCAACTACGGATTTTCTGGAAGTTCTGGCAGAGGCTCATCACCGCAGTCAGACTCATGGGTCTGAATAAAATCGAACTCAGCCTGGTCGAATAGCAACTCGTTCTGAGATTTGGTTAGCACCCACTTTTTGAGATAGGTGCAGTGGTAGGTCTCATTGCGGGGCATCCATTCGGTTGGATCACTGCTGCCTTTCTCACCGTTCGACGAGGCACCCACAGCAAGGAAATTATGGCTCGTTTCTGGAAGGACGCCTTCGGCAAGGCTACCGGTATTCGCGAAGCGGCGCTGAAGCGATGAACTGAGATTGCCAAGGCCCGACACCCACGATTCATAAAGCGCGACAACGTGATCAATCTGCACGTTGGATGCCGAGTAGTAGTAGATATCGTCGTAGGGATCCAGCCATCGGCCCGTCTCTACAAAGCAACCGCTCGATGACATCACCAATGGATAGGCGCCATCACCCTCCAAGTGCTGCGCGATGAGCACCTCATGACGATCGGAAATACAGTCACCGTCTTCATCATCCCAGGTACTGGGGCGGTCGTAGTCAGGCGTTGAGACCTCGCCTACTTCAACACTCAATCCGAACAACGTGCTCCGAATGACTTCGTCATCGCTGGGATCGTTAGTCACAGTGATGGTGACTGTAACTGGTGTTGAAAGCTCTCCATCAGAAGCTACGAGGCTAATGTCGTACTGATTATCTTCGTCGCTGTCAGTGGGCGCCTCAAAGTCGGGTGGCGCAATGAACGCGAGGCTCCCAACAGCGGTAACAGAGAAGGCTTGGCTGTCTGTGCCGCCGATTGAAAGGGTGACAGAGTCAGCGTCTGGGTCGGAGAACGAAATACCACTGACTAAACTACCCGTGTTTTCCTGAATCGTTAGTTCGTAGCTAGCCTGATCAAAAACAGGAGCGCGGTTACCCATTTCAGGTGTAGCAGTTGAACCGCCTCCGCCGCAGGCCGCGAGTGAACCGGCCATCGCCATAACGATCGCGGCCCTGGCGTGTTTAAGTTGCCTTTGAAAAAACGTTATCGGCATGTGACCTGTCTCGTGCTCTTTACCGGAGCGCACTATGACCGCAAAAGATGACATCTTTGCGAGCTTTGATGCAAAAGGCGCGTTGCTGATCTGTACTTGTAATGACAGACTTCAGAGGTGTTTTTGAGTGCACTGAATATCAAGACCAAAAAGCCCATCCATGACAGATACTTATCCGATTCAACTGGAGACAGACCGGCTAATCCTCCGCCCAACGAGCGCTGAAGATTGGCCCTTCGCGCGTGACTTCCTGATGTGCGAGGACACGATGCGGCATCTGGGAGGACACCAGCAAGAGTCCGACGCATGGCGGACGCTAGCGCAATGGATTGGGCTTTGGTCGTTAACCGACGCAGCCATGTTTGGCGTGGTGGAGAAGGCATCGGGTGAGTGGATTGGACGCATAGGCCCATGGCATCCCCTTCATTGGCCCACGCGCGAGGTGGGTTGGGGGCTTAGAAAGGCCTATTGGGGAAAAGGCTATGCCTTAGAAGCCGCGGCCGCCTCTCTCGATTACGCCTTTAATGAACTGGGTTGGGACAGCGTCACCCACCTCATTGCCGATGAAAATGTTATGTCACAGAAACTTGCTGAGCGACTGGGCTCAACACCCGGAGAGTACGTCAATCTTCCCGGATCGCTGCGTGAGGTGCGACTTTGTGTGTGGGGTCAGACAAGAGAAGACTGGAGAGCCCGTTAATGGCCTTCTCTAGTCGCTACTCCATGCTTTTCAGGATTGTATTCTGGGCACTATGCCTCAGCATATTTGTGGCGGCTCTTTTACCCAACGACGTAGCGCAACCTGTGCTCCCTCACTCTGACAAGGCACTCCACGCTGCGGTATTCGGGTGTCTCACCTTTGTGGGGTGCGCCGCCTACTCGCCTCGTTTTTTAACGATTACCCTCTTTCTAGTTTTCCTGGGCGGCGCCATAGAAGTCGCTCAAGGTTTTGCACCCGGCCGTACTCAAGAGGTAGCTGACTTCATCGCCGATCTTATCGGCATTGTCCTCGGCTTAGTGATACGTCGTGCTGTGTTTCGGTAAAACGGCTTATTTCAGTCAAAAATTCGCCAAACAATCCAGCCGTCAATCTGTCGCTGCTGGGAATCACTGAAAAATTAGATTTCTTACACCTATGGGCTAATCTGTGGGTGACGGCTTCGTCACCGATCGCAGTTACTTACCCCAAACCCAAGGAGCTCGATAACATGATCAATAAAGCAGTTCTTACAATCACACTCGCATGCAGCGCATCACTTGCCATTGCGGGACACCACGAAAAAGGCGAAAAAGCAGATCACAACGCTACTGAGTGGCAAATCGAAGCCTACAGCTCAGCTGCACCTGACTTCCTCGGTGACTCTGCGACCATCATAGGATCGGACGGCTCGGTGCTTCGTCAAGGAACCAATGGCTGGATCTGTCAGTCCGCCAACCCAAGACCTGTCCCCGCGACGGGCTGGAGCTCGGCGCATGAGGCCATGCCAGCTTGTCACGATGGCGAGGGCATGAAGTGGATGATGGGTTATATGGCGGGTAAAGCGCCTGATATGGAGCGCGATACCTTCATGTGGATGCTCCATGGGGACATGGGGGAAGACAACACCAAGGCGGGTGTGCTGAATGAAGCCGATGCCGTACCCGGGCAATGGATTGAGTCGGGTCCGCACCTCATGCTGATGCCAAAAGACCCTGCGACACTTGCTAACTATCCGACGGATTTCACAACAGGCGCGCCCTATGTCATGTTCCCAGGAACGCCCTACGCGCATTTGATGATTCCTGTCCCCGGTTATTACCAATACCAGCCTGAATCGGCGCCCAAATAACTCGCGCCATGGTTGATATGGGGTTGACTCAATCAGCCCCACATCCAAAGAAAGTTACGGTTTCTGAACCTGAGGAACCCATGTCGCATGGAACCCCGCAGGCACCCGACCAGGCAGTCTGACTTTTGCGATGGGGCCTTGCTCGATGTCTTTGGCATCATAGACGCAGAACCACGAACTCCAGTCCTTGGTGTCATGAACAAAGTTGACGACATAGCCGTCGTCCTCCTCGTCATGGCAGGTGGCGCCCACTTTTGGCGCATAGACCGCCTCGCTCCCTAAAACGCCCGGGCCGTAGTCAAAACGCCAGCGTTTGCCGGTCTCGTTGTCGTACTTCACAAGACCCGTAAATCGAAGCGTGTAGCCGCCCTCGTCATGCACGGGAATGTACTGGTGGTAGGCATAACGACTCTTCTTACCACCGTAGAGCGGATTCGTCTTATTGAATTCGGTGTTGAGATCATCGATGTCGCCTTCCCTCACCTCGCCCGTGACAAGATTGAAACGCCAGCGATAGTTGTTCGCCTCAAGACGCATGTACGCCAGCATATGCGACAACTCACCCTCATCACCGTAGGCCTTAGGCATGGGGTTGACCGAACGGCAGCCATCCATCACGACCCAATCACCCTCTTCACAGCAGTTAGACACGTGGAGGATGTAACAGGGCTCACAATCGAACCACCGAATCGTATTGCTCTCACCAAAACGAGGAATCAGCCCAAACCGGGTCGGGATATCCCGATGGAATGTCACGACTCTTAATTTATGATTTTTCAGGACATCGAGATCGTGAAAGAACGGTAGATCGTGCAGTACGGTATAGCTCTGCGTAAAACCGATGTCGTGCGGCAAGCGAGCACCGGGCAGATCAATCGGCACCTCGTGGATGACTTCGCCCTTGGCGTTTGCCACGCCGTAGGTCATGTACGGGGGTGCGTCGTTGTAATCAAAATACAGGAGTTCACCGGTATTCCAATCCACTTTTGAGTGCGCCGACATCTTTGGCTTATTTCGCCCATCGAGGTGAAATGCCTGTCGTGTCTCTAGCGTTAGTGGATCCAGCGCAATAGGGTTCCCTGCGTTGTACCAAAGGCTCACCAGGTCGCCATTAAGCGCGAAAATATCCGTGTTGGAGGTATCTTTAATACCAAACTCGGACACGCTGTAATCAAAAGGCCCCATGACGCCCGGAGACACCGACTCGCCGGCGCTGGCTTCCTCGCTGAATGCGGGAGTATCTATCCATCGATTCACGTAGCGCGCGCCGTCATCGCCTACGTGAAGCGCATGCACCATGCCGTCGCCATCAAAGGGGTGATAACGGTTCTTCGGCTCGAATACGGGGTTTGCACCGTTGCGATAGTAGGTACCGCGTAAATCATGAGGCAGCTCACCAATCACCTCTAGTTTGTCCTGATCGAGCTCGCGCGTCGTTGGCGCATACACCCCATGTAAATATGGGTTGTCGTGGTTATAAATCCACGTAGGTGCATCATCAAACTGTGGCGTAGAACCAAGGCATTTGTCGCTGATGGGAAAGTCGCCTAGCGGCGCTCTCACGCTTTTTGGTGGTTGTTGTGCCGTCATATGACGCGCCTCAAACAATGACTCAACTGAAGGTTTGAGCTTACTGACTCTGCTCTGATTGGCAAGTACAGGTCCGAACGGCCCTGTGCGACCGATCAGCCCCAACTCAAGAGCATTCCAGCAGATCGGCCACGTCGTCTAAACAGGAGGATGCGCAGGACAAAAGCCGTGATAGTGTTGGTCGCGCGGTGCTCGCGAGGAGATCATGCGAGTAGGTTCCGGCGGTAAAAATGATGGCTCTGTTCTGATGTGGTTATGGATCACATTACGACATTGCCATTGCTAAGCTACCCGACCAGCCACCGAAGCAAACAACAGATCAATAAAAAACAGCCAGCGCTCGTGGGCGTATGGCGAATCAGAAAGAGAGATACCATGAAGTTGAAAGGCCTACTCCACGTCACCTTTGGCTACCTTGTTACTTTGGGCGTTGCCTGGGCGACGCTTCAAACACTGGGCGAGAACCCGATCTGGGACATGTTCTGGGCGGATATTGCCGCTACCATCGCCATCTTCGTCTTTAGTCGCCTCTACAAGAACTCGAGCTTTTACGACGCCTATTGGAGCGTCATACCGCCCTTGATTGCGCTTTACTGGATGTTCGAAGCAACGGCAACCGGTGTTGACACCATGCGAGCTTGGCTCGTTCTTGTATTGGTCTGGCTCTGGGGCATCCGACTTACCGCCAACTGGGCGACGTTCTGGCCAGGACTCGAACACGAGGATTGGCGCTACGGGCCCATCAAAACCAACGCGGGCAAGTGGAATGCGCTTGCTGATTTTTCCGCGATTCACCTTTTCCCGACGGTCATCGTATTCGTCGCTTGCTTACCAATTTACGCAGCCGTTGCCATGGACGCACAGCCACTCAACTGGCTCGATTATGTGGCCGTTGCAGCGACCGCCACCGCTATTTTGATTGAACTGGTATCGGATATTCAGCTTCATCGGTTCATAAACGAGCGTAAGGAAGGCGAGATCATGAAGACCGGTTTGTGGGCCTATTCTCGACATCCTAATTACTTTGGCGAATGGCTGTTCTGGGCGGGGCTGGCGCTCTTTGGTGTCGCGGCGGTGCCCGAGGCCTGGTGGTGGGTACTGCCCGGAGCCTTTGCCATGCTGGCCATGTTCCTGCTCGCGAGCATACCGATGATTGATAAGCGCAGCATGGAGCGTCGACCCGCCTACGCTGACCACATGACTCAGGTTTCGGGCTTTGTGCCTTGGTTTCCCAAAAAGAGTCGTTGATACTCGTCGCACTACCACTGGAGATATCGCATGTTTCGCTTTAAACAGCTAACCCCGCTTTTTGAGTCCTATAGGCTACCAACGCTATCGCTTGTGATTGCACTGGCGTCGCTTGACGCAGTCGCACAAAACATGGCGATTAAGGGTGCAACGATTCTTGATGTGACTAGTGGAGAGATGATCAAAAACCATGTGGTTGTTGTTAAGGACGGGCGGATAGACTCCGTGGCACCAGCACGCTCAGCGGAGATTCCCAAAGGCATCGAGGTGTTAGACCTTCAGGGCCACACGCTACTTCCTGGACTGATCGACATGCACGTACACCTCACCTCAGGCGGCGGCTACCACGGTTACGAGAGCCTCAAGCTCACCGACGAGCGGCGCGCCATCTTGGGTGTCGTGCATGCAGAGCAAACATTGTTGGCGGGCTTTACCACCGTCAGAAACGTGGGCGCGGGCTCGTTTGGTGATGTCGCTCTCCGAGACGCCATTAACGATGGCGATATCCCCGGGCCTCGCATGCTGGTCTCTGGTCCACCGATTGGTATTACGGGAGGCCACTGCTCAGATAACAATCTCCTTCCCCCTGAATACGGAATTACGGGTGACGGCGTCGCTGATGGACCCTGGGCTGCTCGCACCGCGGTTAGACGTAACATCAAGTATGGTGCCGACCTCATCAAGACCTGTTCAACCGGCGGTGTGCTTTCCAAAGGGACCAAGGTTGGTGCCCCTCAATACACAGTTGAAGAGCTGACCGCTCTCGTTGATGAGGCTCACAGT
>Ga0181605_10004320_pt1 | contig 11321 bp, 4 predicted proteins | sample 041ome_11_FD_148676 | JGI IMG/M metagenome (GOLD analysis project Ga0181605, IMG submission 148676) | Coastal salt marsh microbial communities from the Groves Creek Marsh, Skidaway Island, Georgia - 041411US metaG (spades assembly) | ecosystem: Environmental > Aquatic > Marine > Intertidal zone...
GACGCCCGAGGCAGAAACAGTCGACGCCGGATAGGATCCGTAGCCGCTACGGGGTGTAGCGCAGCTTGGTTAGCGCGCCACGTTCGGGACGTGGAGGCCGGAGGTTCGAATCCTCTCACCCCGACCACTCGCTAAATACGCAGAGGTTCGTGCCATCTTGGCCATGCTCCATCACCAAAACGCAAGCAAAAAGTTCGCGTCAAAGACCGATCTGCAACGTGGTATTCAGCTCAAAAAGCGTTGTCTAGACGCTCACGAACCGAAATCTTCCGACGAGACAGCACAGCGCTCCGAATGCCAACGTCAGTATCGATAACAACATCATTGGGTTGGTGGTAACTCCGGTTGCTGGTAGCCCAACATGTTGTTCGTCGTCGCCCGTCGTCGAACCTGATCCATCGCCCGTCTCTGAGCCAGAGGAACCAGACGAGCCACCCGAACCTGATCCATCGCCCGTCTCAGGCGATACCGCAGTTGCTCCAGCGACAATCACTCCAGCGGCAATCGCTTTTGGTTCTCCGGCGGCAGAGATGCCTTCGGCTTGAATGACATGCTCACCGAGTTCGATGTCTTCCGGAACGTCGAAGGTCTTTGCGAACGTGCCGTCTTCCAGCACTGTCGTCTCGCCCAAGAAGACGGGAGTTGAGAACAGCCAAATTTCAGCAATCGACCCGGGCTGGAATCCTCGCCCGGTGGCAATACCTTCTTTGCCGGTACGGAAGATGAGGCTCTGTCGAACCTCGTCGATCTCCGCGGCACCGTCCTCATTCCCTTCAAGATCCATCTCAAATTCGTCCTCGCCCGCACGGATAGCGGTAGGGCTCAGGACCTCGAGAGGCGTCTGAATTTTTGACCCATCTGGGAAGACGTAGTTAGCTTGACCCGTCGCAGCATGTGGTTCGCTCGTGTCGGACGCCAGAATCGGTTCTCGAGCTTCCCACTGGGCGTACAGCGTTGCTGCCGCCGTACCGGGCCATGCCTGATCGCCAATTACGTAGTTGGTACCGCTGCCGTCTCGCGAGGTGTTCCACCCGGCAAAACGATAACCGTCGCGTGTTGGTGCGGGAAGCGCGATTGTCATTCCATCTGCTGCGAGCACTCGTTGTGCGCCCTGGAGTGTGCCCTCGCCGGAGTCAAGCGCGATATAAAACCCTTGCTTGATGACGTAACGGCCTGTCGCCCGGTCGGTTCGGGGTGACGACGCCCAGTCCTCGTATTCGTCATTACCAGGAATCTCACCAAAGATCCCGCAGTTGCCGGTCGAAAGGATGGTGACGGTCAATTCGTCATCTCCAACGGTGCAGGTCGTCGATTCGGCTGGTCCGGTCATGTCGGCATTTGGCAACGCCATCCAGTCGTCGTCAACCTGAGCGGAGTACCAGTCGGCGTCGCCCGCGAGTTCCTCGACGACATCAATATCAAGTTCAAATGTTTCAACGTCCCCGGCGATGAACGCAACCACACCGTCATTGTTCACCTGAGGATTCTGCTCAAACTTAAAGAATGTCTCAAAAATAGATTCGGTCGGCTGGAACAACGTGGCAGCACCGTTGACGTCGTTACCGTCCTGGGCCACCTTGATCTGACAGTTGCCTCCGTCTTCACTTGAAACGATGAGAGAGTCTTTGTTTGCATTCTCGAATCTGGCTGCACAGACATCAGGTGTAAGGGACTCCACAGAGGACAATTTCACATCGGGAGACATTCGATTGTCGTAGGGACCGTAAACGTGAATCAACCTCACTAACTTTCCGTCTGGCTGAGGGCTCAGTTCCTGGAATGTGATGGTCTGCTCAACTCCAAGGACTTCAACCGAGAACGAGATGTCGTTCGCCGCTCTTACGCTGTCCGTTCCGCTCTGGCTGGCGTTGACGATGCACGTTCCAAGACCTAAGAACTGCAACCGCCAACCTGATCGGAAGGAAGAACCGTCGTAATCGGATGGTTGCTCGGTAAGGGAACAGATGGCTGACGATGTTGGGTCGACGCTGAGAGTGAGGTCGAGAAGAGCCGATGAGCGGACCTTGTGAAGATGGTTTCCGTCGCCCGCCCAATCCACGAGATCGAAGCCGTTCAAATAGTCAGCGGGCTCTGTCGACACAAGCGAAAACTCTGTCGGACCATCGTAGGTGATCGTTTGGCCGTCTTTCCAAATTGCATACAACTTCACGTTGTCAAACCGACCGAGCCCGGTGCCATCAATACCACCAGTGACAAAGCTGGGCTTCAGGGTGACACCTGGCGCAAATCCATCGCCTGACCCGTCTGGTTCGGTATTCCATTCTTTGAATTCCTCGCCTTCCCGTACCGGAGCCTGCGGCACAATGAAGCCCCGCGACCTACTTGAAGAAGTGCGATCGTTGCCGCGGTACGGAGTTCTAGTCGAGCCGTCTTGGTCCCATGCAGGGAAGATGATCGGGGGAACCTCGGAGCCGCCCTGAGGATCGAACTTGGCGAGCAGGCCCGTTGGTTGATACTTGGCGTAGAAATTCAATACCGGGTTTGAAGAAAACGTTCCGAGTTGGTCCAGATCGAATGAGGCTTCAAAGCCGTACAGTTCGCCGTCTGCATCTCCGTCGATGTCCCAACCTGCAAAGGTCCAGCCTTCTAAGTCGAACAGGTTGGCGTCAGTTGCCGAGATTGTCTCGGCAGGATCGTTTGAGACCAGCTGGCCTGCGTACTGGGCCTCCTGTCCGCCGCCACACGAATCCACGGAGCTGTCGCACCAGAAGTGATATTTCACGGGCCACGTAACCTGCTGATACAGAGTGATGACAGTCCCCGTCTCGGGAATCGTGTCCTCGTTAATCGGAAGCGTTGAACCCGCCTCGTATGTGAGACCCGAGCCATCTTGGGCCGTGTTCAGACTGGAAACAGAGCCGGGGTACTCAGAATTGTAGGAAAATGCCAAATCGAGGTCGGTGTCGAAGAACCCCTCCGTTCCAGAGTTGTAGATGATGCTCCCTGGTGCACGACCAGTCGCTCCGCTGTCCTTGGGCGTTCCATCCGACTCGTACCAGATGACGTCGTACTGCTTTGGAGTCCACTGGGCATAGAGCGTTGAGGCAGCAGTTCCAACGTTGTATTGAGCGGCCGCCGCGTAGCCTGAGCCACCACCGTCGGCTTGCGTGTTCCATTCCACAAAGTCGTAGCCAACTCGGCTTGGACCAGCAGGAAGCGTCGCATCCTGGTCGCTCAAAACATCCATTACAGCTGGAAGACCTGAGGGTACGGTTGAACCGTCTCCTTGATTCCAGTCAAAGGAGACCTTCTGACTCGAGGGTGCCCACAACGAGTACAGACTCTGATCTGAGGCTGTGCTCAACGTGAACACGGCCCCAGGATCATAAGACATGCCCGTTCCATCAGGGCTGGTGTTCCACCCGGCGAACACGTATCCGGGTCGTTCGATGTTGTCGGGAAGCCCGGGAAGCACAGTCGTTTGATTGAGACTCATCTGATACGTCGTAGACGAGGAGTAACTGCTCCCGTCGGGGTTCGCCCAGAAGACAACGGCGTACGTGTTGGTCGACCATTGCGCGTACAGGGTGTTATCGCCAGCCTCTACCGCCGAACCACACACAGATGCGCCTGCTCCATACGACGTGCCGGATCCATCGGCGGTCGTGTTCCAGCCAACGAACTTATAACCGTCGACTTCGGGAGCACTACCGCTTAATTGGACGCAGCCCGCCGGCTCAGACACCCCGCGCCCACCATGAATTCCATACTCCGTGTATTCACCCAAAGGACTGCCGGATGCAGTGCTACCGGTCGGCGAATTTGCGTCATATCCGATCCGGAATGATGTTCCATAAGACGTGGTAATGCCGACAGTAATTTCAGTTGGAAACGTTGACCAATCAAATCCTGCAGCATTCAATGAGTATTGATAATCGGTAATGAATGCGTTGAGATATGTTTCTGGCGAATGCGCGAACGACAAACGAGCGGCGGAAGAGGCATAGCCATCTTTTCTTAGGTCATGCGTAATGGCCACCATGTTCGTCTGGCCCCAGTCTTGGCTCCAGGTATACGAGCCCTCACCAAACGTCCTTCCATCCCAGGAAGTAACACTCTCCCCGGCTGCTAGAACTCGCGTTGTAAAAAGTGCAACATTCACGCCGCCGGCTGTTGCACCCTCGGGATCTAAAACAAACGTAACGGCAACGTCGTTAGAATTTGCTATGAGCGAATCTCGCCATCCCGGTCGCAGAACATTGCCGTCGATATCAGCTGGAATCGTCGATCTGCGTGCCACCCAGTCCGAGTAGTACACACCGGGCGATACACCGCAGCCGCCCGGATCGTCTGGTGACGATGGAAGTGGGTCCTGAACGCTTGGAAGTTGAGTAAGTTTGTACTGGTAACTGTGGACCGTGGCGTGGTGCCCAACGTCCCCGGATGGCTTGCCCTGGCACAAGAGTGGAATCGCCTTTGCGGGGCCGTACACAGCGGCGAGCGTGACGTCGTCTGTCAACGTAGTGGCTATGCCCGGATCAAAAAACGGCCCGGCCACGGAACGACACCGCTTCCAAGAGTCCGAGTAAGCGCAGTTGTCAACCTCCACCCAACTGGCAAATCCGTACGTCTCCCCGTCCAGGCTGAACGTGTCGGCGAGGCCCAAATCGACTGCGGATTCTGGAACAAACGATGCACCGTCAACGCTCCGTTCAAATAACGAACCAGTTCGGTGATCTAAGTACGTCACTGTCACTGTCGACGAAGGTGACACGCTCGACACGGAACTTGCGTTTGGAACTGACCGAGTGGACATCATTGTCCCGCCGACAACCGTGTCAGGGTGGTCGGATGCGCGTTGACCATCAGCCGGACCAGCGACCTGACGCTCATCAGCCAGCGCAGGAGAGAACACCACGGTCGTGAGCAGCAACCCGATGGCCACAACCAATCTCATCGTGAGGGAAGTCGTCGATTGAGGAAAGTTCTTAAAACTTTTTGACTTAGAACTGTTGTTATTAGACAAATCCACATCTTTAGTTTATGCAACTAACCCGGCGCTCGGGCGGGGATTCGACGCTGAAATCTTGCGAAGCCGTGGTCGACCGCCATCCAGCCCGAACGACTCCGGCGTCAGGACAAGTAAGGCCGTGGCTGCGTGATCGTGTCGGCTGTTCCGCGCCGCGTGCGGAACACGCTCGCATTTGAGGATGCGAACACCGAACCCACCATCAGGTCACATTCCCAGCCCCAAGAGGCATCAGGGATAGGTTCAGCAGCGCAGTCACAAATCGATCGTGAAACATCAATCATGAACATCATCTGCGGGAATGTCGCGGAGTCAACGCTCTCCGCCACAAGACCTCGGCGCTGAAGCTGAGACACTATTGCTGAAAACCGCTCTAATACCCCCTGCACCGCCAAACCAAAAGCCTCTGACGCGTCCTCGCGGTAAAGGTCAGCAATGACTTTCAGGCGCAATTCTCTACGTGCTCTCGAGCCAGCATCAGCGAAGGACTGCAACAGATCGCTCACCAAATACTCAACCTCCGCGGCTGCATCACACGATCGAAACTCGGCCAACTGCGACTCGATCGACGCCCAATCCGATAACGCGTGAACTGATTGCAGAGCCCATTCGAAATTAGGGCGAGTCGGGAAGTAGCGATAGATCGACCTACTCGAGATACCCAGCTGGTTGCAGATCTCCGAAATTGGTATCGGGTGATGCGCCGAAGAGATCGCCACCTCCTCTGACCGTCGGCATACCTCACGAAACCAAGTTGAGTCTCCCGGGACAAGTTGATCGATCGACTCTTCGAGAGTATTCATACGGCCCGGCAATTTCGAAGGTCTGCGGTTCGGAGCCCAACTGTCAAGTGCGAGCGTTCGCGAGTCGCCATCGTCGGCCAGTGAGGAGACGAGCAATGCGGCTTGGCGAGCCAAGTCGCTAGCAAGCCTGCGCGGAACAGGAGTTACCACATACGCAAGCAACAACCCGATCATGAAATAGGCTCGCGTAACTGGGTCGAATTCGTCACGAGCCAGCCACCTCGCCTGCCAATCTCTAAGAGAATACGTCAATGCACGGCAGGGCTCCTGAATCGCCACTCCCAGTCGCTGACGACCAGAGGGGGATCGAACCAATAGTGGAAGCGCGTGGAGCAGCGCAGTGCGCCGACTGTCGGCGAGTTGGACGGTCGCGGATGTAAACCACTCCGCTGTCGCCCGACCTACATCGTGCGGTCGGGAGAGTTGGCCGCTGACCTCGGTGAGTGCTTCGACCGAGTGACCAACCTCACTTCGCACCACATATCCGGCAGCGGACTCGAGGAGAGCACTCCGCGAGCCAAACATCTGATTTACATACGTCGGGTTCACACCAATTACGGAACAAATCTCGTCAACGGAAGTCCGTCCTTCAGAAATTTGCGACGCGGTACCGAGCAACACTTCTCGTGTCCGCTTGGACATTCGGACAAGATGTAGATCTTCAAGCCAACGATCGACCTCAGTGGTGTCCATTGAGATGGAGGGTAGTCGATACAAAAACCATCAAAAGCTGTCCCGCCCCAATTAGTCCAACGCATACTCGTGCACAATTAACTCCAAAAAACAACGTCGACGCGCCACGCTCGGTCAACGGCTTGCCATCTGGTCGAGTTCTTCGGAAATATCGGATCCTCCGGATCACGGTGACTTGGCACGAATGCGGCTCGGATCCACAGAACTGTCGGGAAGAAACCGCACAAGTTGCACTTGATACAGACGGGATGGGCTGTTACACCCAGCGCGGATGCCTTCAGCCACGTTCGGGACGTGGAGGCCGGAGGTTCGAATCCTCTCACCCCGACCATCGAGGTCGATCTACGCCCCTACCGCTCAAAATTGATTCGATAGGTGGCCCCGACACCGCTAATTCGGGAAGTAGCCGGACACGTCCGCCAGGAGATGTGTTTTGCCATACACATAGAAACACACCTTGCCACTGTCACTGACCGGTGCGATCACACTGTTCGGGATCGTCATGCCACTCGTGAAGTTCAGGTTCGACGCGTCAGGACGTGTACCACACGGATACACCGTCACAAACCCACCGAAATCATTCGTCTCCGTCGACACCGCAGTCACATTCAACGCAACAGCAGACACACCAGACGACGGCACACCTCCTTGGCCAGTCACCTGCAACTCATAGGCGCTGCCTGAACCATCAAGCTCGCCAACCTTGTCACCAGACCTCGTGTCGAGCAACCGTTTCGGTGTTAACGCGTCAAACCCAGACGGGAAATACCCAGACACATCAGCCAACAAATGTGCCTTGCCATACACATAGAAACACACCTTGCCACTAGAGCTCACCGGTGCGATCACGCTGTTCGGAATCGTCTGACCAGACGTGAAATTGAGATTTGACGCGTCAGGTCGAGTGCCACACGGATACACCGTCACAAACCCACCAAAATCATTCGTCTCCGTTGACACCGCCGTCACATTCAACGCAACAGCACTAACCCCACTGCTCGGAACGCCGCCCTTGCCAGTCACCTGCAACTCATAGGCAGCGCCTGAGCCGTCAAGATCACCCACCTTGTCACCACTACGTGTATCGAGCAGACGTTTCGGAGTTAACGCCTCAAACCCAGACGGGAAATACCCAGACACATCAGCAAGTAGGTGTGCTTTTCCATACACATAGAAACACACCTTGCCATCAGCTGACACCGGTGCAATCACAGAGTTCGGAATCGTCTGACCGCTGGTGAAGTTCAGGTTCGACGCGTCAGGACGAGTGCCACACGGATACACCGTCACAAACCCACCAAAATCATTCGTCTCCGTCGACACCGCAGTCACATTCAACGCAACAGCAGACACCCCAGACGACGGCACACCACCCACACCGGTCACCTGCAACTCATACGCAGCACCACTGCCATCCAACTCACCAACCATGTCACCGCTGCGAGTATCCAACAAACGTTTCGGAGTCAATGCCACAAACGCACCAGACCCCGCAGGAGTACCCGTAACCGCAACAGACGGCAACGACTCACCAATCACATTCGATGCCGTCACCGACACCGAATACTCAACCCCATTCGTCAACCCAGAAATCGTGCACGACAACCCAGTCGTCGAACACGACTCACCAGACGACGTCGACGCCACATAACCAGTCACAGGAGAACCACCATCATCAGCCGACGCCAACCACGACACCACCAACTCACCATCACCCTCAACAACACCAACACCAGACGGAGCAGACGGAGGAACAGAGCCATCAAACTTCGCAATTCCAAAGCGGTTCGATCCTCGGGTGAACACAGAACCAACGACGACAGGGTCTCGACCATCAAGAACAAGCCCCCTGAGCCCGAAAACGGGTTGAAAGGACTTTGAGATTGCAAAACCGAACGCGGTAGTTCCACCATCACCGAACGACTCGACGAAATTTCCGTCATTGTCGAGCACCTGAACAAGTCCGATCTCGCTAGTGCCGAAGAGCCCTTCAGAGGACTGGCTCGCAAGCACCACACGACCATCTGGGGTGGCCGAAATGCCTACACCCCACACGAAGTTGTCATCGCCGTCGTAACCGATGTGATCGAATACAAACACACCTTCGCTTGCGAATGACGTATCGAGAGTTCCATCTGCAAGAAACCTTGCGGCTGCTACATCAGCCGAGTTCTCAACGTCTACCGAACCCGCAACAAGGACTCTGCCCGACGCATCGACGTCGAGGTCCTGGCAGTCATTAGCGTTCGATCCAAAATCGGTAGAAGCAATTCCGCCATTACCGAACGATGTGTCAAGTGCACCCGTTGTTGTCAACCGTATGACGGCACATTCGGCCGCAAATGGCGCAGTCGTCATCAACCCAGCAACCAAAATCCTTCCCGACGAGTCAAGCATCACATCAGAGGCAGTGTCGCTTTCAACCCCTCCATCGACGACCACCACTCCATTAGTTCCAAAACTTGAGTCAAGTTCGCCAGTAGTGGTCAGACGAGCAATAAGCATGTCGAACTGACCGTTGTTGTAGTCGACTCCGGCAACGATGACCCGATCCGATGCATCGATTGCAACGCCCCAACCCTCGTCTCGCTGAGATCGATCGATAACAACAATTCCATCATTATCGAACGACGGATCAAGTGCACCGGTTGATAGGTACCGGACAGCAACGATGTCATCACCTGAACTCGAACCTGCTTGACCGACCACAACTATGCGCCCCCTGGAGTCGGTAGCAACGGCAAATCCATGATCGTCATCACCTTGGATATCGGTGACGACACGCCCATTTGTGCCGAACGTTGAGTCAACAACACCCTCACTCGTAAAACGCATGATGGCGATGTCATCGTCATCGCTCTCATCAGTGGCAGACACGCTCGACCCGACAACCACAATTCTTCCTAGAGAATCGATTGTTGTCGCATAGGGGTCGTCATCGGTTCCAGTAGCAATTGATGCAGTCACCCAGCCAGCACCAAATGCTTCGTCGAGGGAACCGTCAGACAGCAGTCGTGTCACCGCAATGTCAGCGCCTACCAAGGAATCGCAAGTCCAACATCCACCGAACACGATGCGGCCTTCGTTATCGAATGCAACCGACTGAGCCTCATTGTCAACGAGATCCCCGTGATCGACGCTCTTGGCCCACACCAGCGAACCAGTTGCGTCGAGACGAACCGCGCCAAGATCATCATCTCCGTCAACCGAAGCTCTGCCAGTCAACACAACCCCGTCGGCATCATCAACTGCGATCGATGTAACCCAGTCAGTCTCGTCGTCAAAGTCATAGGAAAATCCCCCATTACTGCCGAAGGTGTCGTCCCACGAACCATCACTGTTCATACGAACAGCCGCAAAGTCGTCATCGCCATCGATCTCTGCAAGAAGCGCTATGACGACGCGCCCAACTGAATCAAATTCTGCTGATCTGCCACTGGAAAAATCACCAACCCTGCGAAGCAGCCGACCAGATGTACCGAAGGCAGTGTCCAGTGATCCATCGCTGTTGTATCTGTGAACGGACAGCTGATCGCCGGTACCCCCCACCACGAGAATTTTTCCATCACTCTGAACCAGAACTTCGTAGGCGAGAGAGTAATTGGGTTCGGTTTCAACCACTGGATTGCCAGAGTTGAACGTCGGGGCCACCGCCCCAGACTCCGTAAGCCGAAGCACCATAATTTGCGGGGTAACCAAACTACCTTTGTAGCCTGCAATCGTAATCTGACCGTCTGTTTCTACGGACACTGCAAGTGCAGTTGCGGTTGAGCCAAGGTCAACGGTCTTCTTGCCATCGGAGTCAAAATCGAGATCGAGCTCACCATCGGCGGTGAGACGAGCGACGGCAATTTTTCGATAAGAACCAAGTACTTGAGTAGTACCAACAAGCACGATGCGTCCTTCAGCGTCAACAGCCATGTCATAAAGACTTTCAATGTCGCCAAAATCAACGGATCGACGACCAAGTGTCCCAAATGACAAATCGAGAGAGCCGTCCGACAGCAGCCGTATAACGCCAAAATCGCCATCTCCTCCGTTGTCAAACTGGCTTGCGACAAGAAGACGTCCCTCGGCATCAACCGCTACGGACTGGGCTGTGTCATAACCAGATGCAACGTCGTACGTGACGTAACCCGAACCTGCGAACGCTTCTTGAAAATCGTTCTCCGCTGAGGTCGTTGAAGATGAAACAAACGACACACCAGTGAGGAGCGCTAGTGCAAGCACGAATCGAGAAATGCGGGTCATGAACCGACAATAACCAATTCGCTCAGTTCCGCAGGCTCGAAATTTTGAGGTGGTAACGGAACATCTCTGCACACATAGCCAACCCAAAATCAAAAGGTCAAAACATTTCCTCAAGATTGATTCCCAAAAAGTGCGAGATCCAGTTGCCAATGCGCTCTTGACTAACGTACCGAACAACCGGTACTGGACGACGGGAGAACCCAGATGAAGAAATACACCGCACTCGCCGCCGGCGCAATCATGATGATTGCCTCAGCCTGCACCACAACCACCACCAGTGAAGATGCTTCACTCAGCGACGCCGTTGAGGCCTTGCAAGAAGAAGTTGATCGCCTGCAATCAGAACTTGACGAATCAGAGGCGTCTTCCGGTGACTCATCGTCAAGCGACAGCAGTTCATCGAGCGATTCCGATGAGTCGAGCAGCGAGTCGAGCGAATCGTCTGACAGCAGTTCATCGTCGTCGAGCAGCAATTCGAGCGAATCATCCGACAGCAGTTCCTCGTCATCGAGCAGCTCATCATCGTCATCAAGTGAAAGTCGGTCATCGTCAACCCACGAGCACACCCTCGATGACTACGGCAC
>Ga0181605_10004325_pt1 | contig 11317 bp, 15 predicted proteins | sample 041ome_11_FD_148676 | JGI IMG/M metagenome (GOLD analysis project Ga0181605, IMG submission 148676) | Coastal salt marsh microbial communities from the Groves Creek Marsh, Skidaway Island, Georgia - 041411US metaG (spades assembly) | ecosystem: Environmental > Aquatic > Marine > Intertidal zone...
TGTGTAGTTCGGTTGGTAATCCTTTTCTCTCACTCAACATCTCCAACTTCTGATTGGTTTTCAAACCATCGTAAGTTGATAGGTGTTCAGCCCAACTAATTGCATATTGTTCACCCAATGCTTCGTTGAGTGCATCATAGTGGATGTTTTTTGCTTCAACTAACACCCCATCTAAATCAAATATAACTAACTTAATCATTTTTTATAAACCTTATATTAACTTCAGCACCTACAACATCATTAGGTGTTTCTTTTACAATCTTAAATCCATTCGATATTAAAAAATATCTTATGTATTCTATTCGATTGGTAGCACCACTATATAAATCAACTTTATCGGATGCCTCAACCACTCCTTCTTTAACTATTGATATTTTATCTTTTAAACTCAATAGAACATTAAAATCATTACCCTGTGCATCTATGTGTAACATATCAATCCTATCTATGTTATACAAATTACAAAAATCATATAGTGTAATTGTTGGTACTTGATATGAATGTGTTTTTTTAAAATCATTTCTATTTGGCCATTTCTGATGAATATCTTCAGAAAAATCATACAAACTACTACATCCCCAATCAGATTGTCCAGCTATATTAAATGTTTGAAATGAGTTTTTAACATCAACCGCAAATGGTATAACTTTTATGTTTGGATTTTGATTAGAAAGTGGCCATAGGTGATTCATTAATAATTCATGTGTTGGTTCAAATGCGTAAACAATAGAACCATCCGAAGCCATTCTTTTAGTATCGCTTCCACTATTAGCACCAATATCAAATTTTATTTTATTCATTTTAACAAATATACGAATTTATTTTTACTTTTACAAATTATAGAAAGTTTTTTCAGAATAATAAAATGGTAAATGAGAATGTACCATATTACCATTTGAATCAAATTGGTGAAAATTATTAGCCTTACCCCAATGATAGTGATTGAAATTAAATTCTTTTAATTTTATTTGATTTACAACATTATCCCACCCAATGGAATCTAAAGTATGATAATTCCATCTAGTACATGCAAATTTAAGATTTATCAAATCCCTAAATGAGCAATATTTTTTCAAATACTTAACATAATTCTGAATTGTTATTTGATTTGTAAAATATTCTAAAAAGTGAATGCCTGTATTTACTAACCCATCCAAATCCATTACTCTATTATCCATGTCCCATATTTTATCCATCAAATCAGTTTCACCAAAAATAAAGCAATCTCCCATTTTAAATTTTTCCCATCCAGTTTGTTGGGTTAACACCATTTTAGTATTTTCTTTGGATATCACATCTTTACAATATTCAAGTATATTAGGAACTCCAATTAAAGTATCACCTCTTGTTTTTAGTATATGAGTAAATCCTAATTCTTTTGCAAGTTTTATTCCTTTACTAACATAATAATATTGTGCAGGCATTCCAACTACTTGTCCATGTGCACTCATTTTAGGAGCCAAAGGTTCCCATAATAATTCATCACAATGGGATTTAGCTTCATCAGATGGTTCAACGACACCATGTCCAGTTACAATAATATATGCAGTTGGATTATACCATCTCAATTGCTTTATAGATAAATCTACTATAAACCTTCGTTGCTCTAAATTAAGATTTCCTGCTGGGTCGTGATTACCGATATGTGTTTGTAAAACTATACAACTTTTCATTAAAATGTATAATTAAAATATTCAATATCCGTTTTATAGATATCGGAAACAATATCAATTTCTGTCTGAGAATAGTAATCTTTATATGGTAAATGATTACTACCTCTTATAAATCCTCTAGGTCCCAATCCATTACCTTTTCTTAGGGTTACTCCAGAAAAACCAATATTATCTCTCACCAATTCCCAATCAGAATCAATAGATTCAAATCTACCAACAAAATCCATAGCAACTTCATTATTGTATGTTATATACTCATATTGGTTATGAAAAAATAAATCATTTTTCCAATCTGAATCTTTTAAGTTTCTACAAAAATTTCTAAAATTTTCAACATCATTATCTGATATATCAAATTCACTTAAAAGGTCTTTATCATAAAACACATGCTCAGAATATTGCCTTCCTCTATTTTTTCTAAACTCATGATATAAACTAACCAACCTATCCCAAGGATTTCTAACAAAAGTGAATTTATAATAATTTATAGCATGTGGGTTTTGTTCCAAAACCTCACTTAGTTTAGCATGATGTAATTCTGGAGCGGGATGTTTTAAGTTACCTATTGCTGTATTTACACAAGTTGTTGCTGTTCTCGGAATAGCTATGTGTACATATTTTTTTTGATTATCTACTACCATAATTTAATATTCATTTATATTTTTTATAACACTACTATCATCAAATGACTCTCCGTTTTTACCACCATGAGCCCAATTCCATCTGATTGGTTTTAGTTCATTTATATCTATTACATCAAATACTTCTTTAAATAAATCAACATCACCCCAATTAAGTCTGTGAGAATGAGTTCTTATATCAATTTTTTTGTAATTTATCATTATGGATTTTGCCATAACTTGTTCAGGTGAATTTGGTGCACCAGCACCAAACATATAAAAAGTTTCTCCAATATGACCAACATCAGAATATTTTTTATGACATACATCTAATATCATTTTTACAGAATCATTAAGTAATTTTGTTTCTGAAAAATACAAATGGTCTCCGATGTGTATATTGGCTATATTTCTTTTTCTAAACCATATGTTACCACAAGTAAATTTAAAATTATTTTTTTCTACCAAATCTAATAATGGCTGTAAATTGATAAAATACTCATCACTTCTTGTTCTTATTATATATTTAGTATCACAATTAGATACACCATTATAAACACCCAAAACCTGCCAATAAAATGTTGTATTTGCTGGGATACCTACAATAGTGCCACTTCTAATCATATTTTCATAATCAGGTTGTACTTCTGAAATAATTTTTATGTTACAATATCTATTGTAATTTTTTTGTATTTCTGAAATTTTTTCTTCGTCAATATTCCATGTTGATATGATAATATTACTAGCGAATTTTGAGTATTCGGGTATACAATTTAAAGATAAATCGTTTATAGGCCCCTGTATCAATATGGATAAGTCATCTCTCATCGTGATAAGTTCAAATAAACGGCTTTATCATTATAAATTAAAGTTTCAAATTGTTTAGCCATATCCTTTGCATCTTTAGGCCAACTCTTTACAATATTCTTAAATGAATTCATATGAGTTTTATCATCAACTCCCCAATGTGAAAATCCCAATGCACCATAATCTTTATCTCTACCAGCTCCAACTAATTTTACTGAGATTCCTTCATGGTCTAAATAATTTCTCAATAACTCAAATGGCCTGAATATCACAAATGGTGTAATTGAATAACAAATAGGAATTTTACCTTCCAAAGCCATACCAACAGCCATACCAACCATAAGTTGCTCAGCTGCTCCAGAATTATAAACTCTATCTGGAAAATCTATTCTTAATTTATCAAAGTGTCCATATCCCAAATCACCTAAAATTAAAACTATTCTATCATCAACCGCCATTTGGTGATGTAGTGATTCTATAAATTGTTTTCTTACACTCATTTTTCTAAAAGTTTTAAAGCTTCATTATAATCGGTTTCGTTCATTTTATAGTAATGAGCACCAATACCTTTTAAGAATGGGAATACCGATGAATTTGTTTTGTGAATTACTATTTCAGGTAAAAATGATTTCAATCGCTTAATCAAATAAGATGAATCCAATGCATCATACCCAGCATATCCATTTACATTACAATGAATTGTAATATTATTTACATTATATTCTTTGATAAATCTTAAAGATTCCCAAACACTACCTTCAGCACATTCACCATCAGAAATTAAGACATGAATATGTCTATCTTTGTTAGCTAATGCCATACCAACAGATAATGTAATCCCTAATCCCAAACTACCAGTTGAACAATGTATTTTATTTTCCAAATCCATATGAGGGTGTCCTCCATGTTTATCAACTAAATTCTGAGCATCAATATGGGAATAGTATTTTTCCAAAACAACATATAATGCAAACCCCAAATGTCCACATGATAATATAAACTTATCATTTTTATTCATTTTAGAAAAGATTTCATCCATTATATCCAATCCAGAGAAACAAGAACCAACATGCTCTTCGTTATTGGTGTATAGGAGTTCTAATAATCTTTTTTGTAAATTCTTATCCATTTTTCAAAGTTTTACTCATTCGTGTCATATGTCTACCACCATCAAATGTTGATTTTTTCATTACTTCAAACATATCAATTAAGTTATCAACATTAGTATATTTTGATGGCATTGTAAAGAAGTTTGCCGAATTATGTCTAATTGCGAACTCAGCAGTGTAGGTATCATAAACAACTGCTCCTCTGATATCTTTGTGTTTGTTAGCACAAATGTTTACACCATTTCCACTTCTACAACTTCCAATAACATAATCACATACTCCCTTATGGATGGATTGACACGCTTGAGTTACAAATTCATTATAATCACAATCTTTGTTTACATATGTTCCAAAGTCAATGTATTCCAGTCCAGCTTCAGTTAACTTTTGTTTAAGCGTTTCTTTTAATTCAAACCCAGAATGGTCTGAACATAATCCTATTGGTTTTTTACCAAATTGTTGAATTACATAATTTTCAAAGAACTCCAATTCTTCAGGTGTTCCTAATACATGCATTTTTTCAGTTTGGTGATATCCTATCTTTAACCCATCCTCAATCAAAAGATTATACATAGGACAAATATAGAATTCATTTTTAGTTCTAATATTTCGTTCAATCATCATTTCTGCGTATTTCACAAAATCAGAACCCCTCTTATAGTGATAAACACCAACCGCAGCATCAGTACTAATTACCTCCTTCTCAACTGTTTTCGTAACCAACCCATTTTCATCAATATCCAAATAACTATGAGCTGGGCTATTTGCTTTAAATGTTAATAACATCCCGTCTAAATCGGTATCAATAGATGCAGGGTCAAACTGAGGTGAGAAACATACATCAGGTGTATAAATTATTAATGGTAAATCGTTATTAATATATTCCTTAGCCAATAAACAAGTACTAACAGCACCATCAGTTCTTTGCTGAACTACTACAATCTTAATATCATCACCAAACTTTTGTTTTAAAACCTCATCGATTGAGAATGTATAAATATGTTCAGAACGAACTACAAATATCACATTACATTCATCCATTTTTACTGATTCCATAGCCCAATCGATAATATGCCTATCATTAGCCATAATTAATGGTTTGGGGGCTGTATATCCAGCATCTTTAAATCGTTGAGCTTCACCAGCAATTGGAAGTAGTAGATTATACTTTTTCATTTTTTTCTTTTAATATTTTGTAAGTTAAAGAATGTGCCGTATTTAAACTTTGTTTTATTTTATTACCGTTGAGCATTTCTAAAATAAAACAAGACGCAAATGTATCACCAGCACCCAATACATTTAAATTTTTTATTACATCAGTTTTACATTTTATAGTTTCGTTACCATTTGTAGATGTACTACCATTTGGATAATGAAGAATAACCCACCCATTAACCAATTTAACTAAATCTTCCAAAGGTCTATCTATATCCTCATCGGATATGAATAAGTAATCTATATATTTTAAATACTCATTTGGAATTTTTCCACCTACACTAATATCTGCACTAAGAATTTCTGAAGTTTTTCTTATCTCTTTTATGAATTCCAAATTAGGTAGTTGGTTGATGTAAGCTATATGAGACCACTTACTATTAACAATAGTGTTTATGTTTTTATTCTGAATCAAATTCATATTTGGTTTTGAAATACGCGTTTTTGATTCTTTATCTACCAATATCAATGCCTTTCCAATCATAGTTGGTTCTACATTAATTGAAATAGATGGATTTAGATTAACCATAACATCCCATAAATTAGCAACAGCACCCAATGAATGAGTTTGTTTAAACCCATCAAATACAATATCATGAGTTAAATGACCATATAGTGATATATCAACAGATGAACTCATTAAAATTCTTCCTTTTTATCTAATTCATAAATCTTATCCATAATATCTTCATAAGAATATGTTGGAATCAAATCCATACTTTCACAATATTGATACAAATGAAGTATTGCGTTTTCACCAGCGTTACACTCAATAACAACTGAATTTTCCTTTACCATAGTTGGTGAATCTTTTAATGAAAATGGATATTTAACTTTTTTCATAATACCAATATCAAATAAATCATCACCAAAATAAGCAACTTCATTTGGAGTACAACTAAACTGATTACATATCTCATCTACATAATCACCCTTATCATTGTGATACCCATCCTTTCTATTAACAATAACAGGTATATTTCTTCTCACTGCTATTTGTTCATTGAAAGGGTCACCTGTTAAAAACATAACATCAATACCAATTGCTTTAAATCTTTTGATTGATGTCCAATCTTTATCACAAAAAGTTTTGTAAACAGCCAATCCAGTTTTATCATAGTATTTCTTACCATCAGTAAGAACACCATCTATATCTAAAATCAATAATTTAATCATACTATTCCCCTCTCAAATGGATTCATACCATATTCTAAAAATAGAACATCTAATTCTTTTTGATATTCATTATAATTCCATTTCCCCTTATTAATAGCAGTTGCTATGTATGGAAATACGATACTATCACAATGATACATACCTCTTTTTAGTTCACCACCAACTCTAACCATATAGGATTTAGTATCAACAGCAATAGCTAATTCAAAATCCCAAATGTTCAAAGAACCAACTTTATCTAAAATTGATTTAAAATAATCTTTTCTTATAATAGTTGGCTGTATTGATAATTTAGAATATTGATTTGAAATCAATGTATCATCAACATCTGAAACAATGTCATTATCAGGAACATAAATCATTTTTATAGATTCTACTTTACCACCATCTACTAATTTAAAATACCTATCAATATAATCAAATTTTGGTTCATCAAATAAAATCATATCTTCATGCAAAAACATAAAAACACTCTCTTCTATTTGAGGTAAAATTTCTTTCCATCTATCCGTATATTGTTTTGAATCATCGTATATGATTCGTATCATATCGGATAATTGCGCATCATCTTCGTTTACCGCAACATACACTTTCGTATCACCAATGTATTTTTTTAATTGTCCGAAAAACATTGGCCACACATCTTTCATATCGGTGTGTGTGTAAACCACTAAAGGTGCTTTTATTCCCATATTGTTTCTAAATTTATTCTATTTTCCCAAAGTCCATTTTGAATCATCCACCATTTGTAAAATGCAATGGAGTTTGATAAGTGTCCATAATTTCCTTCTATATTGGTTGCAAATTTGTGGAAATCACCATCTATAACCATATTAGATTCTAATGAATTATACAAAGTTGTAAATGGTTTCATAGTTTCCATAGAACCATAAAACCACATATCAGCAGGTCCCATATGAAAGTGATTCCAATTTGCCATATAAATCTTATCCGATTCTATGGTTGGATTAAAGTTAATACATTGAACTGGATATGGATTCCCCCTACCTGGCCCAGATGTATTTCTATTGATTCTACCTAAATCAAATCTAGCCTTTATTACCACATCATATCTTTCATTTGTTTGGTATGGTAATTTCATAGCTTCGGTAACGCTGTAAAAGTGTGATAGTACATTGAAAGGACTTCTTGGTACTCCCTTTAATTCATCCAATCCTCTTTGTTTGATAAGTGGATTGAAATCAATTTGAGGAGTATATAATGATGATTTTGGTTTATACAATGAATTAATTTCCTGCATCTTATCCACTTCCCAACTATGAATAAACACATCAGTATCTACCACATCCAAAATGTGCTTTTTGATGTGTTGATAACCATCATATCCATTCGATGATGCATCGGTAGTTGAATTAAATAAACCATGTAAACAAAGTGCTACTTTCATAACTCGTATCCTAAATCTAATATTGCTGTTTTATAAAATTCGTTTAATTCATCAATAATTGATTCATCAACTCTATCTCTCCAACTAAGTACAGTTTTACTTTCTATATGATTACCATGTATACAAAATCCACTTTCCAAATTGTTATCATATTTTCTAAAACTACCTAAATCATCTGATACTTTTTTAATTTTATCTATATTAAGAATTTCATTAATTTTATCATTTAATTCTGGAGTATTTTTTACTTCTAAAAAATTACATAAAACATCAACTATTTTTTCATAATCACCTAATATCCCAGAGTGAAAATCTTCATATCTAACAATTAAGGAATTATCTCTATTTTTATAGAAATTATACATCCTTCCCATTTTATTTAAGTTGCCCAAAATATTATGACCAGTAAATACATTTATATCTACTATTTTGTTTATAATTTTTTGATTTGTATCTTCGGTTCTATATAAAGAAATAGCAGTATCTCTTGGGTCTCTGATGGGTACTATTACTTTTCTATCAGGTCTAGCTTCAAAAAAGTCGTGAGATTTTTCTATCAACCCCTTTTCATCTGTACAAATAATATGTACAATATTTTGAATGATAGTTGAACCCGTTCGTTTAGCAGATATTACTATGGGTAAATCTGATTTATTCATTAATCTATCGCTTTATTGTTTTTGAATACAGTGAATTCAGTTAAATCTCTATATCCATTTTCTTCTCCCAAATCACCACCTTCAACTGAGTAGTTTTGGAACATAGCCAAACCTTGAGCAGCTTGTTGTGGAGTCATATACATATTCCAACCATGGAATGTGATATCATCTTCTTTGTAGAATTTTTCACTTCTACCTTCGTATCTTGCTTTCTTAAACCAATCAGCTGCTTCAGCGTTATCGGTTAGAATCATACCACCTTTCCAAATTGGAAGTAGTTTTTTGATGTGGAAAGATAATCCCATAAATGTACCATCGATGTACATATCTTTCTTCAACCTTTTAGCTGCATCATAGATAGGATATGGTTTCAATTGGTAGATACCTTTCCAATTGTTAGTTTCTTCTCTTCTATCAAACACAACCTCACCACCCGCATGGATAATAGATTGTGGAACTGATAAGTAAGTTTTGGATGGGATAGTAACTTCACCAACTTCTAAATACTTACAAATTAGGAATAGTGCGTTTGTGCAACTATCTATTGAGATAGCGTAGGGAGCGCCTGTGTATTCAGCAATCTCCTCTTCAAACATTCTTACAATTTTGTACGGGTTGTGTAACATAAATTAATCTTTTGTTAGAATATAGAATTTCTTTGTGAATCCACAAGCTTCAAACATTTTCAAACTTGCTTCATTATCCAACTTCACTTTTGCAAATGCGGTTGGCCAGATTTCCATACATTTGTTAATCATAAATTTACCCACTCCTTTTCCTTGAAAATCAGGGTGAGTACATACTCTAATATCATCCTCTATCACTCCCACATATCCAGCTGGTTCTCCATCTAACAATGCGATACGATAGTGTTGTGAGTTTCCACTCATATACTTTTCTTGCATTTCTTCGGTGATGAAATTGTTGTGAATAAATCCACTCTGAACTCTCTCATCATTTCTGAGAACTCTTACGAATTCCCAATATTCTTTTGTACATTCTACTAATTCCATACACAAATTTTTTGAATATCTTGGTTAGGTCTATAATTCCAAAAGGCTTGTAAGTAACCTCTATGTGTTGGCATATCCATCATTGGTGTCAAACAAGTTCCAATATCAATATAGGTATTATTAGGGAACTCTCTGAACAACTGATATACTGCCAAGTTTGTAAATGAGGATGCTGAGAAAAGGAATACATGATTCTCAATGTTGTTTTCTCTAATCCAATCAGCGATTTCTTCAATCTTTCCATAATCATTAATCATTGCGTTATAACCTACTCTAAAATCTTTTACAAAAAATGGCAACCTATCTAAGTTTGCATCTTTGTGTCCAATGAATACACAATCTCTACTATAAAAGATTGGTAGGATGTGTGTAATGAATAGAGGATAGTTTCCATTTACCCAAAGGTTAGCCCAAGTTAGAGTTTCATCATCTCCACCAGCTAAATCAACTTGCCAATCAAATTGTTCTTTACCAACACAACAACTACAACTGATTCCTCTATAATAGTTTGGTTGTTTGTACTGAAGTGATTCAACTAACTTTTGTTGGTAGAACGAATGTTCTTTTGGGTCAAAGTGTTTGAAATCAGGTGCTTGATAAACACCACCCTGCTTTTCATCACCAATCTGAATTAATCCATTATCCAATACCAATTCCTTATTTTGAAGGATGTACATTTCACCATCAGAATAACGAGAGAATGCAAAGTGTTCTTGATTCTCTAACTTCATTTTTAATTTTATAAAATCTCCTCTAAAGTTTTTCATCTCTTAATATCTTTAATACTTTTTCCGAAGTGTATCCATCTCCATAAGGACAATTTATGCTAATATACGGATTTTCTATGAGTTTTCCAAATAACTCACCCAAATCTTCAGGTGAATTACATAAATGTAAATGACCTGTTTCTATACCTTCAGGTCTTTCCGTTGTTTTTCTACATACGATTACTTTCTTATTGAAGAATGAACCCTCTTCTTGCAAACCACCACTATCCGAAATGATTAGGTTTGATTTAATTAGGGTATTAATCATATGAGTATGCTCCATTGGTTCTACCACAGTTACATTTTTTAAAATGTGTCTATGCTTTTTTACATTTGGGTTTGGATGAATTGGTAATACAAATGTATAGTGTGGATATTCGGTTGCAAGTTTTTCAATTTCCTCAAACCACCTATCCATCCAATGGTGATTCTCTCTACGATGCAAAGTTATTAGAATAATATTTTCCATTGTAGGTTTTGGGAAATCAACTAAATTATCTAATACCGAATTACCAGATATGTAAACACTACCATGTACTCTTTCAGAAATTAAATTATTAGCTGATAGTGTTGTAGGTGCAAAGTTTACATCAGCTATTCTAGCTATCATTTGTCTGTAACCTTCTTCTGGATATGGGTGTTGTAAATCACCACTCCTTAATCCTGCTTCCAAATAATAGATTCGGATTTGTCTATTAAATGCGGCTAATGCGCAACCAAATGCTGAACCGGTGTCTCCCTGCACCAATACACCTTTAAAATCTCCATTTGGAAATTGAATCATACAATCTGAAATGATAGAGTCCAATCTATTGTTAGTTGTACTCATATTGATTTGATAATCAACTTCCACATCCTTCAACAAATCAG
>Ga0181605_10004346_pt1 | contig 11285 bp, 9 predicted proteins | sample 041ome_11_FD_148676 | JGI IMG/M metagenome (GOLD analysis project Ga0181605, IMG submission 148676) | Coastal salt marsh microbial communities from the Groves Creek Marsh, Skidaway Island, Georgia - 041411US metaG (spades assembly) | ecosystem: Environmental > Aquatic > Marine > Intertidal zone...
GTTGTTCGTGAAATCAACCAACTAAATCCACGAAATCTAATCTTTCGGTATTACACTCCCTTTCTAGCTCCTGTTTACGGCTGGCTAGCAAAAAAAACGGCCTCTCAAATCAATAAAATAGCTTTGGTAGACAATTGGATCCCACACGAAAGAAGAGCTTTAGATAGTATTTTAAACAGCTTTTTCGGAAAGCAAATGCTGGCTTTTACTACCTTATCAACAGCTGTGGCGACTCAAATCAAAATTGACTTTAAACAAGCTGTATGGGAGGGATTTCATCCTATCAATACTCAGTTACTTCCTCCAATTTCTAAATTAGAAGCCCGAAAAAGATTGGGCTGGAATCAACAACAAACAACAGTTTTATTTTTTGGACTTATTCGCCAATACAAGGGCTTGGAACTGCTGATTCAATCCTTTACTGACAAATCATTAGACAGTCATAATACCGTCCTTAAAATAGTAGGGGAATGCTATGAAAATCAAAAAAAATACACGGATTTAGTTACCCAATTAGGGCTAGAGAATACGGTCTCATTTGATTTTGAATACAAATCATTGAGTGATATTCAGACACTTTTCTCAGCCTGTGATCTTGTCGCTCAAACCTATCATACAGCGACTCAAAGCGGAGTGACTCCCTTAGCTTATTTTTACAGTAAACCTCTAGTTGTATCTGATATTGAAGGTCTTAATGGACCAATTAAAAAAGATAAAACAGGCGTATGTGTCCAAAAGACTCCAAAAGCAATCGCCGAAGGTATCATTGAACTGTTGGATCACAATAAGTATCAAAAAGCGAAAGACAACTTAAAAAAATCCCTTCCAAACTACCAATGGAAGGTTTGGGTTGAGCAATGGTCAGATTTTATTGAAAATTTGTAGGCTTGAATCTCGTATTAAAACAGTATTTTTAAAGTGCAACTTAAACGGCACCAACAAATTGATATTGAAACTTAGATCTTTTGCTTTAGTGGTATGTATTCTTCTTACCGCTAACTACACTACCGCCCAAATTAATTTTGAAGATTTCCAAATTGAAATCAAAAAAACAAACGAGCCAATCCTCATCGATGGGATACTTGACGAAAATACCTGGAAAGAAGCTTCAGTAGGGAAAGATTTTTTTATGATCACTCCCATAGATACTGGAAAAGCAACTCAATTTTCAGAAGCTCGAGTTGCCTTTGATGATGAATTCCTTTATATCTCAATAATTTTTTTTAACAATACAGTCCAAGGCGACTATGTTGTAGAATCTCTGCAGCGAGATTTTTCATTTGGAAAAAACGATAATTTTCTTGTTGCGCTCGATCCTTTTGACAATCAAAGTACAGGATTTGCATTTGGATTAAATGCTTATGGAGCACAGTGGGACGGTACAATGTATAACGGTAGAAATGTAGACTTAAATTGGGATACCAAATGGTATTCTGAAGTCAAATTTGATCGAGATCAATGGGTCTGTGAAATTGCGATTCCTTTTAAATCCATCCGCTATGAAGAAGGTAATCGTCGGTGGGGAATTAATTTCAGCAGACTCGATCTTAAAGCAAGCGAAAAGTCGAGCTGGGCCCCTGTGCCAAGGCAGTTTCCCTCCGTTTCTCTTGCGTATGCAGGGGCTCTTATTTGGAATACCCCTCCACCTCCCCAGGGAAGTAATATTTCGCTTATCCCCTATTTGTCGAACAATGCCGTTAAAACAAATTCGAACAATACTGACAACGCATTTAAATTGGGTGGAGATATCAAATACAATCTGACTTCAGCTTTGAATTTAGACCTTACCATAAATCCTGACTTTTCTCAAGCAGAAGTTGATCAACAAGTGACAAATCTGGACCGATTTGAGTTATTTTTCCCCGAGCGAAGACAGTTCTTTCTGGAGAATGCCGACCTGTTCTCTAATTTTGGTTACAAAACTATTCGTCCGTTTTTCTCTCGCAGAATCGGTCTTAATGTACCCATCATTGGTGGAGTTCGTCTAAGCGGAAATGTGGATGAAAACTGGCGTATTGGGGTGATGGATATCCAAACACAAAAAGATGAAAGCCTCGGTTTAGCGGCTGAGAATTTTGGAGTTTTAACGGTTCAACGGAAAGTGTTAGATCGATCAAACATCAGTATGGTATTTGTAAACAAACAAGGCATAAATTCAGCAGATCAAACAGCCTCGTCGTCATACAATCGCAATCTGGGTTTAGAATACAATTATTTTTCAACTGACAATCTTTGGGACAGTAAAATACTCTTACTCCAGTCCTTTGATACAATGAAAGACAACAGAGGAGGTGTTTTAGCTTCCCATCTTGGATACCAATCGACTCGATGGAACTGGAGAGTACAACAGGAATATGTGGCAGGAAATTACGATGCTGAAGTAGGTTTTGTGCCGAGAAAAAATTACATCAAGCTAGAGGCTGTTGGGGGGCATTTGTTTTATACCGATTCTGACACCCCTTTGCTATCTCATGGTCCTCAAGTGGGAAGAACCTATTTCTTCGACACTGACTTTGGTAAAAAAGATCAGACCGATCAATTTAAATACCTCTTCAATTTTAAAAATAGAAGTCGTTTTTCATTGAGCTGGAGTGAGAATTTTGTTGAATTACTTACGGATTTTGATCCAATACGTACCCAAATAGCCAGCTTAAATGCAGGAAGCCAGCACCAATGGTCGAGTTTTAGCGCAGCATACGATTCCAAACCTCAAAATAGGTTTACCTATTCTCTTGGTGCCCTGACTGGTGGTTATTACAATCAAGGAAAACGAAGTGCTTTTTTAAGCGAATTGGGGTACCGTTTCCAACCGATACTTGAAATCAATACGGTAGCCAATTACAATCGAATAGAATTACCCTATCCCTGGAATACCAATTCATTTTGGCTCTTAGGGATTAAAGCAAACTTGACTCTTAGCAATAAACTATTTTTTTCTAATCTCTATCAGTACAACGAACAATTAGGACTCTGGAATTTCAATTCAAGATTTCAATGGCGTTACAAACCTGCTTCAGATATCTTTTTAGTTTTTAACAGCAACGAAATGAAAATTCCCGAACTTACTTCCGGATGGAACCTCACCTTAAAAGTAAACTATTGGCTAAACCTCTAATCGATGAATCAAAATAAGCAACATTGGGAAAAGGTCTTCCAAACTAAAACAGCAGAACAGGTCAGTTGGACCGAGACTTATCCTCAAACTTCTGTGGATTGTATTCTCCGCTTTGGATTAAAAAAATCTACACCCATCATTGATGTAGGAGGTGGAGACAGTTTACTTGTCGATGCACTCCTCGAACTGGGTTTCTCCAACTTAAGTGTGTTAGATATTTCAGCTAAAGCTCTTGAAAGGGCTAAGGAAAGATTAGGCCCTCTTGCAAACAAAGTGGAATGGATTGAAAGCGATATACTAGACTTCAATCCAACAGCAAAATACAGTTTGTGGCATGATAGAGCTTCATTTCACTTTTTAACCCAAAAAAAGCATATCATTAAATACGGTAGTATTGTCAATCAATCCAATGCTCAACATTTGGTCATAGGTACTTTTTCTACCTCAGGGCCTGAAAAATGCAGTGGTTTATCAATTTCACAATACGATTGTAATAGTTTAGAACACTGCTTTAGAGACCGCTACAGTCAAGATGAATGTATTGAAGTAAATCACCAGACACCCTTTGACACCAGCCAAGCATTTGTCTTTTCCAGATTTAGTAAAAAATTAATTTAGAGCCTTAACACGCTCAATTTCAGACTTAATAAGTCCATTCCAGACCTCATAACCTTTGGTATTTAGATGCAATTGATCACTGACGAACCATTCTGGTTTTGGCTGACCGTCTGCATCTAAATACGTAGGAACAGTATCGATAAAATAAAGGTTTTCTGTTTTTTCGCAATACGCCTTTATCAATTCGTTGACTTGATTGATTTTGTCCCAAAGCTTCCAGCGGCTTTTAGTAGGGGTAACAGCAATTTGAAGTATCGGGATTGTAGGATGTTTCTCTCTGACTTGTTTAACAAAAAGTTTGAATAAGCCCAAAACCTCTTTAGGAGTTCCATCTCTAGATGAGCCACTGATATCGTTAGCTACAAAACAAACCACCATACTCAATTTGTGATCAGCCAAGATTCGTTCTGTAAAAAAGACCATGTCCGTAAATGCGCTCCAGCATAACCTCTTTGAATAACATTAAAAGGCTCCATATCTTCTTCCAATGTCTTCCATAAACGAATACTAGAACTCCCTATAAAAAGAATGGCATCATCTGAATAGTCTTTACTTGCGTCTAACTTTTCAAAAGCCTCGATCTCGGGCAGTGCCCAAGCGCGATCTTTAGCATCGTATTTTTTTAATGGTGAGCAAGAAATAAAAAGTACTGTAGTACAAAACAAAAACCAAAAGGAGGAAATAGAGTTCTTAAACAAAACGGATTTAGTATAAAATTAATACGTCTTAAATTAAACAATTCAATTCATTTGCCCCTATTTTTTTTACAATAAAACTTAGCAGACGAATTTATAATCGATCACAATAAATATTCAGTTGAAACAAAATTAGATGTTTCAGAATTGAGTAAACTTTCCAGAATTTCTTTATTGTAGGCCGTGTCTTTGGATGCTACAAAAGTTCGAATCGAAAAAGAACGCAAAGCATCATAGACACTCAATGTACTCACCGCTGAATTTTTTCTACCTGTAAAAGGATAAACATCCGGCCCACGTTGGCATGCAGAATTTAAATTCACACGACATACCAAGTTCGCTAGCGTATCAATTAGGGGACCAATTTTTCTAATATCCCTACCGAATAAACTTACTTGCTGACCGTATTCAGAAGCTGCCATAGCATCTAGTGGTTCATCGATTTCTTTGTAAGAAACTATAGGAATGACAGGTCCAAATTGCTCCTCTTGGTACACTTTCATCTCTTCAGTTACCGGGTATAATACTGCAGGAAAAGTATAATTTGTTGACTTTTCTCCACCTTTTTTATTTAAAACTTTAGCTCCTTTTGCTTTGGCATCTTCGATAAGCTCTTCAATATAGTCAGGTTTACTAGGCTCTGGAAGTGGTGTTAAAAAGGTATCTTCCCAAGGCATTCCAAACTTTAATTCATCAACAGCTTTAGAAAAGCGACGATTGAATTCATCGACTATAGACTCGTGTACATAAAGTACTTTAAGTGCTGTACACCGCTGGCCGTTGTAGGAAAGTGTTCCTGATATACATTCCTTGATGGTCAGGTCTAAATCTGCATCGGGTAAAATAATTCCAGGGTTTTTCGCCTCTAAACCAAGTACTAAACGCAATCTGTTTTTGTTTGGGTGCTGATCTTGTAGAGAAACTGCTGAGGAACTATGGCCAATAAGTGCCAAAACATCTACAGCTCCCGTTTGCATGATGGGAGTTGCAATTTTACGTCCACGACCGAACAAAATATTAACTACACCCGGTGGGAAACTTTCTTGAAAAGCCTTTAATAGTGGAGCAATTAAGAGTACACCGTGCTTTGCAGGCTTAAAAATGGCTGTATTTCCCATGATGATTGCAGGAATCAAAAGGCAAAAAGTTTCATTTAAAGGATAATTGTAAGGGCCTAGACACAATACAACACCCAAAGGACCCCTACGGATATGTGCGTAGACACTCCCCTGTTTGTCAAATTTGGCTCCTTTTCGATCCAGGTTTTTATAAGCTTCAATGGTATCAACGATATAGTCCACTGTTCGATCAAATTCTTTATAGGAATCTGATTTATTCTTACAGATCTCCCACATCAGCAACTTGACGACCTCTTCTCTGTGAAGTTTCATTTTTTCGACAAAAGTTTCCATGCATTTCAAGCGTTCTCCAACACGCATGGTAGGCCATAGACCTTGACCTCTTTTGAATGCTTTTTCGGCTGCATTTAAAGCCTCTAAAGCGTCTGGAGTTTCCATATCTGGTATTGATCCCAACAGTGTAGGAGCCATTTCACCTGAACCGTTGGATGATTGTATGGTTGAAAAAACTTCAGTGGTATTTCCTTTCCATGTTTTTAATTCACCGTCCACAAGGTATCGGTCACATACATGGGGGGTTACTTGAACTTCCTTAGGAATTTCAGCAATTTTAATAGTCATAATGTCTTCTTTTTCTTAGCGTTTTTAGATTAAAAATTGAAACAAATTTTGCTTTTCGTTCAAATAATCGAATTTGAAGTTATGGATTTTCATCCGTTCTACCAAAAGCGAAAAATCTGCTGCTTCCTTTAATTGGATTCCAACGACTGCTGGTGCATTCGTTCGGTAACTTTTTTTTGAAAACTCAAAATGTGTAATGTCATCATTGGGTCCCAAAATCTCCGTTACAAATTCTTTAAGTGCGCCTTCTCGTTGAGGAAAATCAATGAGAAAATAATGCTTTAAACTGGCGAAGAGTAGAGCGCGCTCACTAATTTCTGGCATTCTTAAAATGTCGTTATTCCCTCCACACAATAAAACTGCTATTCGCTTAGCTTCAAGCTCATCTTGCATTTGTTCTAGTCCTGCAATGGCAAGTGCTCCAGCAGGTTCGGCTACTATACCTTCTTTGTTGTATAAGTCGAGTATGGTTTGACATATTTTCCCTTCATGTACAGTGATGACTTTTTCAAGAGATGATTTACAAATCTCGTAAGGAATAACTCCTACCTGACGTACAGCAGCACCGTCTACAAAACGATCCATCTTCTTTAGCGCTATACGTTCTCCTGATACTAGGGCTTGTTGCATAGATGGTGCCCCTTTGGGCTCCACTCCTATGATTTTAGTTTTTGGAGAATGGGACTTCAATACTGTGGCGATTCCTGAAATCAAACCACCTCCTCCAACAGGTACAAAAATATAATCTAGAGGGGCGGACGTATGCTCTAGAATTTCAAGAGCAACCGTAGCTTGACCTTCGATAACTTCTTTATCATCAAAAGGGTGAATAAAGGTTTTTCCCTCCTTTTTTGCAGCTTTTATGGCTTGCTTTTGACAGGCATCATAAGTATCACCAGTAAGGACTATTTCGACAAAGTCTTCGCCAAACATACGCACTTGAGTTACTTTTTGCTGTGGGGTCGTTGCGGGCATGTATACTGTACCTTGAATCTCCAATTTTTTACAGGAAAAAGCAAAGCCTTGAGCGTGGTTTCCTGCACTTGCACAAACAATTCCTTCTCCTCGCTCGGACTCGTTTAACGAACTAATTTTGTTGTAAGCCCCACGTATTTTAAATGAGCGAATTTGTTGTAAATCTTCACGTTTGATAAAAACAGAAGCGTTTGTCTTTGCTGACAAACGCTTGTTAAATTCCCAAGGAGTTTTTCTGATCACATTATTCAAACGCGATACAGCTTGTTGAACTCCTTCAAGTGAAGGCAGGTTTTTCACCCTATACTATTTTAGTCATTGCGGTCATGGAAGCGCGAAGTTCATAACCCACCATTTCTACTGGGTGGTAGCGAATAATTTCATTGATATCGATCAACTGCTTATTGTCAACCCCATTGTCATTAACTTGAAGTCCGGCACCGATCACATCTGTTTTAATCCCTTTCATAAAGTCAGTCAACATCGGTTTTGCAGCATGGTCAAATAAATAACAACCGTATTCTGCTGTATCAGAAATGATACGATTCATTTCAAATAATTTCTTTCTTGCAATGGTATTGGCAATCAAAGGCGTTTCGTGTAAGGATTCGTAATAGGCAGACTCCTCTTTAATACCTGCTGCTACCATAGTGTCAAAAGCCATTTCTACCCCAGCTCTAACAAAGGCTACCATTAATATTCCATTGTCAAAAAATTCCTGCTCAGATATCTCCTTATCAGTAATGGCAGTTTTTTCAAAAGCAGTTTCTCCGGTGGCTGCTCTCCAAGACAATAGATTTTTATCGTCGTTAGCCCAATCTTCCATCATGGTTTTTGAAAAATGACCCGACATGATATCGTCCATATGCTTTTCAAAAAGCGGCTGTAAAATCTCTTTTAATTGCTCTGAAAGTTCAAAGGCTTTGATTTTGGCTGGATTAGACAAGCGATCCATCATATTGGTAATCCCACCGTGTTTTAATGCTTCGGTTATGGTTTCCCATCCGTATTGAATCAATTTTGCAGCATATCCTGGATCGACTCCTTCCGCAACCATTTTATCAAAACTTAAGATGGAACCTGTTTGTAAAACACCACAAAGTATGGTTTGTTCTCCCATCAAATCTGATTTTACTTCAGCCACAAAAGAGGATTCCAATACACCTGCACGATGACCTCCTGTTGCAAATGCATAGGCTTTTGCCTGAGCCAAACCATGGCCTTGAGGATCGTTTTCTGGATGAACCGCGATCAGGGTAGGAACTCCAAACCCGCGTTTGTACTCTTCACGGACTTCGGATCCTGGACACTTTGGTGCTACCATGATTACAGTTAAATCTTCACGGATTTTCATCCCTTCTTCCACAATATTAAATCCATGTGAATAAGAAAGTGTAGCTCCATTCTGCATCAAAGGCATTACAGCCTCTACCACAGAACTGTGATTTTTATCCGGCGTAAGGTTGATTACTACATCAGCTGAGGGAATTAATTCTTCATAAGTGCCTACTTGAAAATCATGACTTACCGCATTTTGGTAGGAAGCTCTTTTCTGTTGTATAGCTCCTTGACGAAGAGCATAGGCGATGTTTAATCCCGAATCTCGCATGTTAAGACCTTGATTTAACCCTTGAGCCCCACAACCTACGATTACAATTTTTTTCCCTTCGAGTGCACTAATACCCTCCTCGAATTCTGATGCGTCCATAAAACGACATTGACCCAGTTGATCCAATTGTTGACGCAGTGATAATTGATTAAAATAATTTGACATGATTCTATTTATTGTTGTTTTTAAAAGTATTTAATATTTCTGAGATTCCCATTTTTGCTTTGGTTACAGAGATTCTTCCCGACCGAACAAATTGAAGTAAACCATAAGGCTCTAAGTCTTTACGTAACTGTTCTGTTTCAGCTCTAAATCCTGTTTTTTCAATGACAAAAAAGTCAGGAGAAACAGTGACTATATTAGAATGACTGTCCTTGATAATGTTTTGTATTTGACGTTCTTCAAATAAAGCGCTTGATTTTACCTTGTACAAGGCATTCTCTTGAAAAATCGTTTCCTCATCAGTATGGTAAAATGCTTTGATCACATCGATTTGCTTTTCGATCTGCTTCACTACTTTAGCGACTTTTTCAGTCGTCATTTGCACAACAATCACAAACCGAAAAACATCTTTAATTTCAGATTGTGAAGTCGAAAAACTCTCAATATTGATGTGTCGCTTTAAGAAAATTGCTGAGACCCTATTCAAGAGGCCAACGTTGTTTTCTGTATATACGGAAATGGTAAATGTTTTTTGCTCCATCTTATTCTAATCTTATATCAGAAACACTCGCACCTGAGGGGATCATTGGAAACACATTATCTTCTTTTTCAACACAAACTTCTAAGAAGTAAGGCTTATCAGAAGCCATCATTTCTTTGACCGCTTGATCCAAGTCTTTTCGTTCATCTACACGCTTGGCCTGAATTTGAAATCCTTTAGCAATAGTTACAAAGTCTGGATTGACCATTTCTGTTGAGGCGTAACGCTTATCAAAAAACAATTGTTGCCATTGGCGTACCATACCTAAAAAATCATTGTTCAATACCACAATTTTTACAGCGACCTGTTGTTGAAAAATAGTTCCTAATTCTTGTATAGTCATCTGGTAACCTCCATCTCCAATCACTGCAACCACTTCGCGATCCATGGCTCCCATTTTAGCACCAATAGCAGCAGGTAACGCAAAGCCCATAGTTCCTAATCCACCGGAAGTAACATTACTTTTTGACTGATTGAATTTGGCATAACGACAGGCTACCATCTGATGCTGCCCTACGTCGGTTACAATTACAGCATCACCTTTGGAGTGTTTGTTGATCATCTCAACAGCTTCACCCATAGTGAGTCCTGGTTTGGTGGGGTTTAAATCAGCATCAATAACTTTTTCGCGCTCGATAGCGTCCAACTCGTCAAACCGTTGAATCCATTGAGGATAAGTCTTTTTTGAAATCCGATCCGTAAGCGCTTGCAAACTGATTTTACAATCAGCGAGTAAAACAAGGTCAGCAATTACGTTTTTATTGACCTCAGCGGGATCTAATTCTAAATGTATAACTTTTGCTTGTTTGGCATAGGTATTTAAGTCTCCAGTAACCCTGTCGTCAAAACGCATTCCAACGGCAATTAACAAATCACATTCGTTGGTCAATAAATTGGGGGCGTAATTTCCGTGCATACCTACCATCCCTCGGTTGGAAGGGTGTGAAGTAGGTAAGGCAGACAAGCCTAAAATAGTCCAAACTGCGGGTATTCCTGATTTTTCTACAAAGGCTTTAAATTCAGCTTCTGCTCTTCCTAAAATAACTCCTTGACCCCATACAATCAATGGCTTTTTAGCTTGACCGATCAGCTCAACAGCTTCCTCTACTGCAGCAGTAGGCAGGCTAGGGTAAGGCTGATAACTTCGAATCCCTTTGCATTTTTCATAAGTAAAATCAAAAAGTTCAAATTGGGCATCTTTTGTAATGTCAATCAATACCGGCCCAGGCCTACCTGAACGGGCAATGTAAAATGCTTTAGCCATGATTTCTGGTATCTCACTGGCTTTGGTAATCTGATAATTCCATTTGGTTACTGGAGTTGAAATACCTATGATGTCCGTCTCTTGGAATGCATCAGAACCCAATAAATGGGAGGCCACCTGTCCCGTGATACAGACCATGGGAGTGGAATCAATTTGCGCGTCAGCGATCCCCGTTACTAAATTGGTTGCTCCAGGACCCGAGGTGGCTAAGGCAACCCCAACTTTACCTGAAGTGCGGGCAAAACCTTGAGCTGCATGAGTAGCTCCTTGCTCGTGGCGGGTAAGCACATGATGCAATTGGTCTTGGAATTTATAGAGTTCATCGTAAATGGGCATGATGGCCCCACCAGGATAACCGTAAACCAAATCGACACCTTCAGCCAACAAACAGCGAATAACAGCCTCAGCACCTGAAATGTGTAAAGGCTTGGTTCCTGTTTTTTTTATTTTTTCATTTGTACTTGTTTCCATATCTAATTGGAATCTGTAACACAACCTTCTGAGGCTGTTGCTACACTTTTTATGTATTTGTATAAAACACCTTGTTCAAATTTGTAAGGTGGTTTTTTCCATGCTGCTTTTCGTTCAGCAAGTTCAGCATCGCTT
>Ga0181605_10004360_pt1 | contig 11263 bp, 10 predicted proteins | sample 041ome_11_FD_148676 | JGI IMG/M metagenome (GOLD analysis project Ga0181605, IMG submission 148676) | Coastal salt marsh microbial communities from the Groves Creek Marsh, Skidaway Island, Georgia - 041411US metaG (spades assembly) | ecosystem: Environmental > Aquatic > Marine > Intertidal zone...
GGTTGATTTTGACGTTCGAGACGACGGGGACGACGACGGGGGGCGGGCGCGCGGCCGAGGGTGGGACGGTGATCGAGTACGACGACGTGGCGGCGTGCGAACGCGCGCGGGAGTCGCGGTCGACGCTGGGTGGGTTGTTCAGGAGGCGCGAGCGGGGGGTGGCGCTGCTCTTGACGAGCGGGAGACGGGTGACGATCGGCGCGCGAGGGGCGAGCGCGGAGGAGGTGTGCGGGAAAATCGAGAACGCGATCGTAAAGTATAAGAGACAGAAAGCGACGGCGGCGGTGGAGACGACGCGGGAGGATGCGAGGCGGCGGGCGAGCGGCGCGTCGGCGGCGACGGCGGGCGTCGGCGGCGCGGTGAATCGACAGCTCGAACGCGCGGAGGCGACGAATAAGACGATGGACGAGGCGTTTACCGATCTCAGAGCGCTCATGGCGAAGGCTGGAGAGATGGTGACGCTCGCCGAGCGGCTCGCGGAGTCGATGGACGGGAAAGGGGAAAGTTCAGAGCTTCAGCGTCTCGTGCTCAGTCTCGGGATTACGAGTCCGGTGACGCGCGCGAACGCGGGGGCAGAGTTTCATCGAGAATTAGGTAAACAATTAGCGGATTGGATAACGCCCGTGGTGCAAAAATCGAACGGCATCATTACCGTCACCGATGCGTTCTGTTTGTTCAATCGCGCGCGAGGCACGGAGTTAGTTTCCCCGCAAGACATGCTTCGCGCGAGCGAATCGTGGGAGTCGCTCGGGGTCGATTTGCACTTGCGTAAATTTGAAAGCGGAGTGATGGTGATTCATACCGTAGAACGCACAGACGAGGAAGCGTGCGCGCGATTGCTCGCGCGATTGCCGTCTTACGAGCATTCAATCGATTCGTACGAGGCGGCGCAAATATTAGCGACGACGCCCGAAATAGCGCTCGAGTACCTCTACATGGCAGAAAGCCGAGGCGTTTTGTGTCGAGACGACGGACCTGCGCAGATGAGATTTTATGCAAACATGTTCGAGGCTAGATTGACGTAGATTTTTATTGAACAACTCACAAATTAGCCACGGGTGATTGATGATGCTACACAATTTTCAAGCGCGCGCGCTTAAATGTCATTAATGTCGTCGAAATCGAAGAAGTCATCGTTCTCGTCGCGCTCTTCTTCGAACGTATCCGTATCGTTCACGCGGAAAGTGTCCGGGAGTTCCCCGTACGCCTTCAACGAGCGCGCCTCGTCGGCCAAGTACTTCAAGATGACGTCCGCCTTTTCGTCTTGAAAGTCCCGCAAGCCCAACAGGATGATGTCCCCGGTGTTCACCCAAACCTTTTTCCGCATTTTACCGCGAATGTGACACAAACGCTTCACCCCATCGATGCACTGCGCCTCTAAGCGCCCGTTCCCGAGCATGCGCAACACTTGCGCGTACTCTTGACCGTCCTCTTTGAAGATGAGTTCGCGCTTCTCGTCTTCGCCGCCCCCTTTCCCGCGACGACGGTTCTTCCCTCCCTTTCCCTTGGAGTTACTCTTCGGCATCGTGCGTTTACGACGCTCGCGTGTCTAAAACTTTACGCAGTCCCTCGATCGAGGACGAGTCGCGGATGAATGCGATTTCGGCGTCGTTCAAACTGAAGACCCTAGAACTTTCTTCGCGCGTCCGTCGCGCGCGTCCGTGCGCGCGAGGCGTGCGGTGAATCGATCGAACGCGCGTGCGTGACGTTTACGTGCGTGGAGCGCGCGCAAAGATCGGCCGAGTCCGGGTCGTCGACGGCGGGGCGTCGAAAAGAGACGGATGGGCGCGGGCCGAGCTCGACGTCGTTCGAGCGAACGCGCGGCGAAATCGAACCCGACCCCGTGGGCCAGGGTTGATGCGAGCGTTCGTGACTCAAGGAGTGGGGACTCGATCGGCGCGCGCGCGCGCGTCGAGAGGAAGTCGGTCGCTCGGGCGCTCTACAATCGGCGACGACGCTATGAACTATAAATACTTCAGCCCGACGATCTTCGCTCGACGCTGGAGGGTGTGCTGGGTGACGACGGCGATGAGACTGGTGAAGGCGAGCGCGCGCACGGAGGGAATTTTTGAAAGAAACGGCGCCACGACGGCGAGCGGGGCGGTCAAGATGAGCGTCATCCCGTCCGTGCGAACGCTCGTGGCGAGGTAGTGCACCAAATTGATGCTATTCACCGAAGCGAGGAGCAGACTCAACGCGTTGAGCGTCATCCACGGCAACTTGGAGGCGGTCGCGGCGAGAACGTGAACTCGGTTCGGGCCGGCGAGGATGGCGGCGACGGCGTCCCAGCACATCTTACCCACGATCATCGCGAGCGGTGGAGCGTATCGTTGGCTGTCTTCCAGTATAGGAAATATCACCGAGTCTTGGTGAAGAAGAAGCAGAATGGGCGCGAGGACGAAGACCGAAAACGCGGAGCCATCGGCCAACTCATCGCTCAGCACCACGCACGCGAGAAAGGACGTGAGCGTGGCGATGTTCCCGATGATTGGCATCCAAGCGATCGCCTTTGCCTTGAGTTCTCTGTGCTCGTTTCTGCTCGCGACACCGCGGAAATATTCCGGACGACTGCGACCAGTGGCGGGAAGGAACGGTGAAGTACCGCCTTGACGTCGTCGATGTTGCACGCTCTCCAGGCTCGTTTTGATTCTCAACTTCAGAGCAAACGCGATTTGCAGCGAAGTCCCGGCGAAAACGCCGACGACACCGAATTTTCCTTCCATTCTCGCCTGATGGTCGTCCACAGTCTCGTCTGAGCCACCCATTTGTGTGACGTACGCCAAGCCGAGAACGGAGACGAACGATAAATACACGTAAGGCAACCAGCGCGAAGACTTCGGCGAAGGGCTGTACGTGAAAGACAAGAACACTCCCACCAGCGCACACGCGACAAATAGTAGTGCCGTCAGCGCCACTTGCTGGACGAAGAATTCCAGCGCCATATATAAACCAACGCTCCCACCGCACACGGCGCTTAAGGCGATTCGAATCGTTGACGTTGATTTTGTCTGTTGTCGTGGAGACGAGACGGCGAATATCGCGGTGAGCGCGGCTAACATCAGCAACCAGCTCGGCCATCCATGATGCGCGTTCTCGCGCACGCCGTACATTCTCGCTTCGTCTTCTTCAGAGTCGGGAACGTGTTCGGCGTCATACCACATGCCCACCTCGCCCTTCCAAGGCATCGGCGGTCGGAAGGTGATGAGAAAGACGCCACAGAAACTCAAGAGCATCATCAATCGTTTGCTAAACATGTCATCACCGTAACTTTGTCGCGTTACCACGGACGCCAAGCTCGCCCCCGTGATCAGGAGGAGTCCACCGAAGAGCGTCGCGTCCGTCGGTCGGTGACCCGAGAGTTCAAATATAACGTCAAACATCGCAAACCGAGCGAATACCAAAGAGAACACCAAAGCGACGCAATAACCAACGCTCGCGCCCGGAGATAATTGAGTCATTCGCCGTGACATCGCGTGCGGAGCGGTGATGGCGAGCACGACCACCAAGACGCTGAACATTTCCTTCAAACCGCGAACAAAGAGCATGGAGAGCTTTGCGCCGCACACGCTCTGCATCACCCAGCCAAATTCGCGACTGATTCTCCCGCTGATGACGAGGCCTCGACTCGCCAAGAAGCCGCTGATGGAAGTGACGATGACCAAATATGGTGGATAAATCAAAGAATCGTCGTCATGCGTCGCTTGACTCAGAATTTGTTCAATCGTTGCGAGCGCCGAGACGTAACAGACGACGAGGACGCCAACCGTCGGCGCGCGCGCGCTTTTCGTATTCAACACCGCTGGCAAAGCCAAAGCCGCCACGGCGAGGAGTAATATGGCGACACACAATTGTTTGACGTCGAAAGCTCCCACGCGCACATCGAGTGACCAGAAATTCTTCGAAAGAAACCACGAAAAGCATCCGACGCAACTCGCGGCAAACACGCCGTAATCCTTCGGCTCTCGGTCCTCGTAATAATATTTGACGAATGACGATGATCCGGCGATGGGGATCGGAATCATCCACAGAGGTGCACCCAAAGCACAAATTGCGGTCGACGTAGACAGAGCCAACGTCGCCTTCACCGCACCCGTCGGGACGCCGTCGCCGACGGCGTTTGCGTAGCACGCGGCGAAAACTGCCAGCGCGCTGTGGACGGAAACCGTCACCATGATGTAATTCAAAGGAGCCATGATTTCGATGTACTCGGCAAATTCACTAAATATTATTCCACCTTCAACGCTCACCGCAAATCCAGTGAGTGCGAAGAGGAGCACGGCGGTTTCCATTCTTTTCGACGCCACGTCGACGCCGCGCGCGCGCCACCACAACGACTTCTCCGTGCCGGCGGCTATTAAATACAACACCGGGACCGTCACCAACGCCCCACACGCGAAGACGTGATCGAGGGACTTGAACAGTGTGTCGAGGTTCGTCCATAAATACAACGCGACGGGTAAGCCGAGCGTGGCCACGGTGGCGTACTCGGCGTCGCTCTCGGTCAACGCCGAGCGCTTGTCCGACGGAGGCCCGTTCGTCTTCGTCACCGCCGCGCACGCGCTCGCGCACGGAAACAAAAACATCCGATGCGTGATCAACGACACGACCGAGCCGTAAAACGCCGCTCTCTCAGCTCCCGCGCTCGCGCTCGCGAACGCCCACGTCAGAATCGTCGTCGTCGTCGGCGGACACAGCGCGAAAATCAAACGCTCGCACGTCGCCGCCGCGCCCGCGTGCGACTCGTGTATCCACCGAAATTGCAGCGTGCACCACGAGCAAAATAAAAACAAATTCACCCCATTCACCGCGAGCAGCGCGCACGACGTCCCGACCGTCGCGCTCGTCCGCCAGCTCCCTCTCGTCAGCAGCGTCCCGAGCGCCGCCGTCGCCGTCGTCCAAATCGCGCCCAGCGCCCCCTCTCCGTTCCCCATCGCGTCCATCCCGCGCGCCGCGCTCGCCCCGATCGCGACCACGGTCACCATCGTCTCCCCCCCGCTGCCGAGCGTGACGCACAGCGCCGGCGCGAGCGCCGTCAGCGCGCGCGTCGAGTGTCCCCAACGACATCCCGCGCGTCGTCGCGTCGCCTCCTCGCGCGCCCCCGTCGCGCGCTCGCGCCCGCGTCCGCGCGCGCGCATCCCGGACGCGCGCGCGCGTCGTTTCCTCGCCCGATTCGCGCGCGTCGTCACCGCATCGCCGCCGCGCGTCGCTCGATGGCGTCGTTCGTCGTCCGTCCGACCGCCCGCGCGCCCGCGCCGCCCGCGCCCGCGCCTTCCGTTCGACGAGACCGTCCGATCGCGCGCGGGCGTCGCGCGCGGGCGTCGCGCGCCGCGCGCCCTCGCGCGCCGCGCCGCGCGGACCCCGAAAGCGCGCGGACGCGACGCGTCGCGACACAACGCGACGACGCGAAGAACGACGCGATGGCGACGCCGCGCGCGATGACGATGACGCGCTCGAACGCGCTCGTCGCGACGCGCGTGACGACGCGAAGAGGGACGGCGACGACGCGACGCGCGCGCGCGACGCGCCCGAAGATCGAAAGCCTCGGTGGGTTCGGGCCGAACATCGACGCGAAGGAGATTCAACGACGCATGGCGGAGAAGCAGCGAAAGATCGACGAGAACAAGCGCAAGGCGCAGGGCGCGAAGGAGGCGTCGACCGCGTTCGGGGCGCGAAGGGAGTTTCAGAGGACGATCTCGAGCGCGAGACCGTCGCGCGCGGGACGGACGATGCCGGGGGGCGGCGTCGCCGCGGGGACGACGTCGAGCAAGACGAAGACGACGAGCGGGAAGGGCGGGAAGGGCGGGAAGGAGGAGGCGCCGAAGAAGAAACTGTTCGGATTGTTTTGAGCGACGACGACGGGCGCGAGTTTGTAACGAACGAGTCATTCTAATCGCTCGCGAGTCGACGCGACGACGCGAACGCGCGCGCGCGTCGACGCCACAATTCGACGACGTCTCGACGCGACGTCTCGACGCGATCGCGCGATCGCGATCGGTCGACGGCGAGAACGCGACGACGGCGCGATCGCCGACGCGCGATCGGGCGTGAGTCGTCGCGACGGGCGCGCGGGGCGACGACGACCGACAACACGTGGCGCGATCGACGGTCGACGACGACGCGATGAGCGCGCAGGCGACGCGAGATCAGCTGCGGACGGCGTTCGCGGAGTTAGAGTGCGTCGCGCGATGCGATGGGATGGGATTCGAGCGACGCGAGCGACGCGACGAGACGGAATACGCGCGAGGGACGGGACTGACGGAGCGAGCTCGCGACGCGTCGGCGCAGGGACGGATTCAAGCGTAAGGACGTTCTCGAGAGCCGCGAGACGTCGGTGTCGAGCGGACACTTGAAAAAGTTGACCAATAAAATGGCGGAGAGTAAAAAGCTGATCAAGGAGTTTGAGAGACGGGCGCTGAGCGAAGGGGCCATGGACGCGAACGCGTTGGCGGCGGCGAAGAAGGAATACGTGTCGAGGTTGAACAAGTTTGTGCAGATGAAGAAGGAGGCGCAGATTGCGATCGCGGAGAAACAAGAAGAGAGGAAGAGCGAGGTTGGTAGTCAGGGCGGGGAAGCGAGCACGTCGGGAGGGGTGACGACGTCGACGACGGCTACGTCGACGGCGTTTACGTTGCCGGCGTTCCGGCCAAAGCCAAAGGGGGAGATTGTAGAGGATGAGCAGTTGCAACTCATGGAGGCTGGGGATTTGATTGAGCACGGTAGGAACGTCATGGACCAAACGGATAAGAGCATCATGCGAAGCGAAGCGGTGGTTGAGGAGACGATTCAAATAGGGACGCAAACCGCCGAGGCGTTGCGCGGGCAGACAAAACAACTGGAGAAAATCGTAGATGATCTCGATGAAATCCACTTTTCGTTGAAAAAGTCGTTTGGCGTGCTGAAGGACATCACCCGTGGGTTAGCGACGGATAAGTGCATCATGCTCTTGCTCTTTTTGGTCGTCGTCGGCGTAGTTGTGGTCATCATTACGAGGTTCGTGAAGTAGCGCGTATCTAAATAAAAGAAGTTTCGCATCTTAAACATCGCGCGTCTACTTCATCGTCATCAGTTTAATTGCTGAAATTAAGAAATTGCGGAAACTCAGGGCAGCTATGTTTCTACTATGCGCGTATGGGTTTGGCGCCGTTGTAGTGTCCTTTACCATGGTACGTGATCATGATGGCGTCTTCCTGCAGACCTTCGCGCATATGATCGATGACTGAGTTCTTTTCACTATCTCTCAATACACGAACGCCACGAGAGTAATACTCAACAAACGCTGCCAACGTGATTTCGTCACCCCATTGCCCATCGTGGGATATTCTATTCACGTAATCTGCAAAGACTCTTTTTTTATCACCTTCCACGAACTGAAAATAGCTTACCGCATTCTCTCGCAAGTGTTGTACGATGTTCGCTCGAACCTCGGCGTGGCGATCTTCGCTCCCGTAAAGTCCCAAACTCAGTGCCCTGAACTGACAGTTTCCATCGGCTTTCACCTGAACCTCTTCACAGTTATACTCGGCGCAGAGGTCTTTCATGCATTGCGGTTGTGGTTGATTCACGTTCGAAATATCTTTGAGGACCTGCTCGTTATCTTCACGTGTGACCCGAGCAATGCGCCCAACCTTGTACTTTTCTATGCGCGGACTCGTGGTGGAATCAACCATCGATTCGCCACTCGGACACCCGTTCTCACGCAAGTATTGGAGACACTCTACATGGCCGCCCTGAGCTACTGGGCGATATGCCCACTTGTCCCAAGGACACCCATTCTCATGTAGGTACTTGAGACATTCCAAATGGCCTTGGCGGGCGGCATCGCTGCATGCCCCTGCATCCCATGGACACTTATTCTCATACATATATTTTAAACACTCCAAATGACCTTCACGCGCCGCTGCTCGACTCGTATGGGCGTCCCATTCTGCACCCGTTCGCTCGTGTAAGTGCCGTAGACATTCCAAGCAACCTCGTCGGGCAGCACCAGTGCAAGGTCGCGTCAGTTTGAAGCAATCTATACATCTATATGAATCCGCATACGTGCATTTCCGCATCGTCAGCGACGCGCTACGCTCCTCTTCGACGGATTCCACGGCGGTGCTGGGTTCGCCTTCGTTCTCCGCCGCACATCGCTCGCTGTTATCAAGATTCATCGCGGTCGACGTAAAGTGCGTTAGCGTCACCTTTTCTTGTGCGCCGTGTCTCACGCGTGGACGCGACGCCGCGCGAGCCGTAGTAACGCGGCGTCAGTGAAGATCTCGGGCGTGCGTTTAAATTCTAGGCATCGGTTTTTACACAACTGCACAACAGCACAAGCCTTGTACAGTGGTAGATTTCATACTTACAACAAAGATCAATCATGATGATTTCAATATCACGATGTATGACAAACTTATATTAAGCGAGCGCCAACAACGAGAAACAATGCTGCATCGGGTTGCAACTGAGTGATTTCTATCGTCTCACAACTGGAGGCAAAGGAGAGCTGCTACGTGCCAGAACGCAGGCACGCGTCGCAAATTTTGTGGAGAAAGTCACGAGGAACGACTGAGCCGATAAATTCGAGCAAAAATCGCTCCAGCAAGCCCGCCTCCAAGATGGGCTTCCCACGAGACCGACCGGTTAGACAATAGATCTGCTGCCAACGTGCCGAGGAGCAAGAGCCATGGCTGCGCGGCCTTTACATCCCCAAGTATATGCACCGCCTGATGGGGACGGAGCACGCTGAGCGCCAAAATCGCGCCTGATATCGAACCGGACGCACCAACGTGTCTAGAATTCGTAACACCCATGATAGCCGCGCATAAACCGCCGCACCAGCCGCTGCACAAATACAAAAGTGCAAATAGTATTTGATCGCACCCAAGAGCCTGTGAAGCTTCCACGGAGATGGCCAACAAGGTCAGCATGTTCCCAATTAGATGCGATTCACTGGCGTGCGCAAATTGGTAAAGAATTAAACGATGTCGACTCACTCCGGGACGAGGTCCGACGCTCCAATCGGAATTTCTCATGGGCTTGTACGTGAAGAGATTGGTAGCCACAATAACCACAGGAAACCAGTATCCGTGATCCCACATCTCGCACATCTCCGTACGAAATACGTAAGGGATGTGAAATTCTTGACATAAACTCTCGCACACACTGGAACTCCCACGACGTGAGCTGGTGCGAGCGCATGTGGACTGAGTGAACGCGATGGCAAACAATGCACAACCGAGCATAATCTTTGAGTCTCGCTCGATGCTTCTTGGTAACTCATGCAAACGACCTACCCGCCGTAGATCCGATAGCATGTTAGCAGTAACGAACCGTGAAGTGCGCAAAATTGATCCAAACAGAGCACGGCGCGCGTCATCAAGTATGGTGTAGAAATCAACGCCATCGTTGCCTGGTTCATCTCGCCGCACTTCGTTGCGCTCCTCTGGTACTTCTTCCTGTCGATGTGGCTGTCCCTCTCCATCTCGTCCCATCCCCTCACCCGAGGCGATCGACCGCGTCAAACGCAACATTGTACGTCCTCGCTCCAGTTCATTCTTGTGGCACCGCTCGCAAAATGCCTCGAACGCCTCCACCGCTCGTTCGATCCGCCTCGTATCCAGGCACACCTCTCCCAACGCCATCCACGCATCCGCATAGCCATCATCCCAGCGCACGGATCGCTCGAGCGCATCGATCGCGTCCTTGGTACGTCCCATCGCGCGTTCGCACGACGCCACACGCTCGTACACCCTCGATACTCGCGTGGAAGGTGGTGCAGCGTGCGGAGGTTTCAGCGTCCGAAGGGCGCGATGGTACAACCGAACCGCACGGTCGTGCTCGCCGAGCTCGTGCGCTCTGTCGGCATCACAACAGAGCACGTCCGGGTCGTCTAGCGAGGACTTCACCCGCCCGCGACTCATCACGCCTCGCGCGACGGGCAGTGGTCGCCGCGCCGCGCGCCACTTCGAGGCGAGCGCGGCGCGATGATGAAGCACGCGTCCGAGGACGACGAACAACTGCGACCGACGAACTCTTCTGAGGGCGCTCCCGTCGGCACCCACGCCGCGTCGCCCGCGTGGCGAAGCTTCGCGATCGCGATCGCGGCGTGTGTCGTCGGAGTTCTCGCGGGGGTCGCCTTCCACGCACCGCCGCCGCGACCGGGCGCGCCGGGCGAGGGCGGTAGACATCGCGCGCGCGGCCACTTAATGAGCGAATACGACCTCGTCACCATTCGCTACGAGACACCCATGGCGTTCGAAACGGACGTCAGGGGTTTGGGCGTCACCGATAGGGAATACAAGGCGTGCAAGTCCTCCATCCTTCAAGACCCGAAACGAAAGATTTGTACCAAAGCTGGCACCAAATGCTACATGAAGAAACTCAAGTATGAAAAAGACAGTAACGGGGACATGCAGCCGAAGTACGTGAAGCAAGGAGCGACCGACGTGGACTGCCCGGCTGGTCATGGCTGGCTACAACCCACACCTGACGAACTTACTCTCGACAGTTGGCAGTACAATGGCTGGCCCGACTACTGCCGAAAGCAGCCTGAGGGTTCGTCCAGGAGGGTTCGTAGTGCGATAAACATCTGTTACGGTGAGATTACATGCGAAGAGGAGTCGTCTCAGTGGAACACGCAAGTCGCCAGAGGTGGTTCTCGAGATCAGTGTGAGTTCTTGATTGACTGGGCGGTTCCGGATCGCTATAACTATAACGATCGATTTTGGTGCGCAACAGACGCTCCTTCATGGTACGGTGGACCGATTCCATCCAACTTGACGTATCCGAGCTCTTCCGCAACCTCTACGGCGCCGTACGAAGGTAAGTTCTGTCTGCAAAAAGCCGCCTTGAAAGCGCTCTCCAGAAGAGGCTGGGAACTCATCGAGCCATCTGAGGCGTTTGAGCCGCATGGTTATTACGATCCCGCCTACAATAACGCGTGGAAAGAAGATATCTACGCATCTAAGACGTTCAAAATCATTAAACAGACTCTCACCATGTAATCTTTTTGTAACAAGAATCATCAGAGTTCGGACGCTCCATGACTTTTTCATCCACTTGTCGTAAAAACCCCACGGCACGCGTCTATTTCATCGTCATCAGTTTAATTGCTGAAATTAAAAAATTGGATATTCTTTCGCTCGGTAGCACCGTCGTCGTCGTCGTCGTCGTCGTCATCTCGCAATCATCCCAGACCGCGGTTGTCATCCTTCGTCGTCGCCAGCGTCGTTTTTCCGAGCTCCATCGTTGTACAGTACAGTATGCTAGAACATTCGTTTAG
>Ga0181605_10004365_pt1 | contig 11258 bp, 11 predicted proteins | sample 041ome_11_FD_148676 | JGI IMG/M metagenome (GOLD analysis project Ga0181605, IMG submission 148676) | Coastal salt marsh microbial communities from the Groves Creek Marsh, Skidaway Island, Georgia - 041411US metaG (spades assembly) | ecosystem: Environmental > Aquatic > Marine > Intertidal zone...
AACTCGGCCAGGGGCAGGGTGGGCAGGCCGGTCGGTCGTTCCCGCGTTGTCTCGGCCGCATTGATCGTCGCCAGCGTGGCGAGCGTGGTCAGCAGCGGGACGAGACGTACGAGGGAACGGGGGCGGATCACAGGCGGCGGATGGCTTCGGTCATGATTTCGCAGGCACGGTCCACAACCGCGCCTTCGTGGGCAGTGCTGAGGAAACAAGCCTCATAGGCGCTCGGTGGCAAGTAGACGCCGGCTTCGAGGCAATTTTTAAAGAAACGGCCGAACAGCGCGGCATCGGTGGTCTGGGCGGTGGCAAAGTCGCGCACCGGCTGGTCGGTCAGGTACGAGCACCACATCGAGCCGACCTGCGGCACCTGGGCCGCGATGCCGGCGGCGGACCAGGCGGCGCTGACCGCGTCGCGCACCTGCGCTCCCAGCCGCGCCAGGCGCTCGTAGGTGCCTTCGCTCTCGAGGAGTTTTAACGCCGCGATGCCCGCGGCCATGGCCAGGGGGTTGCCGCTGAGGGTGCCCGCCTGATAAACGGGTCCGAGGGGGGCGAGGCAGTCCATGATGTCGGTCCGGCCGCCAAAGGCGCCGACCGGGAGGCCGCCGCCGATGATTTTGCCGAGGGTAGTGAGATCAGGCGTGATGCCCTCAAGTTCCTGCACGCCGCCCTTCGCGAGGCGAAAACCGGTCATGACCTCGTCGAAGATGAGCACGGCGCCTTCCTGGGTGCAGACTTCGCGGAGGAACGTCAGGTAGCCGCTGTCGGGGATGATAAGGCCAACGTTGGCCGGATAGGGTTCGAGAATGATGCCGGCGATCTGGCCGGGGTTGGCGGCGAAGGCCGCCTGGACCGCGCTGCGGTCGTTGAAGGGCAGCACCACCGTTTCCCGCGCAAAGGACGCGGGCACACCCGCGCTGTCGGGGTTGCCGTGGGTCAGCGCGCCGGAACCGGCCTTGATCAGCAGCGAGTCGGAGTGGCCGTGGTAGCAGCCGGCGAATTTGATGATCTTGTCGCGGCCGGTGAACCCGCGGGCCAAGCGGATGGCCGACATGGTGGCCTCGGTGCCGCTGTTGCACATGCGCACCTTCTTGATCGACGGTACGAAGCGCGTGATCAGCTCCGCCATCTCGACTTCGTAGGGATTGGGCGTGCCGAACGAGGTGCCGTGGTTGAGCGCTTCGGCGATGGCCTCGCGGATGACCGGATGGTTGTGGCCGTGGATGGCGGGGCCCCAGGTGCACACGAAGTCGATCAACTCACGGTCGTCTGCGGTGGTGAGGGTGGCGCCGGCGGCGGCCTTGACGAAAAACGGGGCGCCGCCGACCGAGCGAAAGGCCCGGACCGGTGAATTGACCCCGCCCGGGATCAGCTGCTTGGCGCGTTCAAAGAGGGATTCGGATAACATGGGGAAAATCAGTTCACGTATTTCTGCACGATGGGGATGCGGCGGCCGACGCCGAAGGCGAGGGGGGTGATCTTCAGGCCGGGGGCCATCTGCTTGCGCTTGTATTCGTTGAGATCGACCTTGCGCACCACGTCGTTGACGACGGCTTCGTCGAAGCCGGCGCGCACCAGATCGCGTCGCGACATGCCTTCCTCGACGTAGCCGCGCAGAATGGCATCCAGCACGTCGTAGGGTGGCAGGCTGTCCTGGTCCTTCTGATCGGGCCGCAGCTCGGCACTCGGCGGCTTTTCGATGGTGTTCCAGGGAATGATCTCGCGTTCCCGATTCATCCACTTGGACAAGGCGTAGACCTGCGTCTTGAACAGGTCGGAAATCACCGCGAGGCCGCCGCACATGTCGCCGTAAAGGGTGCAGTAGCCCACCGCGACCTCGCTCTTGTTGCCGGTGCTGAGGAGCAGGGCGCCGAACTTGTTGGACAACGCCATCATCAGCACCCCGCGCACGCGGGCCTGGATGTTTTCCTCCGTCACATCGCGCGGGCGGCCGGTGAACAGGGGGCCGAGCGCCGACTCACACTCCGCCACCGCTTCGGCGATGGCGATGGTGTCGAACGCGATGCCGAGATTAGCGGCGAGGCTGCGGGCATCGTCCTTGGAGTGCTCCGACGAAATGGCAGAGGGCAGGGAGACGCCGTGCACATTCTCCGGCCCGAACGCCTCGGCGGCGAGCACGGCCACGACCGCCGAATCGATCCCGCCGCTAAGCGCGACGAGGGCACGCTTGAAGCCGGACTTGTGCGCATAGTCGCGGAGGCCGAGCACGAGCGCGTCGTGAATGTCCGCGAGGTCCTCCTGGTCGAAACTGGGCGCAAACGTCGGGGTGTCGGACTCGCCGGCGGGCGGCGGGCCGACGTCGACGATCTCGCCGGCCTCGCGAAACGCGGGCAGGCCGGCCAGGAGGGACCCATCGGCCCGGGCCACCAGCGAGCGCCCGTCGAAGACGAGTTCGTCGTTGCCGCCGACGGCATTCAGATAGACCACCGGGCACTTGAGCGCCTGGGCGGCATCGGTGGCGAGTTGCTGGCGCACGGCGTTCTTGCCGTGGTGCCAGGGGCTCGCGGACAGATTGATCATCAGGTGCAGCTTTTGCTCGGCCAGCCAGTCGACCGGGTCGAAGCGGTGCAGCGAGCGCGTGATGATCTCGGTCTTGGCCCAGATGTCCTCGCAAATGGTGATGCCGATCTGGCGGCCGTTGAATTCAAAGATGGTCGGCAGCGCCACCGGCTCGAAGTAACGGTCCTCGTCGAACACGTCGTAGGTGGGCAGGAGGCATTTGCGGGCCAGGCCCTGCACCGCACCGTGCTGGCACAGGGCCGCGGCATTGTGAAACGGCCGCCCGTCGGACGACGGATTGCGCTCGATGGTGCCAATCAGGGCCGGCACCTCGCCGGTGGCGGCGGCGATCTCCAGCAGGGTGCCTTCGACGTCGTCGCCGAACCGCCGTTTGAACAGCAGGTCACGCGGCGGATAACCACAGACCGCCAGCTCCGGGAAGACGATGAGTTCGGCGCCCCGGCCCACAAGATTGTGGTAGGCGGCGAGGATGCGTTCGCGATTGCCGGTCAGGTCGCCGACGATGGTGTTGATTTGGGCCAGGCCGATGCGCATGGGACGTAATGGCGGCACCGTGACGACCGTGACGGTGGCTGACAATAGGCAAGGCGGTGTCGGTGAACCTCTACTAGGCCGATGGTGGCATGGCTTGCGCCCCGCGCTCGGCAGGCTATTGCTCCGGCTTGCCCATGCCTCTGTCGAGATTCCCCCGCTTAGTTCGTTCCCCAGTTCGTGCGCTTCCCCTCCTGCTGGGAATTTCGCTCGTATCGACCGGATTGGCCCAGCCAGCCGGGGTCGCCTATGACCTCGCCGCGGCCTTGGGCGCCGTGGAGGAGTCGAATCTCAACGCGCTGCTCAGCCGGGAAACGGTGCAGCAGGCGATCGAGGCCTCCAAGCAATCCCGGGCCAATCTGCTGCCTGATGTCACGTTCAACGCCACCCAGCGCCGCGCCCAGTCGGCCTCGTTTGGCTCCAATGTCACCGTGGCGGGCATCACCGACCGGTTCGACATGAACGTGAGTGCCCGGTTGAACCTGCTGGATCCGCAGGTCCTGGCCGCCTACCAGGCGTCCAAGGTCAGCGTCGACGTCGCCGAGCTCGGCGCGGCTGCCACCCTGGAAACCATCCGGGCCGCCGTGGCCACGGTTTATCTGCAGCATCGGCGCAATCTGGCGCGGTTGGAATTGATTGATGCCAACATCGCCCGGGCGCAGGCCTTGTTGCAGCTGGCCACCCGCCAGCGCGATGCCGGGGTGGCGACCCAGATCGATGTCACCCGGGCGCAGGCCCAGCTGGCCATCGCCCAGCAGGCCCGCCTGCAGCAGCAGACCGAGGTGCGCGCGTCCGAGCTGCGTTTCCAGCGACTGCTCGGTCTGTCGCCCGAACAGTCGATCTCCCTGGCCCCGTTCTCGGCCCGCCTGGTGGACCCGCAGCCCTTTAATGTGAGCCTGGAGGAAACCGCCTTCGCCCAACGCCCCGACCTGCAGCAAAGCACCCGCCAGCTGGAACAGAACGAACTCGAAGTGCGGGCCGCCAAGTTCAACCGCCTGCCGAGCCTGGCCCTGACCGGCCAATATGGTCGCGCCTCCGCCCGCGCCTTTGACGGCCGCGATGCCGAGGTCTGGTCAGGCGCGCTGGCGCTGAGCATGCCGGTATTCGACGCCCAGCGCACGGCTTCCCTGACCCGACTCGCGATGTCGCGGCGCCAGGCCCAGACGCTGCGGCAACACGATCTTGAACTGGCCATTGGCGCCGAGGTGCGGCTGGCCGTGCAGAACACCAGCTCCCGCCGGGCTCAGGTCGATGTAGCGCAGACCAGCCTGTCACTGGCCGAGGATGAATTGCGCCTGGCGCAGATCCGTTTCGAGCAGGGCGCGGCTGACAACCGGGAGATCATCGAGGCACAGAACCGGCTGGCGGTGGCGAGTGACAATTTGCTGGAGGCCACCTACCAATACAACCTGAGCCGGGTGGAGCTCGCTCGGGCCACCGGCGACGTGCGCGATGTCCTGCTCGAGCAGGCACCGTGAGCGCGTCCCGACCGCTCATTCTGGCTTCGGCTTCGCCGCGCCGCCGCGAGCTGCTGGCCACGCTGGGGGTGCCGTTTGAGGTTGTGACCGCCGAGGTGGTGGAGCACCAGGACCCGGCCACCGACCCGCGCGAGATGGTCGCGCACAACGCGGCCCTGAAGGCCGACTGGGTGGCGCAGTGGCGGCCCGAGGCCATGGTGCTGGGGGCCGACACCACGGTTTACCTCGAGGGCCACGCGCTCAACAAACCCGCCGACCCGGCCGAGGCCCGTGCGATGCTGCGCCGGCTCAGCGGGCGCACCCACACCGTGTTCACCGGGCTGGCTTTCCGTTGCGCCGAAACCGGCCTCCGGCGCGATGAGGGCGTGGCCAGTGACGTGACCTTCAAGCCGTTGGATGAAGCGCTGATCGAAGCGTACCTCGCGGCCGTGCACACCCTGGACAAAGCCGGGGGTTACGCGATTCAGGAGCACGGCGAGCTGATCATCGCCCGGCAGGAGGGTTCCTTGAGCAACATCATCGGCCTGCCGCTGGAGCAAACGAAACATATTTTGACGGAGCTGGGTCTGTTGGGCTGACTGACCTTCTTCGCCGCATGGCCATCGAACCGTATTCCTCCCGTTCTGCTTCGCGGGCGCCGCGCCGCCGCCGGCCGTCGTGGGTGCGGGGACCACGACGGGACAAATCGATTCAGATCGGTCTGGCGGGTACCGTGCTGGCCCACCTCTTCCTGCTGTGGCTGGCGCCGCGCATTCAGGAGCATTTCCTCGCGGAGGTGGAATTCGCCGCGGCCAACCGTGAGGAGGACCCGTATCGGCTGTTCGACATCCAGATGGTCGACGAGGTGCCGCCACCCCCGCAGCGCTTCGTCGAAACGAACCCCGACGCCCCGGAGAACAAACCGGACGAGACGATCAATTTCGGTGACCGCGACCAGCAGCTTGCTCAGCCTGAACCCGCGGCGGAGGAAGGCGACATGCCGTCGACCGAGGGCGAGGAGGACATCGACAACACTGCCATCGTCACCGGCTCGCGCGAGGAATACGTTCCTCCCGTGCCGCCCACGCCGCCGGCCGTGCAGCCGCCGGAGGAAACCGAATCAACCGAGGAGGCAGCCGAACCCGCGCTCGCCCAGAACCCGCTGGCCGGCGAGGAGGTGATTCAGGGTGACAACCCCGAAGGCTTTGGCACCAACATAGCGGAACGCGCCAACAACACCGCCGATGTCGATGAGCCCGTCGAGGGCATCGAGGATCCCGAGCAGGCCAGTGACAGCGGCCAGGGCGTATATTTTCGGCCCAATCCCAACCGGCCGGCACCGCGCCCGGTGCTCTCCAGCGCGCAAAACCGGCCGACGTTCCTCGCCAACCGGGTCAACGGCACGGCCCGCATGGGTGTCATCGCGCACAACGCCCTCAAGACCGTCTACGGCGAATACCTGAGTCGGTTGATCGAGATCGTCGACCAGGAGTGGAACAACGACATTCGCGGCAAGATCCAGCGCCGGCTCGGCTTCCCGCTCGATGGGAGCAAGGTGCAGGTGAAGTTTGCCCTGCACAAGGACGGCAAGGTCACGATCCTCAACGTGGAGGGCAATGCCGGCCACCTCTGGAACGGCACCGCGGTCGAGGCGATTGCGGCGCCGTCGCGCTACAGTGAGGGCTACGGCGCGTGGTCGGACGAAATGGTGGTCGTGCTCGGGGAGAGCACGGAAATCACCTTCACTTTCCACTACTGACCGTGGCGCTCGACGAGGCAGCGCTGCGCCGCGCCACCCCGCTGGGCCGCGGGGTCGAGATTCTGACCATGGACGCCAACGGCCTGGTGGCGCTCAACAAGCCCGCCGGCGTCCTCTCGCATCCCAACCGGCCCGGGGAGGAGAAGCGCTCGCTGCTCACCGCCAGCTATGCGCTCAACGGCGAGGTTTACACCTGGCCCGAAGCCGAAGGCGGCGCTACTCATCAGCTCTGGCTGCTCAACCGTCTCGATTCCGCGACCTCGGGCGTGATCCTGCTGGCGACCAGCGCGGAACTGGCGGAGCACATCCGGGCGCAGTTTCGCCGTCAGCACATCGACAAGCGGTATGCCGCGCTGGTGTTCGGACGTCCCAACGTCACGCGCGATGTCTGGCAGGATCGCCTCGCCGTCCAGAAACAGGGCGGTCGGATCCGCACCGGCGGAGGCGGCAACATCCCGGCGGAATGCGCCATGACCGTGCTGCGCAGCGCGCCGGGCCCGGTGGCGCCGCTGGCCCTGCTCGAACTCGCCCCGCGCACCGGCCGCAGCCACCAGCTGCGCGTGCAATGCGCCCGGCGGCATCTGCCGATCGTGGGCGACGCCACCTACGGTGATTTCAAGCTGAACCGGGCCTTTGCCAAGACGGCCGGGACCAAGCGTCTCTTCCTGCATTCGCAGACCACGGCTTTCGAATATCAGTGGGTCGGACGCTCCCACCGGTTTGTCGCGAGCGCGCCGTTGCCGGTGGAATTTGACGCGGTGCTCCGCGGGTAGGGACGGCTCGCCGAGCCGTCCGCTTGCGTTGCCGCATAGGCCTGGTCGCGCGGACGCCTCGGCGAGGCGTCCCCACCTTGACCCTGCCTTTCGCGACCTTGACTTCCGGGCCGCGGCAGCGCACAACGCCGCTCTGATGTCCGCCTTCGCGTTTTATCGTTTTAGCTTTTGGTTTGGCTACGGCCACACCCGCTGAGCGGCTGAGCGACGACGTTTTAACCACAAAACCCCCGCCGAATGCCGCCTCTCCAGGCGGCTTTTTTATTCTCCCGTCATGATCCTCCCGAAGCACTCCCGTTTGACTCCCGCCCAGGTCGATGAACTCACCGCCATCGTCGGTGAGTTTGGCTGCAAGATCCAACCCATCGTCGGCGCGGTGCGGACCATCTACGCCATCCTCGGCGACGAGCGGGACGAGCTCATGATCAACCGGATCGAGGGTCTCGACTACGTCGACCGCGTCGACCGCATCCAGTCGCAGTTCAAACTGATGGATGCACGCTCCGACCTGGCCTCGCACGAGGTGCGCATCGGCGGTGTCACCCTTGGCCGCGAGCTGCTGGTGATCGCAGGTCAGTGTACGATCGATCCGAAGAACCCCAATTTTTTCTACGAGACAGCTGATGCGGTGAAGGCCGCCGGCGCGCAGGTCGTGCGCGGCGGGGTGTGGAAGCCGCGCACCAATCCGTATTCGTTCCAGGGTGATGTGAAGTCGCTCGACATCCTGATGGAGGCCTCGCGCCGCACCGGTCTGCCGGTGGATGCGGAGGTGATGGACGAGGAGCAGCTCAAGATGGCGCTCGATGCCGGCGTGCAGATGCTGCAGGTCGGCGCCCGCAACGCGCTGAATTACTCGTTGCTCCGCTCGATCGGCCGGGCCGTCGCCGAACGCGACACCGTGGTGCTGCTCAAGCGCAGCATCCACATGGGCCCGATCAGCGAATTCATCGCCGCGGCCGAGTACATCGTCAGCTTCGGCAACCCGAACGTGCTGCTGTGCCCGCGTGGCACCAAGCCCGGCCTGGACGGCTATCGCAATCATCCGGACGAGAGCATCACGCCGTTGCTGAAGGAGCAGACCTGGGCGCCCGTGGTGGTTGACCCGTCGCACTCGGTGGGCAAGGCGGCCTACGTGCCGGCCTGCGCCCTGGCGGCGGTGGCCTACGGGGCGGACGGTCTTTGCATTGAGGCGCACGTGAGCCCGTCCAAGGGGATCGGCGACGATCCCAAGCAGGCGCTGACGCCCGAGGTGCTGGCGACGACCATCAGCCAGGCCCGCGAACTGTGGAATCTCCGCCGCGGCGCTTCGGCCCTGGCAACGTCCTGATGCCTAGCGGCCCTTGGGGTCCAGGTGCGGCAACCGCCGGCCGGTGGCGGAGCATTGCAGCAGCTGGGCGAAGCGTCGCTCGCGGGTCTCCTCGCGTTTGGCACTCTCGACCCAGAAGGTCGCGACCTTGCGATAGTAGGCCGGCAACGCGTTGAAGTGCCGCCAGGCCGTCGCATCGGCCTGGAACCTGCGCTGGCGCGCGGGCGTGAACGCCTTTGGTTTGTCCTGCTCAAACGCGTAGACGCCGGTGCGCTTTTCCTCCCGTCGCGCCAGGGCAGCGCGACCCGACGGCTGCATGCGCCCGGCCTGCTCCAAGCGGGCGACATGGGCGAGGTTGACCTTGCTCCAGATCGAGCGGGGCCGTCGCGGGGTGAACCGCTGCACGTAGCTGGTCTCGTTGAGCTTATTCTTCAGCCCGTCGATCCAGCCCCAGCACAGGGCCTCGTCCAAGGCTTCCGGATACGTGATCGACGGCCGGCCGCTGCCCTGGCGGTGAAACCCGATCCAGAGCACGTCACGCTGGTCATGGTGGCGCTTGAACCAGGCCCGCAGCCGGGCCGGCGTGGGGAAGTAGGTAGGTTGGTTCGCGTCGTCCGCCATAAATGCCGGCTGAGGGTCTGACTTTACGGCAACAGGTCGGTCAAGCCGGCTTCACTGAAACGCTGGCGCAAGTCGGTGATGCGGCGGCGGCTGGCGGGTAGCTCGGGCAGGTCGCCGCTGAAGCGGAACCGCACCTCATCGCCGTCCGCCCGCACGATCGCGCTGACGTGTGAGAGATTGACGATGCTCTGGCGGTCATGGCGAAGATGCTGGGAAAGGAGAAGCGACCGGCGACGGTGCGATGTGGTTAATCGTCATTCCGGAGGTCTTGTGGTGTCCCGGGCCTTGATCGCCGTGATCACCGCCTGAGCGGAGAAGACGACGCCGACCGAGGCCAGCACGAGGGCGAGGGACGACACCCACAGGTTCTCCTGGGTGTAGCCCGCGAGTGCGATCCCGCCGGCGAGTCCGCCGAACACCATCCATTGCTCCCGGGGTTGCGGCACCTGGGCCTTGCGCGCCGCGTGGCGGATGTAGAGCAGGGCGAATACGTTGATGCCCGCGAGAAGTGAAATGATGACGGAGAGCATGACGAGGGCGGTCTCAGGTGGGGCTACTTTCCCGAACCTAATGACGAAGTGGAGAGGCTACGACTGAATATCAGGACGAACGGCATCTCAACGCAGGCGCAGATATGTCAGCTAGTGTAGGTAGATTCAATAATACGCGAACGTCGGAAATCGATCGCGCGAGCGATGGCGTTTGGCCGCGGAGCTTGTCTTAGTGCATGCTCACATCGAACCACTTGTAGGGTTTCGGTTCCTCCGGTAGCGCCAAGAGGCCGATGCCACCACCGTCGATCACGTAGGTTCCGGTGTAACCGGCTGACAGGTTTACGTGCAGTTTGCGGTAATTATTCGGATTCTGTACGGGGATACCCAGATCTCCCCACAGGGTATATCGCGGGGGGATCTGCACGAATACGACAATCGAGTAGGGGACGCTGCGCACATTGCGGGGGTAGGGCACATCGGTTCGCGCCATGGCCTCGGTGCGCCAGGCGGATTCGATGGCCAAGGCGGCCGCAGGGCTCTCGACAGCGGCGGCCAACTGCTCCTTGGGTACGAACGCGTAGGTTACCTTGGCGTCGGGAGGGGCTTTGAATCCGCAGGCGGTCACCAGTAAAAGCCCGCCAATACAGAGCAGAAGGGAGGCGCCCCTGAGCAATGTTTTCATAGCGTGAACCCTGTGCGGATTGAAAGGGGATTGAAAGGCACGAATATCCGGCCGCGGGCCCGCAAAACGGCTCCTTTTCATTTGTCCCGCCTTCACCTGGTCGCCTGACTGGCGCCCATGTCGACCTGGCTGCTGATTGATGGGTACAATCTCGCTTACCGCTGTTATTTCGCGATCCGTGAGCTGACCCGTTCGGATGGATTTCCGACCAATGCGCTGCACGGCTGGGTACGGACGATCTGGAAGCTCGAGGAACAGGAAGGGGCGGCGGGTACGCTGGTGTTCTTCGACCTGGGGGGGGCGCAGGATCGGCTGGAACTGCTGCCTGACTACAAGGCCCAGCGGGAGGAGATGCCGGAGGAGCTGCGCCAACAGATCCCGATCCTGAAGGACCTGACCCGGATGATGGGATGCGGTGCGATCGAGATCGAGGGGGTGGAGAGCGACGACCTGCTGGCGGCGCAGGCGGTGGCGATGGCGCGGGACGGCCACACGGTGCGGATTGTGAGTTCGGACAAGGATTTCGCTCAGATCGTGACGGAACAGATCACCATGATGTTGCCGCCGCCGTCGGCCAACCCGCGGCTGGGTTGGCGGCAGATGGGACCGGCGGAAGTGCTCGCCAAGTTTGGCGTCACGCCGGTCAGGATCGCCGACTATCTGGCGTTGGTGGGTGACACGGTGGACAACATTCCGGGCGTGGCCGGCGTGGGACCCAAGAGGGCGGCGAAGTGGCTCAACGAATACGGCAGTCTGGAGGGCGTGCTGGCCCATGCGGACGAACTGAAGCCGGAGCGGTTTCGCGCCGCGGTGGCGGCGGACGCCGAGCGGCTGCGACTGAATCTTCGGCTGACGACGCTCAATCTGAATCTGCCGGTGCAGCCGGCGGTGCGACCGGCGGCGGACGGGCCGGCGCTGCTGCAGCTCCTGGGCGAGATGGAGATGAAATCGACGCTGGCCGAAGCCGAGCGCCGCTACGGCGGGCCGCAGGGCGAGTTGTTCTGACTATCATCCGCGCAGTTGGCGCGGTTATTTGCGGCGAAGGCTTTTGACCAGTAGCCAGCGCAGCACCGTGATGCCACCTAGCATCAGAATGACGC
>Ga0181605_10004372_pt1 | contig 11245 bp, 13 predicted proteins | sample 041ome_11_FD_148676 | JGI IMG/M metagenome (GOLD analysis project Ga0181605, IMG submission 148676) | Coastal salt marsh microbial communities from the Groves Creek Marsh, Skidaway Island, Georgia - 041411US metaG (spades assembly) | ecosystem: Environmental > Aquatic > Marine > Intertidal zone...
TTCCGGCAACGGCCACGATAAATCACTGGATTTAAAGCGCGAGAGTATTTCACTCACGGTTGAAGGGCCGAGACTTAAGCATTGGCCGATGTCTCGATGGCTTAATCCTACTTCGAATTTGAGACGCAGGACGTCTTTAATCTTTCTCATATCGGTTCTCTTTCTCGCCATGGCAGCTCGTTCCTTCAATAAAGTGATGAAGTTGAGCTTACCAATTGATTTAGTGAGAAAAAGAAGAAGATTTCGGGATTCCGAACAGTGATTTCGGAAAAACGTCATTTTTGATCGGATAACGCCGAAATAAGCGATCGGATTAGACCGAAATCACTGATCGGATTGAACCGAAATGGGTGATCGGAATGGGCCGGAACATGCAAAAGCTTTAGAGAACAAGTTTGGTGTTAATTGGCATCTAGCGTCCATTCCAGAAATAATGAAAAAATATGAACAATCTCACACTATCCAGCATTATGAATCTTGGTAATAATAAACACGCACCTAACAAAAAAATCAAGTCACTCACTTCGTTCGCTGGGACGCATACATGCGGGGCGGCTTCGCCATTATGCCCCACATGCCTGCGCCCCTTATTTAAAAGTTATGTGTCAAAGGTAAATCAAGATAAGAAGGATTTTTAACTATGAAACTAGGAACTAAAATTGGTTTGTCATTCAGCTTTATTGGCTGTGCTGTCGGCGCTTACTTCGGTCTATCTCCTGTTTACTCTCAATTACAATCTGGTGTGTTATCGGGTTTAGAAGCCGGTCTAACCTTCAGTATCACGGGTATCTTTATTGGTAGTGTATTGGCTACTGCTAGCATTCTTTCTTCGAATAAGCATGCCACATAACAAGCCAATAAACACACTCACTTCGTTCGCTGGGACGCATACACGCGGGGCGGCTTCGCCATTATGCCCCACATGTCTGCGCCCGTTATTGGAAAGTTATGTGCCAGAGGGAGTTTAGGATTCTATGGCTTTAAGTGAATTTGAAATTAAAAAAGTGGAGAAGGCAGCTGAATCGTTTCTAGCTGCTCGTAGGCCACCGCCAGAAATTCGAAGTAAACTAGATATTGGCTGGCGTTTAGAAGACCAATCTTTGTTTATCTTTGAAATTCGCCCGGTTTGGAATAATCCAAGCGAATTTAAAGAATATCCATTTGCTAAAGCCAGTTTTGTAAAGTCTAAAGGTATCTGGAAAATCTACTGGTTACGTCAAAACCTAAAATGGAACAGCTACGAACCTACGCCACAAGTTAAGTCAATTGAGTCAGTATTCTCGACGGTAAGCAGTGACGAACATGGCTGCTTTTTTGGGTAGGCACATAACAAACGCATTAACACTCGCTGCGCTCGCTAGGGACAAAAACACGTAGGCTCCCTTCGCTTCGCTCTGTATTATAGCCTACGTATTTTTGCCCGTTATGCGAGCGTTATACACTTTGATGAAACCTAAACATTGGAAGTTAATGAGAAAGCTATCAATTGCTTATGTCGCAGCAGTTGCAGCTTTACTTTTAATTGAAATATTCGTATTCACCTTCGTGGACTACGGTCATAAACCGTCTAATTTTGTAGGTTGTTACGCCTATGACGCAATGCTTGTAGGGTTTAAATGTGTTGGGATACCAGCGTCTGAGTTCTTTTCTTTCGCTTTAAACTTTCCGCTTTATCACGTGTACATGCCGTTCTTCGTTTTATGGAATCCGCTTTTAGCTTTTGCGGCTATTGCAATGTATTCGCCAGTGGTTATGCTGCTTGTATCCAGTAACAAGGTTTAATCGGCACGTGTATAACAAAAAAATCAAGTTCGCCCGCTGCGCGGGCTGGGACGCAAACATGTGGGCTGCTCACTTCGTTCGAATTTTAGCCCACATGTCTGCGCCCCTTATTTAAAAGTTAGGCGTCATTTACTTACAGCTTTAAAATGTAGGTTCAGCCGTGACATTCCAGCATCAAGGTTGTTTCGCTAGGTTGTCTTCACGGCTAGCTTTCTCAGTTGTTTTAACGACTTCAACAGCGCGTTTTCATCAACACCGCAACACCAACATTCAACACTACAAATTGTCTAAACTCGCTCTTTTATCCAGCATTACCCTTAACATCTGGCATTTCGCACAGGGTTGTTTTATCTTTATTTCAATAATTTAAACAAGCTGGCTAATGGACTAGTGGTGGCAGCAAAGCTGCGTACTTTCAGTTGTACGCCTAACACATATGAGCCTCCGGGCTGTCAATGAAAAAAGATAGCCCCTTGACCACTATTTCAAGATCAATACCGTTGCCTTTTTAGAACTCGTTTACTTCGTCTGTCATGGCTGATGTTAGGCAAATTGCCTACGTCAAACACATATAGAGGCTCTTAATGTTGCACTTATCAATTCCATCTGACTGGCAACGGCACTAGACATTCATCGGTTAACCTTCCTCTGTCCTATTCAAAGCTAAGTGGCTGCTTTACGCCAGTTAGTACCGGGCTCAGTGAAGGTGTAAGCAAATTCTGAAAAAGAGAATAATGCGCAACAGTGGCATGTCTAATCAAACGCAACGGGTTATGAGCTGTTGGTATACTTATCGAAACTGCTGAGTGCAGAGTATTGTGCGATAAGACGATACTCGTCGTTTAACCAGTTAGACGCTAAAGCTCATGCCACTGTGCGACTTACCCGTTTAAAAAGCGTTCTTCATCAAACACCTGTTGGTTTTTCAGCATAAAATAAATACATCGCCCGATTTTATGAGCTAAAGCCGATAAGGCTTTCGCTTTGCTCATGCGTTTTTGCAGATTAGCCAGGTAGCGCTTGGCGTTGTCATTGCCTTTCAGGTACAACACAGCGGCTTCACTGAAGGCCCATTTCAAATGTGCATTGCCGATTTTATTCCCTTGGGTGCCGTATGATTTTCCGGCGGACTCCGCTTTGCATTTTACTAACCGCGAGTAGGATGCGAATTTCTGAACAGAGGGAAAGCGTTGAATATCGCCAACCTCGTATAAAATGGTCAGGGCAAGGATTTTACCAATACCTGGAAATGACTTAAGAATATGCAGGTCACGAGCGTTATGCGTTTGCGCCTGGGTTTTTACGTAGTGTTCAATTTTATACAACTCATGCACCATGGTACTGATGATATTGAGGTTTAAATCCATACTTTTCTGCACAGCTTCATCCGGAAAAAAGTGATGCATTTTCTGGCGGTCGGGTGAGTTTTGCAGATTTAACCGGGTTTCCAGTGCGGGCAGGTTATATTGGCTAATCGTACTGGCAACATGAGCTTTCAGCTGTGCGCTCATTCTCATGATATGCGTTCGGCGACGCAGCGCATCACGAATAGAACGGTGTTCTTTTGAATAGGCGTGAGCTAACGGGAAGTTGCCTCCGCGAATAAGCTTGGCAATCTTTAGTGCATCAATTTTATCATTCTTGGTTTTCCCGGCATGAATAGCTTTCATGTAAAGCGCGTGGCCGAGAATAAAGTCGATATTGTGCAGTTCACAGAAGTCAGACACCCAATACCAGCAGTGCATACATTCCACACCAACCACGATATTGCCCACATAGGGTGATAGCAGCGCCAATAATTTCTCAGGTGAGTCATCGATTTTCTCGTGGACTAAGATATTGTTTTCATTATCGATGATGCAGACGTAAAGAAGCCGTGTATGAAGATCGATTCCACAATAGTAAGGATGTGTATTAGTATAAAAGTTCATTGAGTTTTCTCCCTCGGTTTGGTCGCCTATTAGGATAAACTCTGTTTATGCTGATAGGGAGGAGGCTCAATGAGTATCAAAACGCTCAAGTCACTCCCTTCGGTCGTTCGGACGCAGTTACGCGGGGCGGCTTCGCCATTATGCCCCACGCAACTGCGCCGCTTAGCTTAAAGTTAGGCGTCATTTACTTACAGCATAAAAAAGTGAGTTTAACCGTGACATTAAAGCATCAAGGTTGTTTCGCTAGGTTGTCTTTACAGCTTGCTTTTTCAGTAGCTTCAACGGCTTTAGCAACGTGATTTTCATCAATACCGCAACGCCAACATTCTGCATCTCCAGTATTCTAAACTCGCTCTTTTATCCTGCATTGTCGTTAACATCTGGCATTTCGCACAGGGTTGTTTTATCTTAAATTCAATAATTTAAACAAGCTGGCTAATTGGCTAGTGGTGGCAGCAAAGCTGCGTACTTTCAGTTGTACGCCTAACAAAACGCTGTTGGCACTCCCTCCGGTCGCTGGGACGCTAACACGTGGGCTGGCTCGCTTCGCTCGGATTTTAGCCCACGCGCTAGCGCCCCAAAGCTTAGCGTTAGGCGTCATTTACTTACAGCATTAAAAAGTACGTTCGGACGTGACATTACAGCATCAAGGCTGTTTCGCTAGGTTGTCTTTGCGGCTAGCTTTCTCGGTAGTTTAAACGGCTTTAGCAACGGGCTTCTCATCAACTCAGCAACGCCACCATTCTGCATCTCCAATTGTTTAAACTCGCTCTTTTATCCAGTATTGTCGTTAACATCTGGCATTTTGCACAGGGTTGTTTTATCTTAAATTCAATAATTTAAACAAGCTGGCTAATTGGCTAGTGGTGGCAGCAAAGCTGCGTACTTGCAGTTGTACGCCTAACAAAACGCTGTTGGCACTCCCTCCGGTCGCTGGGACGCTAACACGGGGCCGCTTCGCGATTATAGCCCCATGTTAGCGCCCCAAAGCTTAGTGTTATAAGCCAAAAGGAATTTAAAATTTGCTCTTCGACTGGTTCAAATCTGAAAAGCCAAATGTTTATCTTGGCTCCCTTGCGGTAGTTTCAGAAAGCAAGCTGTCCAACATTGAGCACCTTTTTACTTTCAATCATGATTATCTGCATGATCATATCCGTGAGAAGCTTGAAGAAATATTTACTTTAGACAGCATTCCGGACACTGAACATCAGAGGAAATCAGATATTGGTCTCGATGTTGTTATTGTAACCCTCAGAGGTGGTGAAGCTTTCGCTGTCAATTGGGGGACAGGAGCCTTACCTCTGTTTTGGAGGCCTAAAATAAAATTGGTATCTCGGCTTTACAACTTGCAATCTAAACGGACTATTCGCACGTTTAAGGTTTCTCAGTCCGTATCATGGAAAGAGTTTTTCCTTAAACTGTTTAGTTTTAGGGGCATTTTTCGCCTTGGCTCTCTCTACGGTTACAAAGATATGGAATTACTTCTTTACCAAGCATGTCTAGAACTCATAGACAAAATGCGCAAGGTTGTTTAGAAAAGGCTTATAACAAACAAATTAAGTCACTCGCTTCGCTCGCTGGGACGCAAACATGGCGGCTGTGTCGCTTCGCTCCGATTATAGCCGCCATGTTTGCGCCCCTTATTTGGGTGTTAGAGCTTACGGGATTACTTTAACAAAGGAGAATTAAATGGCAGTTTATAGCCAAGAGGCCACAGAATTAATGTCAAAGTATAGGGAAGCGGACGAAGCAGAATCCGTTGCTATTAAAGCGCTTGACGAATACATGAAAGCTGGAGGCGGTGAACTAATACGAGACTTGTCTGAGAAAATGGAAAGTGCACACGCAAAGAAACTGTCAATTTATAACGAGATGCAAAAATACAGGCTCGACTAACTGGTTGTTTTCAAAGCAGCTCTAACAAAACGCTGTTGGCACTCCCTCCGGTCGCTGGGACGCTAACACGTGGGCTGACTCACTTCGTTCGGATTTTAGCCCACGTGTTAGCGCCCCAAAGCTTAGCGTTAGAAGGCGTCAGCCTAAACTACGCTTGGTTCTATTAATTTATTGGTTCAACTACCCTCACCTGTTTTCACAAGCATCGCTTTAGCTTTTGGTAGTTTTAATGTCGCCGCTTTAAATCCTGCGGTTGCGCATTAGGCGCTTTGTCGCCAAGTTCTTATTCACCGTCAGCAAGCGCCAATGCGTTTGTTAGCCCAAAGGGCGGCTTGCTTCAGTTAAATCAAAAACATCACCGCACAGTCATTTTGCTTGTTTGCGTTAACAATCAATCGTATGCTGGCTTCATTAGTTTTTAAAAAGGCCAAAGGAACAGGCTTCCCTTCTAACAAGGCGCTTAAGCCACTCCCTTCGGTCGCTGGGACGCATACACGTGGGCTGCTTCGCATTATAACCCACGCGTCTGCGCCCCTTAGCTTAAAGTTATATGCTTGTGGTAACTTGAAAAATGGAAGTATTTAATAGCAGAAAATGGATGTATTGCGGTGCTGTCCTTATTATACCTACAGCTGCTCTTTTTAAATCTCTTATAGAGTGGGCCGTTCCGCTATATTTAGTAGCAATTTTATTAGTGTTTCTCGACCCCTATTTTAAGGAATTACGGTCTCAACACGCTTCAGCTAATAGATACATAATTGTTATTTTGTCTTCTGGTCTTGTTGCTGGGATCATTTCAAATGTATTTCCACAAGCACAAGCATGGCTTGTATCTGGTTGGTTTTTATTTTTTGTAGCGTATGGTTGGCCAATAGCAACAAAGATAGATCGTAATAATGGCTCTTAAATACAGCGCATATAACAACCCAATCAACACACTCACTACGTTCGCTGGGACGCATACAAGCGGGGCGGCTTCGCCATTATGCCCCACATGTCTGCGCCCGTTATTGGAAAGTTATAAGGCGTCAGCCTAAACTGCGTTTGGCTTTATGAAAATCCCAGTGGAACTACCCTCTCCTGTTTTCATTAACATCGCTCTGGCTTGTGGTAGGTTTAAATCCGCCGCTTTCAATTCAAAGGTAGTGCAATAGGCGCTTTATCGCCAAGTTCTTATTTTAAGTCAGCAAGCGCCATTACACTCGATAGCTCAGATGGCGGCTAACATCAGTCAAATCAAAACCGTCACTGCTCAGTCGTTTCGCTTGTTTGTGTTAACAATCAATCGTATGCTGGCTTCAACAGTTTTTAAAAAGACCAAAGGAACTGGCTCTGCTTATAACAAGGCGCTTAAGACCACTCCCTTCGGTCGCTTCGGACGCATTTACGCGGGGCGGCTTCGCCATTATGCCCCACGCAAATGCGCCGCTTAGCTTAATGTTATGTGCCAGAGGAAATTTAGGATTCTATGGCTTTAAGTGAATTTGAAATTAAAAAAGTGGAGAAGGCAGCTGAATCATTTCTAGCTGCTCGTAGGCCACCTCCAGAAATTCGCAGTAAACTAGATATTGGCTGGCGTTTAGAAGACCAATCTTTGTTTATCTTTGAAATTCGCCCGGTTTGGAATAATCCAAGCGAATATAAAGAATATCCATTTGCTAAAGCCAGTTTTGTTAAGTCTCAAGGTATCTGGAAAATCTATTGGTTGCGTCAAAATCTAAAATGGTACAGCTACGAACCTACGCCACAAGTTAAGTCAATTGAGTCGGTATTCTCAACGGTAAACAGTGACGATCATGGCTGCTTTTTTGGGTAGGCACATAACAAACGCATTAACACTCGCTGCGCTCGCTAGGGACAAAAACACGTAGGCTCCCTGCGCTTCGCTTGGTATTGTAGCCTACGTGTTTTTGCCCGTTATGCGGGCGTTAGGTAGCAGTATGGAATTCGACACTATAAGAAATTTGGAATTAGAGCTAAATGATCTTGCTACCCGAAAAAACAAGCAACGCCTGGAAGTTTTAATAGCCGATGAATTCGAGGAAGTCGGAAAATCAGGCAAGAGGTTTTCTAAATCGGATATTATCAACGAACTGGTCAACGAAGAATCAGTGGCTTTTTCAGCCCATGATTTTAGCTTTGTTGTACTAGCCAAAGACTGTGTTTTGGTTAAGTATCTAACCACAATAAATCAACAAAGTGCATATCGGTGTTCTATATGGAAAAAATCACAAAACAATTGGCAAATTCAATATCACCAAGGCACTCCGATTAAACATGCTACCTAACAAATTATGGCACTCGCTGTCGCTCGCTGGGACGCAAACACGTGCGCGGCTTCGCCATTATTGCACACGTGTCTGCGCCCCATATTTGGAAGTTAGTACCCACGGAGCAGGAAGCTTGAAAGTAAAACCATCCAAAAAGCTGTATCTAAAAATGCTGAGAAGTATTTTGATAATTAGCGTTTTATTCGGTTTTACTGCATATATCTGGTCAACTTCAGTTTACGAATGTATTTCTATCTTTTCGTGGGACTTCTGCGGCTCTATTGGCCAAGCAGAATTAATTTACCCACTTTTTGCTTTAGATGTACTGTTGGCTTTTTATTTACTTTCACCATTTTTTACCTATTTCAGCTATCGTGAAATAATAAAAAATAGGAATAAAATTAAATAATGTTGCTAGGTAGTATTGGGTTTACGGGTACTAACAACCCAATAAACTCGCTCACTTCGTTCGCTGGGACGCATACACGCGGGGCGGCTTCGCCATTATGCCCCACATGTCTGCGCCCGTTATTGGAAAGTTAGGCGTCTTTACCTACAGCAGAAAAAAGGTGGGTTCAACCGTGACATTCCAGCATCAAGGTTGTTTCGCTAGGTTGTCTTTGCGATTAGCTTTGTCAGTTGTTCAAATGACTTTAACAACGCGCTTTTCATCAACATCGCAACGCCAACATTCATCACTACGAGTTGTCTAAACTCGCTCTTTTATCCAGCATTACCAGTAACATCTGGCATTTCGCCCAGGGTTGTTTTATCTTAATTTCAATAATTTAAACACGCGGCACATTTGGCTAGTGGTGGCAGCAAAGCTGCGTACGTTCCTTTGTACGCCTAACAAAACGCTGTTGGCACTCCCTTCGGTCGCTGGGACGCTAACACGGGGCCGCTTCGCGATTATGGCCCCATGTTAGCGCCCCAAAGCTTAGCGTTAGGTGCTTCAAGTAAAACCATGTATCACAAATATTTTCAGGATTCGGAAGTAAAGTCGGAATTTCAAAAGGAATACATTTCCTTATGGTCTGGTTGGCTTGGTAAAAACAACCAGCACAAACTGGATTCGGTTACTGAGCATGAGTGGCAAAGATTCCACAACTTCTTAGTTCTTTTAGAAAGTAAGTTTCAAATTCAAAAGGTAAATTGCAACACTGAAACTCTAACTAAAATTACCAACGTTTCAGCTGTTCTTGATAGCTATGAACAATCATTGAATAAGGACTCTTCACAGTTTTATCAGTTTGTAGTTCCAGAACTAGAATGCGTTATCTCAGAGGAATGGGATTATACCAACATTGTTTGGTATCGTGACAACACAACGATAGCGGCTTTAGCGCCTTACATTAAAAAGGCAGGTCTGTGTCATTTTTCATAAACGCACCTAACAAAAAAATTAAGTCACTCACTTCGTTCGCTGGGACGCATACACGTGGGCTGCTTCGCATTCTAGCCCACGCGTCTGCGCCCCTTATTTAAAAGTTATGCTGCTTGGTTGATATAAAGGAATAAAAATGAAGGGAAGTTGTAATTGTAAAAGCATATCGTTCTCCGCTAGCCAGCAAATTAAAGCATTCGTAAATTGTCACTGCAATCTGTGCAGGAAAATGAATGGTTCATCATTTTCAACCTATGTTGTAGTACCCGAAAACGAGTTTTCTATCACCGGTCAAAGCCTAAGCTCTTTCAAAGTGTCTGAACATGCTACGAAGCACTTTTGCACTCGTTGCGGTACACCCATTTTTAACACTAACCCTAAGCTAGCTGGTTTAATTATTATTCATCTGGGGGCTATCGACTCAAATTTAGAAATTAATCCCGCTGTAAACATCTTTTGCGAATCACAACTGGAATGGGTGGACAAAATCAGCGGTTTAAAGTGTTTTGAACAAGGCTTAGCGTAATGCAGCATAACAAGTCAATCAACACACTCACTGCGTTCGCTGGGACGCATACACGCAGGGCGGCTTCGCCATTATGCCCTACGTGCCTGCGCCCGTTATTGAAAAGTTATATTGCAGGAGTAACATGGAAAGTCAGCTCGTAGTTTCATCAATATGGGAAGATGAATCTTTATTTGAAATCTCTATATTCGGTAGTAATGGGCAGTTCTCTGGTCAAGCAGATTGCTATACAAATAGAGAGGAGATTGATCATCTGGGAAGACTTCTTGAGAAGTTTCCTCGAACTACAAAAGATGAGCTCGAGTTCAAAAGCCGTTCCACCCCTGATCTTTCTTATTTTTCCATTCATGCTTTCTGTACAGACAATTCTGGCCATACAATGTTTGCTGTTACTATCGCTCACATCGAATCTTTCACAAATGTCAGAAACGAAAACTATAAAGTTAACTTTGATATGAAAGTCGAGCCTCAAGCAATTTGTAACTTTGGTATACAGCTTCAGCGCCTAGCGGTTAACCCTCTTGGTAAAACAAAGGCAGTATTGAAAAATGCAATATAACAAAAAAATTAAGTACGCCCGCTGCGCGGGCTGGGACGCAAACACGCAGGGCGGCTTCGCCATTATACCCTACGTGCCTGCGCCCCTTATTTAAAAGTTATGCATCTTTATAGGATTTAAAGGTATGTTTAGAGAGTTTAATTTGGAAGATTCATCAAATATAGTCGCATTGTTGAACGATGCTGATGTTTCAAAGTGGACCTCTCACATCCCTTTTCCTTACACAGAAAACGACGCGATTTCTTGGCTAAAAAAACAAGAAAATTCTCTTCGAAAACCACTCGCCATAGAAATAGAAAACAAACTAGTTGGTTGCATTTCATATTGGCATTTAGATTCACTGACTACCGAAGTGGGCTATTGGATTGGCAAATCTTTTTGGGGTAAAGGAATCGCGACCACTGCATTGTCTAGTTTACTAGACAGCAAAATATTCCCAACCACTCCGAAAGTTGCTGCAAAAGTAGCAGCAGAAAACATTGGTTCACAGCGAGTTCTCGAAAAATGCGGATTTAAGGTTAACAAAAAATGTAGGGTAGAAAAGTCTGGTAAAATGATCGACGCTTTTTTTTACATTAAAACTAATGCCATACAACCCAATCAACACACTCACTGCGTTCGCTGGGACGCATACACGCGGGGCGGCTGCGCCATTATGCCCCACATGTCTGCGCCCGTTATTGGAAAGTTAGGTACTCTTGAGTAAAAATTAGCCCAACTGACATTTTAACGCTATAATGTTTTAATGTTACATAAATGGAGGCTTATTCATGAGTACTTTATCAAAACGATCAACTGTCTACTTCGAGCCAGCAATTCATAATGCTTTGAAACTGCGGGCGGCATCATCAGATACCTCAATATCAGAACTGATTGATGAAGCAGTAAGACTCC
>Ga0181605_10004373_pt1 | contig 11243 bp, 9 predicted proteins | sample 041ome_11_FD_148676 | JGI IMG/M metagenome (GOLD analysis project Ga0181605, IMG submission 148676) | Coastal salt marsh microbial communities from the Groves Creek Marsh, Skidaway Island, Georgia - 041411US metaG (spades assembly) | ecosystem: Environmental > Aquatic > Marine > Intertidal zone...
GGACTGATAAAACTGCCAGGCAACGACCAACATTAAGATCGCAACCAGCGCACTGACACCTAGCCCTTTGAGGAACTCAGCCTGCAACCGATCTCGCCGCTTTTGCCGCCAAGGCAGCAGATTAATGGCTAACTTCACCATAGGATTATCCGATCCTGTTCATTAGCACGCTGTTCATCGATCAAGCTGTCGCATGGCCAATCCACAAGCAATCATCATGGCGGGTGCATCAGCCATGAGCCTTTCTTGATCGACAGAGGCAGCGATACGCATATTGTCAAAAGGATTCGCCACGCTACAAGGCGTACCCAATCGCGTTGCGATTAACGCTGCCAGTCCGTCAATATTTGCGGTCCCACCTGCCAACACGATTCGATCTACATCGTTATAAGCGGTGGCTGAATAAAAGAACTGCAGCGACCGCATAACCTGTTGCAGGAGCGATTCTTTAAAGGGTGTCAAAACGTCTGAATCGTAATCTGCGGGCAAACCACCAAATTTCTTGGCATAGCCTGCTTCTTGAGCTGATAAGCCATATTTCGCTTGGATGTCGTCGGTTAACTGCTTGCCCCCAAACATTTGCTCTCGGGTATAAAGCACTTCTGAGCCTTGCACCACCGAAAGCGTCGTTAATTGTGCGCCAATATCGAAGATCGCTAAGACGTCGGGACTTTCCCCTTCTGCTTTCTCGGAAAACAAGTCCAAATCTAGAGCGATGGCACGTTGAACACAGTGGGCTTCTATGTCGATCACTTCAGGGGTTAAGCCGGCGCCTTCAATAGCTGCCTCACGTGACTCAATATGTTCGCGGCGGCAAGCGGCAAGAAGCACATCAACAAGATCCTCTGACCGAGCGCTTGACCCTAGTACCTGGAAGTCTAAAGCCACTTCATCGAGGGGATAGGGAATATACTGATCTGCCTCAAGCAGCAGCTGTTCTTCAATTTGGGATTCATTTAAGGTCGCTGGTACTTCAATCATTTTGGTAATCACAGCCGACCCAGACACTGCAACTGAGGCAAACTTTGCCTTGGATTCGGTTTTCGACTGAAGCCGTTTAATCGCTTCAGAGACGACCTCTAACTCAACAATATTTTGATCAACTAGGGTGTTTTCTGGCAGCGGCTCAACACCATAGCTCTCGACCATGTAGCCTTCGTCATCTCGACTTAATTCCAAGAGCTTGATCGCAGTCGCACTAATGTCTAGCCCGACTAGGCTTTGCGCGCGACTTTTGAACCATTTCATCATAGCTACCTTTGACCTAAATGAGCGCCGCTTATATCCGCTCCTACTTGTCTAACAACCAGTATCACCCAAAATAGGCAAATAAACTATACTAAGGCCCACTTCAGCGTCATAATCCCTTCTGCATTTAAACGACTAACGCTCTGATTCATCAACGATTGTGAGCGGGTTTCATGCCATTGGAGACGATGCGATAAGATCCTCAACCTATGAAACGCACGCTGTTACTGCTTACACAACTTTTTGCTCTTTTTGCCAGCGCCGGCGTCATGGGATTAGCGTCGGCCTATCTCTATCTCAATCCTCAAATTCCAGCGATTTCTGAGTTCACTGAGGTTGCCCTCAAAGCGCCCCTGAAAATTGTGAGTCGCGATGGCAAGCTCATTCAAGAGTATGGTGAGCGCTTGATCCCCATTGAATACCAAGACATACCCCAAGACTTCATCAATGCTTTGCTCAATACCGAAGACAAGCGCTTTTTTGAGCACAGCGGTATCGACCTGATTACCGTCGCAAACGCCACTTTTCAGCTGCTAGTCAACGCAGGTGACATAAAGACCGGTGCCTCTACCATCACAATGCAATTAGTGAAAAATGTCTCCGGTGCATCGGAAATTCGGTTTATTCGAAAGTTTAAAGAGATGCTTTTGGCTATTAAGCTAGAAAGAGAGCTTACTAAGCCCGAAATTCTAACCCTCTATCTCAACATCATCCCCTTTGGTAAGCATGCTTATGGGATCCAGGCGGCGGCTCAAACCTATTATGACAAACCCGTAGCGGCGCTAACCCTCGCTCAAATGGCAATGCTGGCAGGGGTTCCAAAGGCACCGGAAGCTGGCAATCCCATCAATGGCCCTCAGCGAGCGCTGGACCGACGGAATTTGATCTTAACTCGGATGCTCGAACAAGGATCCATAACCCGCGCGCAGCACGACCAGGCTCGGCAAGCGCCTATTACCGCTCAGGTTTTTGGTCGAAATATCGAACTACCAGCACTCTATGCCGCCGAAATGATTCGCAGTGAAATCATCCGAGGCTATGGAAATAAGGCCTACTCACTGGGGCTATTGGTAGAGTCTACGATCGACAGCACCATGCAAACTGCTGCCGAAGCCAGCGTCATCCAAAAACTCAACGAATACGATCGCAGGCACGGCTACCGTGGCCCTGAAGCCACACAAATTGCCGGAACTAAAACCTTTCTCGCCGGCGACCGAACGTCCCTACCGGCCTATTGGATGAAAACCCTAGAGGATACCCCCGTCATCGGTGATCAAGTCCCCGCTATCGTGACTGAAATTGATGGAAAAATGCTGAAGGCACAAACTAAATTCGGCGAATCTATCGAGATTGATTGGTCTGGCCTGCGCTGGGCAAGGCCCTATTTGACCGTAGACCGGCGGGGTCCCGTTCCAAAGGGCGCCAATGATATCGTGAGTATCGGCGATCTCATACGGGTTGAAAGATCCTCCTCGGATCTTGCCTGGAATCTCGGTCAAGTGCCGCATTTGCAGGGTGCGTTTGTCGCCATTGATCCAGAGACAGGCGGCGTCAGAGCTATGGTCGGCGGCTACGATTTTTCGCTCAATCAATTTAATCACGCGACCCAAGCGAGACGACAGCCAGGGTCGACCTTTAAACCTTTTTTCTATGCCGGTGCGATGGAGGCAGGCGTCACAGCGGCATCGATCTACAATGACGCGCCAGTGGTTCTGCCCGGAGGTGCGCTCGAAGAAAAATATCGACCAAAAAACTCAGGGAGTGGCTTTCAGGGCAACATCCGATTGCGTGAAGCCCTTTACCGCAGCATTAACTTGGTCTCCCTCAGGGTTTTGCTTGATTATGGTGCCGACAATGCGATCGACTATGTAAAACGATTTGGGTTTGCGACCGACGACTTCCCGCGCGATGTACAACTCGCCTTCGGGGGTGGCACCATCGCATTAACCCCTTTGGAGGTCGCGACGGGTTATGCCATTTTAGCCAATGGTGGCCGCGCCATTACCCCTTTTATGATCCAAGAAGTACGCTCCATCAATACCGATGAAAACATTCCTTTCGAGCAAGCCAGTTGCGGCTATCAGTGCGGCACACCCGGTCCTCAGGTTGTTGAGCCGCGGGTGGCGTTTATTCTAAATAGCATTCTCAAAGACACGATCCAGCGAGGCACCGGCAGAAAAGTCTTTAAAGCACTCAATCGCTCGGATGTCATGGGTAAAACCGGCACCACCAATGATGCCGATATCTGGTTTTCTGGTTATACCGAGGCGGTTGCGGCCACCGCATGGGCAGGGTTTTCGAGCAACGCGCCGGTCGGTAATCGTGAATGGGGCTCGACCGTGCCGACAGAAACCTGGATAGAATTTGCCAAACGTGCCTTGCCACCCATATCCGCCCGCCCCAAACCGCTTCCCCAAGGCATTGTTTCCGTAAAAATAGACCCCGATACAGGCGAGCGCACCAGCTCATCTGACGAGCGAGGGGTTTTCGAGTACTTTAGACAAGAGTTCGCGCCGGCGCCGTTAACGAAAAAAGACGTTAATCAGCAAGCGACTGACTATCAGGACATTTTTTAGGCGCGATTGTGAGTGCTGGAACCCTTGCGTCACCAGCTTGAAGACAGCAACGCAAAACGCCGGCCTCTGGACTATCGCTAGCTGCTTGCGCCGCGACGGAATCGCTTGTTAAAGCGATCGATTCGACCCGCTGAATCGATGGTTTTTTGCTTACCCGTGTAAAAAGGGTGGCACTGGGAGCACACTTCGATTGAAATGTCTTCGCATATTGTTGATTTTGTCTCGATAACATTCCCGCAGCTGCAGGTTGCTTTTATCGCGTCATATTGGGGGTGCGTATCGGCTTTCATGAACTTTACCTAGCGTGCTATTCGCAAAAAGGCGCCAATAATAGCAGAGAAATTGAGAGAAGCAAGCCATGTTACATTGACCCGAGCCTTGTTTAATTACGAATGCTGATACGCCAAGTCAACTAAGCGACAGGACTGCATGAGCAATTCCACCATCTATAACATCGCGATTCCGGTACCCTTGCCCGGCACTTTCGAGTATGCGAGCCCTTTACCCCTAAAACCTGGGATTCGCGTCTCGGTTACGTTCGCTCGCCGAAGATTAACAGGCGTCGTCATTAGTCTTTGCGATGACCCAGTGACACCTGCGGCAAAGCTTAAACCCATCGATGCCATCCTTGATGCCGAGCCAGTCTTCGATCAAGCGCTATTGAACCTGCTGATCTGGGCATCAAATTATTATTTTCATCCAATTGGCGAGGTTTTTTCTGCGGCCTTACCCAGCAAAATCAAGCACGGCGGTGCACTCGAGGCTGCCACCGAACGGCTGACCCTAACCGAGCTGGGTATTCAAATGGCTAAAGTTGGGAATTTGCCTCGGGCCCCTAAACAGGCTCAGTTGCTCACCAGACTCCAATCATCTGAGCCGATGTCTCGAGCTGACCTAACTCAAGCCGGCTATTCAGCCGCGGTTATCCGAGGACTGATCCAAAAAAACTGGGCTTGCTGGCGCTCAGTAAAAGACGTACCAGCCAATGACGCTCCTCATCATTTCAAAGCAGCAATTTCTTTAACTGAAGCCCAAAGACAAGCGATCGCGGCAGTCGAGCTCGACCAACCTATGACCTACCTGCTCTACGGCGTCACCGGTAGTGGCAAAACCGAAGTCTATCTAAGGCTCATTGATCAAGTCCTAAGGACCGGGAAGCAGGCTCTGATTTTGGTGCCAGAAATTGCTTTAACGCCCCAGACAGTTGACCGTTTTCAGGACAGGTTTGACTGTCGGGTTGGCGCGCTTCATTCTGGGATGACGGCCGCTGAACGTAACCGGCAATGGCAAGCTGCTCGATCCGGCGGCACCAAAATTATCATCGGCACAAGATCAGCCATATTTACGCCAATGGCCAGCATCGGCATCATCATTGTGGACGAAGAGCACGATACCTCCTACAAACAACAGGACGGCTTTCATTACTCTGCTCGAGATCTAGCGACGGTGCGCGCCGCTAATGAGGGCATTCCTGTGGTGCTGGGATCGGCAACCCCGTCGCTCGAATCGATTGCCAACGCTGAAGCAGGAAAATACCAGTTACTTAAGCTTCTGGATCGAGCCAACGGGGCTAAACGCGAGCGGTACCAAATGCTACCGATGCCGCCCAACCAGTCAGACCCTCTGCCCAATCAAGCCCTGTTCACAGAAATCCGAGAGACTCTTGAACGGGGGGAGCAAGTCCTTGTGATGCGCAATCGACGAGGCTATGCACCTGTCCTGTTTTGCACCGAATGTCGCTGGATTGCCGAATGCCAGGCTTGCGATGCTCGTCTGACCGTTCATCGCCAACAAACCGGTTTAAAGTGCCATCACTGCGGCGCATCACACCCCATACCGACACACTGTCCTAATTGCTCACACGTTACCTTGACGCCAGTTGGTGATGGCACCCAACGACTTGAAACCACTTTTCAAACGGCTTTCCCGGATTTCCCAATCGTGCGCATTGATAGCGACAACATTAAAGACCGGTTGAGCTTAGATAGGGCTTTAGCAAAGCTTCAAGGGGGTGAACCCTGCATTCTCATTGGGACTCAGCTCATCGCCAAAGGCCATCATTTCCCGCTTGTAACACTGGCAGTCGTGTTGGATATCGATCAAGGGTTTCTCAGTGCTGACTTTAAAGCCGTCGAGCGCACCGCCCAATTAATCATTCAAACCGGAGGTCGCAGCGGCCGCGATGAGCTGGCGGGCAAGGTTTACCTAAGTAGTCGTATGCCGGACTTACCCGGACTGAACGCGCTCATCGATCAAGACTACCTAACCTATGCCAAACAAATGCTTGCGGATCGATCTCGCTATGAACTACCACCCTTCGCGCACCATGGTCTCATCCGAGCTGATGCCAAAACGCCTGGGTTAGCTGATCAGCTTTTGCAACGTGTACAACGTCTAGTGAGGGCAGAGCGCCAAACAGAAATCCTCGGGCCTACCAGTCCAGCAATGGCCAAACGAGCGGGCTGGCATCGGTCGCAGTTGTTAATCAGCGCTTCGTCCCGGCAAGCCCGTCATAAAGTTCTCCAACAGCTACAAGTCGCCTTAACCCAAGCGGCACCAAGGACTATTCGATGGTCGATTGATGTCGACCCTGCAGATTTTTTCTGATGCTTGTTGCTTTCAAAACGCAACGACAACCTACCAAAGCGCAACGTCAACCTACAGACCTTTTTCTTGGTCCCCTTAAGGCCCAGAGGATCCGGGCGGGAGCCGCAAGTAACTTGTGCAAACCGGCTTTGCTTCTTTTACACTAGCGCCATGGCACCCGCTCAAAAAAAACGACGTCTACCGAGCAGTTTTGCTTCTGGCTTCCTACTCGGGCTCCTATCTGGCGTGACCTTGGTTGGATTGTTGGTTTGGTTGCCCGATCAGGAGGCCGCGACACCTACCGTTAATGCGGTTATCTCTCCAGATCCCGGAGTCAGCGAACCTGACCTCGACACCATCGATTGGTCCTTTTACGATCTGTTTCCTAAGGCTGAGGTGGCAACCGTGAGCGGCTACCAAAGCGCGAGGGATCCAGAGGCAGCGCCATCGATATATCATCTGCAGACCGGCTCTTTTGGCTCACCCCGAGATGCTGACGAACGCCGAGCTGCTTTGCTATTACTCGGACTGCCAGCATTTGTTGAACCAAAGATCATTGGCGAGAAAACCTGGTACCGCGTCTTGGTGGGCCCAGTTTCCTCTGAGACTGACCTGAATCGCGTTCAAATGCTACTGGCGACCAATGATTTTGAGTCAATTCCGATTGCGAATCAGCCCTAACTGGTAAGCTCGGTCTATAATATCAGCCAGCGCGTATCTACTTCTGCCGTCGAAGGGCGGCTGATTCATTCATCAGAGGGGGGCCATCTTTTGCAGCAATTAAGGGGTACGACCATATTGTGCGTTCGACGTGGCGATCAAGTTGTCATCGGTGGCGACGGGCAAGTCACGCAAGGCGATACCGTGATGAAAGGCAACGCCAAGAAGGTTCGACGTCTTCACAATGGTCAAGTCATCGCTGGCTTTGCCGGGGGTACGGCCGATGCCTTCACCTTATTCGAAAGGTTCGAATCACAATTACAGAAACATCAAGGACATTTGGTTCGCGCGGCGGTAGAGCTCGCTAAAGACTGGCGAAGTGATCGCGCCTTAAGGCGTCTAGAAGCGCTCCTGTTAGTTGCTGATCTAGAAAATTCCTTAACCATTACCGGTACAGGAGACGTCATCGAACCCAGCGACGGTATCATGGCGATCGGCTCTGGTGGACAATACGCCAAAGCGGCAGCTACTGGACTGCTGCAATACTCCGAGTTAGGGGCAGAGGAGATCGTACGAAAAAGTCTCATAATAGCCGCTGACATTTGCATCTACACTAATGCAAACCTCACCATAGAATCTCTTCCTCGTACCTAAACCATCGGATCCATTTATGACCGCCATGACCCCTCGAGAAATCGTTCACGAACTTGGTAAGCACATTATCGGGCAAGAGGACGCCAAACGTGCTGTCGCCATAGCCCTACGCAATCGTTGGCGGCGGCAACAACTCCCTCAGGACGTGATGCAAGAAATCTCTCCGAAAAATATTCTGATGATTGGGCCGACCGGTGTTGGTAAAACTGAAATTGCTCGGCGCCTAGCACGTCTGGCCAATGCGCCATTTATCAAAGTTGAAGCAACCAAATTCACCGAAGTTGGCTATGTCGGTCGAGACGTAGAATCGATTATTCGAGATTTGACTGAGTCTGCTTATAAAATGCTTAGGGATCGCCAAATCAATGCTGCTAAACCTCGAGCATTAGATGCCGCTGAATCACGGGTGCTTGATGCGCTTCTGCCAGTGGCCAGGGATAGCGACGACGCTGAGCATAGCGAATCCTCGACCCGGCAGCTGCTTCGAAAAAAACTACGCGAAGGCAGCCTGGACGATCGAGACATCGAGATAGAGGTACAACCGCCAAAGGTGGGCGTCGAGATTATGGCGCCGCCCGGCATGGAAGATATGACGAGCCAGATTCAAAACATGTTCTCGAATTTAGCAGCTGATCAAAAAAAGCGCCAAAGAATGTCGGTCAAAGCAGCACTCAAAGCGCTTCAAGACGAGGAGGCTAGCCGTCTAGTCGATGATGACGAGCTTAAGAGCCAAACCGTTGAGGCAGTGGAACAAACAGGCATCGTGTTCATTGATGAGATCGATAAAATCGCCAAAAGCGCCGCCCACACCGGCGGCGACGTCTCCCGCGAAGGCGTGCAGCGAGACCTGTTACCTTTGATCGAGGGCTCTAATGTTTCGACGAAATTCGGCATCGTACGTACTGACCACATTTTGTTTATTGCCTCAGGCGCCTTCCATTTGAGCCAACCCTCGGACTTGATTCCAGAGATGCAAGGCCGACTGCCGATACGAGTTGAGTTAAACGCGCTCACCGTCCACGACTTTGAACGCATTCTTCGCGAACCGGATTATTGCATCATTGAGCAGTACCAGCACTTATTACGAACTGAATCCGTCAACTTAACATTTACCGATGACAGCATTCACGAAATCGCTACCATTGCCTGGCAGGTCAACGAGCGCATTGAAAATATCGGCGCTAGAAGACTGCATACCGTCATGGAGCGACTGCTCGAGGACATTTCTTTCGAGGGCGGCGAATATCATGGGTGCGCCGAAGGTGGCGCCATCACCATTGATGCCGAATTTGTGAAAACCCGATTAGCCGATCTTGCGGCTGACAGCGACCTCAGCCGTTATATCCTGTAGCTCAAGGCAAGTAGACCGTGCAGCCCATAGAAATCAAAGTCCATCGTCAATCAGCGCTGCTCGAACTGCTATACCCGGAAGAGGCTTTTGTCCTGAGCGCTGAGTTTTTACGCGTTCATTCACCTTCTGCGGAAGTTCAGGGACATGGACCAGGGCAGGCCACGCTCCAGGTTGGTAAGCGATTGGTCTCCTTCCGAAACATCATTCCCCAAGGGCATTATGCCATTCGCATAGAATTCTCCGATGATCATAATTCGGGCATTTATAGTTGGGACTATCTCCGGGAGCTTGCAATCAACCGCGACACGTATTGGCAAACGTATTTAGCCGCACTCGCACAAAGTGGCGGTTCTCGAGACCCAGTCGTGCTGGCACTGTCTTAACCCCCGGATGGATTTAAAGGTGTACAATCTCACCACTACGCTTGGGTAATTCGGTATGTCTGAAGAACACACACACTTTGGCTTTCAAGAGGTGCCTCTATCGGAGAAAGCTGATCGCGTTGCGGATGTGTTTAGGAAGGTTGCCAATCAATATGACACCATGAACGACCTGATGTCTCTTGGTAGTCATCGCCTCATGAAACGCATGGCAGTAGAGCTGACTCGGGCGAAGAAAGGCCATACCGTGCTGGATCTTGCAGGCGGCACTGGGGATCTGTCCCGGCTACTTGCTGACCGGGTTGGCCGCGAGGGCACGGTGATACTTTGCGATATCAACCCTGAGATGATCCGCGTCGGTCGCGACCGACTGCTTGACCGAGGTTATCAATCCGTAAGTTTCACCATCGGAGACGCCGAGCAGCTGCCGCTCGCAGACCAAAGCCTTGATGCCATCATCATTGGTTTCGGACTTCGCAATGTGACGCGTAAAGAGGTTGCGCTCAAAGCCATGCGCAAAGCCCTAAAACCTGGCTGCAGGGCCGTAATCCTTGAATTTTCAACTCTGGCCCATCCCGCCCTAGTGCCGGCGTATCAGAAATTTTCCACAATCTGGCCAAAGCTCGGTCAATGGATCACGGGCGATGCCGCGCCTTATCAATATTTGGTCGAATCCATCGCCATGCACCCAGATCAAGAAACCCTCGCTGGAATGATGCGGGAAGCGGGTTTCGTTGGCGTGGGTTTTGATAATCTACTCGGCGGCGTCGCCGCCTTGCATTACGGTGAAGCGCCGCTGCCCAATTCCCCGGAGCCGGCAACAAAGAGTATGGAATGAACCCTCTGCGGTTATCGTATCGACGTCTGCTACGGCTCCTGAAGATTTTCATGAAGTATCGCCTGGATCGCCTCGCTGATTTAGGACTTACATCACCATTTTGGCTTAAATTTATCCGTTTGCCGCTTCTTCTTAAACCGCCACCGAGCCAAAATCTTGGTACCGATCTCGTCTCAGCCCTTACCGAACTCGGTCCAGCCTTTATCAAATTAGGGCAGTTGTTATCGACTCGGCGAGACCTGCTTCCCGAGCGCGTTGCGGATGCGCTAGCAACATTACAAGATCAGGTTGGCGCATTTGATACCGACCTAGCCATGAGCCTTCTCGAACAGGCCCTCGGCGCTCCTATCAAAGACCACTTTAGCCACGTTAACCAAACCCCTATTGCCTCTGCATCGATTGCGCAGGTTCACAGTGCGCAATTACTCGATGGCCAAGCGGTTGTCATCAAACTCAAACGGCCCAACATAGAGCAAGATGTACTCGCTGATTTAGCGATGCTAGAGAGCATCGCCAGCCTCATCGAGCGGACCTTTCAGGCATCTCGGCGACTACACCTTTTTGAAGTCTTGAGAGATTATCGCGCCATCATTCTTGGAGAACTCGATTTTATCCAAGAGGCCGACAACGCAAAAAAATTGCGTGAGTATTGGCTACCTAGAGGAAAACTTTATGTGCCGAAAATTCACCCGCAATATACCCGCGAAAACGTCATCGTCATGGAGCAGGTGTTTGGCATCGGAATTGGCAATCGCCACGAACTGATCGAGGCTAATGTTGACCTTGAGCGTCTCGCGAATCTTGGCGTTGAGATTTTTTTCACACAGGTCTTTATCGACAATTTCTTTCACGCGGATATGCACCCAGGCAATATTTTAATCGATGCCAGTGATCCGAAAGACCCCACTTACATCGCTCTAGATTGCGCCATTATTGGCAGCCTGACGCGC
>Ga0181605_10004399_pt1 | contig 11193 bp, 8 predicted proteins | sample 041ome_11_FD_148676 | JGI IMG/M metagenome (GOLD analysis project Ga0181605, IMG submission 148676) | Coastal salt marsh microbial communities from the Groves Creek Marsh, Skidaway Island, Georgia - 041411US metaG (spades assembly) | ecosystem: Environmental > Aquatic > Marine > Intertidal zone...
ATTGGGCTTGCGTCCACGTTCAATACGATAATTCAAACCATCTTTTTCAAATTCGACGGTTACTAGCATATTTTTACTGTTAGTTTTGTTAATCAAGTTATCCTTGCGAATGTTTGTAAGTGCATTGCCGTACAGCGCATAACTCAGTGCATTAATGATAGTGGTCTTACCAGTACCATTTCTGCTGCCAGCATCGCCTCCACCGGTGTCCAAGTTTTCACCCAGTACAAGTGTAAGGTCATTGCGGTTAAAGTCAATAGCTTGTGTGGTATTACCCACACTCATAAAGTTTTTTACTGTGAGTGTATCAAGTTTAAACAATCTCTAATTTCCTGTGTATTTTTGAACCAGTCTTTGTAATCATATGGGGGTATCTCTTGTATATTATACTGCCTTTCCAACCAATAAGTCAAGTAACCTTGGTCATGTAAACTGTAATTTTTGTTAAACTCAAAATCAAAACCTGCTACTAATGCATACTTTACACGATTTACTAAATGTTGTGCTTGGTAGTATTTGTAATTTGACCGAATAAAATCGTTCCATAACTTCCAAAATTTTCCCTGATTACATTTACCAAAGTGAGGCTCTAATTGAGAGATTAATCTATGCGGATTAAAAAATAAATCACTAATATTGATATTAATAGTGGAAGAAGTTGGCTTCCAATTGTTGAGATAAAAGTCTGGATTTTTATCACTGTAATGATATGCTATACTAAACTGTTCTCTTATTTGATATTCTTCTAGATCAAAATTAAAATCTAACTGTTCGGCTTTTTCTCTACAAGTTTGATACACAATACTTCGTGCATCTTTGTCAATACACATTCTTATTGTATTTTTAAGTCCACGATCTTTATAGTCATCTATACCGCTGTCTATAAGACAAATACTTTTTTTTCCTTTAAAATTAAAGAAGTGTTCTTCAATATATTTTTCTGAATGCCACCAAGTTTTACAGTGTAACGGATAGTCATGACTGTTTCCATCTTCACTAAATGATGATTGCTCTTGTGGACAGAATACGTCTTCAAAACAAATGCTTGACATTTGTAACATAAAATGCCCGAATCCACCACTTGGGTAATGTATGTAATACATTAGAGATTCCTGTAGATATCTAACATTAAGTTAGTGTCATATTGTTGACTGTCAATCTGTTGTAATTGACTGGTAACAATAGTATCCACGCTTTCAAAGTTGATCTCACCTGAGATTTGCATGTCCATATCTTCAACTTTTACAGGTATCAAACTCATTTCACGCAGTTGATACTCATCCATAAAAGTTTCTTTGATAAAGTTTGCTTCTTCATAACTGATATCTACATCCAAGTTAACACGAGCATAGGTTTTTGGGCCTAAGTATTTTTCAGGACCTTCCAGTAGTTGACTTATTTTAAGTGTGCGATACCGGGGTTGATCGGGCCAGGCAATAAACTCTCTTGTTCCGTCCCAATCCAGTATCATTAGTCCACGATCATCATCGCCAGCATCGCTGTAGTTGTGAGGAAATGCATTGCCTGTATACACAACATTGCCCTTTTCTTGCCGCTTGTGAAAATGTCCTGTAAACACAGTACCACAACGACCAAAGTCATCTGCATTAAGTTCACCGTGATCTGGCATTTGTACCATAGCATTCATGTAAAAGTGAGGCAGTTCAAAGTGACCAATTACATAGTCAGCATTTACTTTGCGCATCTGTTTGTGTTCATCACCTACCAACCATGGAATAAAAGCAACGCCATCAACTGTGGTAATGTCATTGTAAAACTGGATATTCTCAAACTTTTTAATAAAAGCAACGCTGTTATAATCGCGCTTGTCTCTGTAGTACTCGTCATGATTACCAGGGATAAAGTGTATTGTATCAAACGAGTCGTTGAGCAAATCCAGTGCAGCAATACTGTAGTTCAGCGTAGCAACATTGATACTTGCTCGCTGATGATGCCAATCGCCCATAAAGATGCAGGTATCTGCACCCTGTGCTTTAGCCTCTTTACAAAACCAGGTAACAAAGTCCAGACAATCTCGGTTGAATGTCTGGCTATTGCTTTTGTTACCAAAGTGAATATCCGTGAATACGGCGGCCCGCTTGAACAAACTCATGTGTGTATTATAGCACCTTGTGTGTTATTGTCAATTATTAAAGTAGTCTTGTTGTGTGCCTTCTCGATAGAGATCTAGTGTTATACAATGCAATCCGCCGTCCCAGAAGTATCTGTGACGCCATGGCACATATACTGGTTCTACTTTATGTTTCTTTAAAAATGCATTTACTTGTTCGTTATTAGGATTACTAACGCAGCAATGATGCTCGTCTAACATTAGCACATTTACATCGAACACTGTTTCCTCTACATATCCAACCCAATCCTGTAACCAGGTTTCTACAAAATTTGTAAACTCTACATTATTCTCTTCGCCAGCAAGCCACCACTTGCCTTGATTTTTTCTTTTAAGATTTAAAAAACCATTAACCTTGCTCCAACTTTGATCTGGCAAATAACACACATCCCAGCCCGGAAATGTATCTTCATATGTTTGTACATCGTTCAAACTGAGAATAGCACCTGGTTTAATTGGATGATAGTTTCCATCACTGTGACCGTCCACGTCGACTAACTGTATATCAAACTCTTCAAAACCAGTAATGTCTGCAAGTTCTGGTTTTATAGGTGACTCGGGATCTAGCCCTATAAACAATTTTGTTCCTATCATAAAACAAGATGCACTAGACATCCAAGGATGTTTACTAAACTCTAATAATTCTTTCCATACATGATCTTTAAAAAACTCTTTGTTTTTTCTATTTTCTAAAAAAACTTCATAGCTAGGCCAATCAGAACCAGCAAGAAAATCATAATCACTTTTGTTGTTTATCACAGGCAAAGTGTAAGTAGGGGTCGATAGCTCTCCGTATTCTCGTAACCGTTTGCCAATTGCAGGATGATCCAGCCCACTGTAACATTTGTTGCCTATTACAAGTTGATAATCACGCGGCTGCAATGGACCACGTGGATATCTATGCGGGTTATCCAAAAACCTTTCACATGGATCAAGTTCCGGTTGTATTACTTCAACACCGAATTGCTGCAGTATTTCTTTGCAACCTTCAAGATCTTCCAGTGTTTCTTCACAAATACGCTTTAATGGATCTCCTGCTTTACCTGGTATACCATCAAAGAACTCAGGTGCATAATTATTACCCAGCATACAAACTTTGAGAGGATCCCATTTATTCCATATATTATATTTCATTAAATAGGATCTGAACTCTTTGCCATTTCGTTTTCAGTTTGACGAGTGTAACTTGGGTTTAATCCAGCACTTTCGAGAATGTCATCTCTGATGCTTTGATTTTTCTTTTCCAAGTTTAACACTCTTGTGAAACTGTTTGTAATTGCTGCAGTATAGTAAGCAAATGGATTTTCACTTTTGCTTTCATCAAACTGTAGTCCAATCTGTGTAAGTTGTAACAGTGCTTGGCTACGCATTTCATCATTGTATGTATATCCACGCCAATTACTGCGAGTACCATAGCGTTCACATAGTTTCATATACATGCGGGCAAGTTTGTTAGTTGTACGTCCATGTGACTTACTAAAGTTGCCATTTTCTAGTCCACCTTCCCAGTGACTTTTACCAACACAAACTGCAACATCATTGTCGTCCAGTCTAAAGTGTTGAAAAGGAGGGAAGTTGCACTGGATGTGATGGTCAGCAACAGTTTTAGGATTCTTTTTACGTCCTGGATGCAGTGGGATGTGATCATGTGTCATAACACGGAATACTACATCTTGCTTGTCAATTTTCTTCCAGTCTACAGCAAAATCTGCTTGCTTGACCTTTTGTCCTTCAGCACGAGCAGCCTCATAGTTTTGTTTTTGAATTCTATCTGCTTGATTGCGTTTTGCCTGTGCAATAGTACGAATGTTAATTTTTTCTACATTTGGCAGGATAATGTCATAAACATCATCGCCGTCAGCAACAAAACTACTGTAAGTGTTCTTAGATAAATGAATTTCTTTCAACAAATCGCGATTGTTGAGATAATTTTTCCTTTTGATCATGTAATGTGATTCCTTTTATATGCGTATATTATACAGCCTATAAATATACTTATGCAAGATAAAAACAAGGATTTTTAAATGGCGTTTGATTTAGGTAGCAAATTTACTAGAAAAGCACAACAGTATGTGAGTAATACAGCAGGTAGAATTTTGCCTGGCAATGATCCATTGAGTAAAATCGGTCGCAATATACTAGATTCAAGTGGTAATAGGTTAATTCAAGCAGGACTGAATTTTGCTGGTGCTAATATACCAGGTTTTACTGATGTTGCCACCACAGTATTCAGAGACAATGATACTAGAATTAGATTATCACTTAGTCCTGCCAGCGGTCCAATTCTTTATAAAGATACATCTAATAGAATATTAGATCCACTAGTGGATACAAATGGTATACTATTTCCCTATACTCCAACAATTAGTATAAGTCACAGTGCAAGTTATAGTGGGATGCATCCCACACACAGTAACTATATTCAACACAGTTACAATGCAAGTAGTGTTGATGTTATCAGTATTGATGGATATTTCACAGCCACCAACGCTGATGAAGCTAGATATGTGTTTGCAGTATTGCATTTTTTACGCAGTGCTTATAAAATGTTCTTTGGAGCGGATAGACTAAGAGGAACGCCACCGCCGGTACTAAGGCTTAGTGGATATGGTCCATTTAATTATAATAGTGTACCTGTTGTTCTAAACAATTTTACAGAAATTATGCCAGCAGACAGAGACTACATAGAAGTTCCTCTAGCTACATCACCGGATGCAGCAACAAAAACTATGGTTCCTACATTTATGCCAGTAACACTTAGTCTATTGCCAATTTACAGTAAGAATCAAATCAGTAACTTTAGTTTAGATGGTTTTGCAAGAGGGGATCAAATAGGTAGCCCTAGTAGAGGTGGAGGATTTCTATAATGACTGTAGAATATCGCAGTGATAGTCCATATTCAAATACAGGTCAATACAGTTATTACTTGGATATTTTAACTCCAAGACGTATACCTGCTCGCAGAGATGACGTACTACATACACTTACACTAGTACACCAATATAGACCTGATTTGCTTGCCTATGACTTGTATAAAAACAGTAATTTGTGGTGGGTATTTCAGGCTCGCAATCCAAATGCTTTTGAAGATGCAGTCTGGGACTTTCGTGCAGGTAAGAAATTCTATATTCCTAAAAAGGATGTGATTGAAGCAGCATTAGGAATCTAACATGGCTGTTAACAGAGTAAATCCATTTCAAGAACAATATGTAGACAGTTTCCAAGGTAAGAACATTGATGGAGACGAACTACAGTCGCTGGATACTAACAGTTACCTTAACATTGTTAGTCAGTATAATATTGATGACAGTGGAAACCTTGCTAGTAAAGTAGGCAGTGGTGTTTATGTTCCAAACAATCCTGTGCCCGAAGATCGTAGTTTACAAGATCCGCCACCAGTAGACATTATTAGGGTTTCAAACCCTGTTGTTTTGGATGTACCAGCAGTTGGAGTAGATCCTAGAGATGTTGATGTTGAAGTAAGTCCTACTGGTAAACTTCAAAGAATCACTGTAGCACCTGGAAGATCTGATGAAATTGAAAGACGTTTCAGTGATAGAACCAGGTTTAGTACTGCTGCTCCTGAAGATGTGATTGATCCTGCTGATAGGGATGACTCAACTGTTGACCTATCAGGATTTGCTAGTAGAAGTGACGATGGAGAAATGGGGCCTCCAATTGGATTGAATCGTAGTGCTAGAACTGTTACAAAAATTAGCAACAGCAAAACTGCATCTGCAATTAATAATGGTCCGTTTATGGAGGATTTAACAAAAATCGAAATTAATACAAGGCCTAATGAATTAAATAAATTCAGCAGTTACACATATAATATTGCACTTTACATGATTAATAGTCGTAGCTATGTTGATATTACAAAACAGCCTAGAGCACCGCAGGATGTGCTTGATCCTACAACTGGTGTTAGTAAACTTCTTATGAGAAGCGGTGGCACTGGACTTGATAATTTTAATACTGAATTTAATAATGATTTTTTTATTGATGATCTAGAAATATCTAGTATTGCAGTAGGACCTAGCAAGTTTAAACACAATACCAACGCAACTGATATTCGTTTTACTATTACAGAACCTAGGGGAGTTACTCTGTTGGAAAGATTACAGGATGCTGCTGCAAGTGTTTTAGTTTCCACAAAAGAAAGATATATTCATGCACCTTACCTATTAGAAATTAGTTTCAAAGGTTATGACGAAAAAGGCAATTCCATGCCTTCTGATAGTACTGCCAAATATATTCCTATTAGAATTACTGACATGCAATTTGAAGTTACTGCATCTGGTACTCAATATAAAGTGGAAGCTATTCCTTATGCAAACTATGCTATGGGTAGCATTGTTAGTACTATTCCTTTTAATATAGAATTGTCCGCAACCACAGTGGGAGATATTTTCAGTGCTGGAGTGCTTTATGAAACCATAGAACAGCGACCAGTGGAAAGTCGTGTACAGCCTTTTGATCAAAGAGCGGGCACAAAAACTGAAATTAAAAAAGTAAAAAATAAGGATAACAAAGCAAAAAATTTAGGTGAAGTTTTAACCGACTATCAGAAAAAACGCACTAAAAAAACCAAGGTTCTCAGTGAAAAATATAATGAAGATACAAAACAGGGTGAAATTGCAGAAAACCTTATTGATGCAGCCGCTACTGGATATGATACCTATAAGTTTTTGCTTGCTGGTGAAATTGCAAATGCAAAATTAAACAAACAACAGTTATATGATGCTCTTAATACACCAGCGCCTACAGAACAAAAAGATAAAGACAGCAAGGATAAGAGCGATCGCAGGCAGTTTGATGCATTTGTACAGGGTGCAGGCCAGGGTGTAACTCTCAGCAAAGACTTGAGCACTTTTAAAATTAATGCAGGTACTGATATAAGTAAACTACTCAATCTAGTAATTCTTCACAGTGATTATATGGATCAAAATATTGTTGATAATCCAGTTGAAACTACATCAGATGGTAACGGCATAAACTGGTTTAAAATTAGACCTATTATAGAGAGTGCTGATGGTGACGGTAAAGGATTTGATGAAAAAGACGGCAGATACAAATATAATATTACTTTTGCAGTAGAAAAAAATATTATTCACTATAGTGATTTTCCCTGGGCTAGGAAAAGCAAACCCAAAGGAAATGGAGTACATAAAAAATATGATTATCTGTTTAGTGGGAGTAATACAGAAGTATTGAATTTTGATCTAAAATTTAGAACTGCATTTATGCAAGTCATGTCAGCAGGCACAGGATCACCATTTGCAAATAAACGTAGTAATTCAACATTTGCTCCACTAACAAAAGAAGTAACTCAAAGTATTGAAGGCAATACAATTAATGGCCAGGACGATATAAGAGGCGCAAGAGCAAAAGATTTGTTCAGCAGTGTAATGAGTGATGGTGTAGATATGGTTGAATTAGATCTACAAATTATAGGTGATCCTGCTTATATACCTACTAGTGATGCGTACTGGCAAGATAAAGTGAGAAATGGCGAAACATATGTTTCTGCATTTATGCCAGATGGAACAATTAATTATAATGTTAGCGCACCTTATATACAGGTTAATTTGAAAACACCTGTAGATTACAATGAAACAACTGGACTATCTAATCCCAACAGTTATGGAAATAGTAGTTTTAGCGGTGTTTATAGAGTTACTAGTGTTGATAGTACATTTAGTGGTGGACAATTTCAACAGCGTGTAAATGGAATTAGAACTCCACTACAGCCTAAAGAAGTGGGAGTAATTAGAGATAACCAGAGTGCACCAAATACAGAACGCAATGTTCTTGCACTTGAAAACGCTAGTTCTGGCCAGCAAGGTAAAATACAAGACACATCAACTAAAGGTATAACTAATAATATAGCAAAAGTAGTAAATGTAGCCGCTAGTAAAGATGCTTATATTGATACACTCCAGGATACTCCTTATACAAGTCCACAGGTAAACAATGAACGTACGGCACAAATTGCACAGCAAACAGATCAGAGTATACTAACAATTGATGATCCAGATAACGTTAGTGCAACTCAAGCATGGTTATCTAGATGGCCAACAAACTAGGATAAAAAATGGCAGTTGATGTAACGAGACAGGGATCCAAAGGTGGTGATCCGCAGTATGATACCAGTAATCTGAGAGGTATTCGCGAAGAACGTGGCATTGTAACCGGCACAGTCAAAGCCAACGTGCATGGCGCACACATGGGTGTTATTAAAATTTGGGTGCCAACATTTAGCACAAATCCTGATGATAAAAGTCAGTGGCGAACAGTAAGATATTGCACTCCTTATTATAGTAGAGTAGATAACCAGGGCGTTGGTGATACTTATTTTGGTACAAAAGTTACCAGTGGTATTGTTACTCCTCCACCTGACATAGGAACAAAAGTTCTTGCATTTTTTCCAGAAGGACGAAATGCTGAAGGATATTACTTTGCCTGTGTGCCTGATACATTTATGTTACAGAGTGTTCCAGAAGCAAGTGCAAGTAATGGACAAGCAAGTGGTGAGTTTAATGACAATCCACAAGGCTCGCATAGTAGTAAAAAGATTACTAACTGGAAAAAACAAACTAGACCTGTGGACTATTTTACACAGGATCAACTAGTAAGAAGTGGACTAAGTGCAGATACAGTTCGTGGACTCAGTACAAGTTCTTACATGCGTGAATCTCCCAGTGAACTTATAGGTATTAGCAGTAAAGGACGTCGTGTAACCACAGACGGACAGGACTTTACACTAACTTACAATACGCAAATTAAAGATCCAAATACTACTGACAAAACTATTCTTAACGGATTGTTAGGTCCTACTGCTAGACGCAAAGGCCATAGTGTTACACTGGATGATGGTGACATTGACGGCAACAGTAACCAAATTCGTTTACGCACAAGTACTGGACATCAAATACTGTTAAACGATACTGAAGGCGTTGTTTATGTTGGCAATGCAGATGGGACTGCATGGATTGAATTAAGTAACACAGGTACTATGGATGTCTATGCACAGGATAGTATTAATTTTAGAACTAAAAATTTAAACTTTCATGCGGACGAAAATATCAAGTTTCATAGCAAAGGATATACACAACTTGTAAGTGAAACAAACATGCACGTTGAGGGTAAACAACAGCTTGCATTTACCAGTAAAGGTGAGGCAGGAATAACTGGAGAAAAAGGATTACATTTAAATTCAAATAGTGAGATGTTTATAAGTAGCACCAGTTCCAGCTACATTAACAGTGGCGGAATAATGGCTATAAATGGCAGTCTTATATTACTTCAAGGTCCTAAAACAAAAGCAAAAAGTGCTAAAAATGTAAATGAATTACAAAAAGAAGATACAACATTTATTGAAGATATAGGCGAATATATTTTAGATGAAGAGCAAATGGTTACAACCACTGCAGACAGAATTGTTACACACGAACCGTTTCCCTATCATGGAGTAAAAAACACAACCAGTGCGTATACAGGTGGACTAGTTGGCGGTGGTGGTGGTGCTGGCGGTGCGTTTAGTATTGTCGGTAGTATTCCAGGCGCAGGAGCAGCATTACAAGCGGTAACGGGCGGCGGTGCAGTTAATATTCCAGGTGTAGATTTTGCAAGTGTTGCTAGTCAGTTTGGTGATATAACAAGTAATCTTCCAATTGGTGAAATACAAAACCAACTATCTGGTGCAGCAAGTCAATTTGCAGGTGCAGATTTTGAAAAACTTGTTACTGATAATACAGGAAAAATTACAGGCTTGGCGGATAGTTTAAATGCTAATTTGCCTAATATTCAAACTGGAATTAATCAAGTCGTTCCAAAAATAAATGATACACTTCCAAATATATTAAACTCACCGTCACTCAGTAAGTTTCCAATTACAGATATGGTCAAACAAGCAAACACCGGATTTAGTGTTGGCGCACTGGATAGTTTTGATGTACAAGGACTTAATGCTGCAGTTGTTAAACAAGTTGGCAGTGGTAATAATCCTGCGTTTGTTGACAGTGTAACAAAAAGTGTTGGTAAGTTTGGCTTTAACGTGGATCAACTTAAAGCACAAGGCTTTGTTCGTCCTGAAGCAGTGTTTAACGATCAACTTGCAGATAGCAGTGTATGGACAGGAAAAGAAGGCATTAGCAGTCTTAATAAATTTTTAGGAAACAATGGACTCCAAGAACAAGTTCAACAGGGCATTGTTGCAACAGATTATCAAAAAATGTTTAATGAAGGTGCAATTACACTTGGTGATAGCAAAAAGGAAATTATGAGTATGCTTACTGCAAGTAATATAAGTAGTCCAGAAATCGCTGGCCAGATTAGAAAAGGATTTGGTGAAGTTGAAGGTGTGCTTAAAAATACAACTAATATTCCTGATTCAGAAGATATTGCAAGTAAAGTTCGTGAAGCAATGCAAACAGGTGCTGCAGCAAGTCAACGTGTTGATAAAATTAAGGGTGCTAGTGCAGAACAGGTTACAGCAACCACACCAGCACAACCACGTACTAGAACACGAGTACAGGATGAAAGTCGCGCTGGCGAACGCAGGGCTAGAGAGGAAACAATTGCAAGATTGATTAAACAACTTGCAGATGGTGAGGCTGCAGGTACACTAAACAATTTTAATAAAGCAAGAATCAAAGCAAACATTGTAGCAAATCGTGCTGCTCTGGATAAGTTAGGTTAAGGATTAAATACAATATGGCAGTAGCAACATATAAAGGATTCAGTACAATTAACAATAACTTTGGTAATTCAAAGTTAACTGATACTGACTTAATTAAAAGAGATTTACTTAATCACTTTGCTATTCGTAAAGGTGAAAAACTTATGAACGGAGAGTTTGGTACTAGTTTGCGTGACTTGATTATGGATCCACTAACAGAAGATACCAAAGCACTAGTCATACAAGAAGTAAATGATGTAATTGAAAATGATCCTAGAGTGCGTAGTGAAGGCATTACACTAGATGAATATGAAAATGGACTACAAATTGAAATGATAGTGCGCTATGTAGTTGATAATCAGGTTGAAAATCTAGTAGTACG
>Ga0181605_10004447_pt1 | contig 11107 bp, 10 predicted proteins | sample 041ome_11_FD_148676 | JGI IMG/M metagenome (GOLD analysis project Ga0181605, IMG submission 148676) | Coastal salt marsh microbial communities from the Groves Creek Marsh, Skidaway Island, Georgia - 041411US metaG (spades assembly) | ecosystem: Environmental > Aquatic > Marine > Intertidal zone...
GGCTGGGCCGAAGGCATGGAAGCGCTCATTGAGCGAGTGGAAGAGGAGGAAGACCGTGACCGACTTTTATCAAAACGGCACGATCACAACGCTGCATAACCTGGGCGAGCGCTCCACTGCCGATCTGGAGCAGGACCTGCTGCAGTTCAGTGAGCGACGCCCACTCGGATTAATACTGCCGTCGCTGTATTCGGAGATTGAGACGCCCGCGCTGCCCGCCATTATTCAGGAGCTGAAATCGGTTCCCTATCTCTCACAGATAGTGATCGGTCTCGATCGGGCGACCCAGGATGAGTACCAGCACGCGCTGAGCTTCTTTGCCGATCTGCCACAGCACCATCGCATACTGTGGAACGACGGACCGCGTTTAAAAGCGATTGACGCGCGTCTGCAGGAGGCGGGGCTCGCGCCGCAGGAGCTCGGCAAGGGGCGTAACGTTTGGTATTGCATGGGGTATGCATTGGCCACGGGTCGGGCGGAGGCGATCGCGCTGCACGACTGCGACATCCTGACCTACGACCGCAGCTTGCTGGCTCGGCTGATTTACCCGGTCGCGCATCCTATCTTCGGTTACGAGTTCTGCAAGGGTTACTACCCGCGGGTTTCCGACAACAAAATCAATGGCAGGGTGTGCAGGCTGTTGGTCACGCCAATGATTCGTGCGCTGAAGCGCATCGTCGGCGAGTCGCCGTACCTCAATTATCTAGACAGCTACCGTTACATCCTCGCGGGCGAGTTTGCGTTTCGTAAACGCCTGCTCGGTGATCTGAGAATTCCTACCGACTGGGGTTTGGAGATCGGTGTGGTCTCGGAGGTTTATCGCAGTAACAGCAACAAGCAGATCTGCCAGGTCGACATCGCCGACAACTATGACCACAAGCATCAAGATCTGTCGTTGGATGATCAGAACGCCGGCCTGTCGCGCATGTCACTCGATATCGCGCGATCGCTTTATCGCAAGCTGGCGATTCAAGGCACGGTGTTCAATCAGGAAACGTTCCGGACATTAAAAGCCACCTACTATCGGATGGCGCTCGACTTGATCGAAACCTACCGCAACGACGCGATCATGAATGGCTTGAGTTTTGACATTCATCAGGAAGAGGAGGCGATCGAGCTGTTCGCCGAGAATATTCTTGACGCAGGCGTGCAGTTTTTGGAGCGCTCCTCCGAGGCGCCCTTCATTCCTACGTGGAACCGGGTGTTCAGTGCCATGCCCGATATATTTGACGAATTGATCGCCGCGGTAGAAGCCGATCACGAGGAATTCTCTGCCGCGCGTGCGTTGCCGAAAGTCGCCCGGGGATGACCAACACGCTGTCCCAGCGGCTGCGCGAGCACCTGGCCGCGGTCTACGGCGATGCCTTCTCAGACGGCTCGCTGAACGGCTGGGTTGATCGGTTACTCGAGGCCGCGCAGCTGAATGCCACGCATGCGCCGCCACCGGCACACCGCAACCTGTGGGACGAAACCGATGTGGCGGTGATCACCTATGGCGACTCGCTCCTCAACGGAGAGGAGCCGCCGCTCAAGACCCTCCATGGCTTTTTGACACAGCGGCTGGGGGCATTGGTGAGCTGGGTGCACGTGCTGCCCTTTCATCCCTGGACATCAGATGACGGCTTTGCGGTGCTTGATTACTCGAGCGTGAATGAGGCGCTCGGCACCTGGTCGGACATCACCCGGTTGGGCGTCGACTACCGGCTGATGGCGGACCTTGTGCTCAACCATTGCTCGAGTCGGTCGGCCTGGTTTGAGAATTTTCGCAAGGGCGAGTCCCCCGGTGACGACTACTTTTTTGCGCCGGACGAGGCTTTTGATACCAGCCACGTGGTCAGGCCCCGGACCTCTCCGCTCCTGAATCTTGTGGCCACGGAGCAGGGCGAGCGGGCCGTCTGGTGCACCTTCAGTCCGGATCAGGTGGACTTCAACTTCGCCAACCCGGCGGTGGTCGTGGAGTTCGTCACCATCATCTGCCAGTTACTGGATGCGGGAGTGCGCGTATTCAGACTGGATGCCGTGGCGTTCCTGTGGAAGGAGAGCGGCACCACCTGTATGAACCTGCCGCAAACGCACGAGCTGATAAGGCTGTTTCGCCTGATTATCGAGTGCGCGCAGGCCGATGCCATTGTCATCACTGAGACCAATGTCCCCAATCGCGAGAACCTGTCTTATTTTGGCAATGCCAATGAGGCGCACGGCATTTATAACTTCTCCCTGCCGCCGCTCCTGGTACACGCGCTGATGACCGGCACCAGCCGCTACCTGTCGAAGTGGATGATGAGCATGCCGCCCGCGCAGGACGGCACCTTCTATTTCAACTTTATTGCTTCCCACGACGGCATTGGGTTGCGTCCGGTGGAGGGTTTGCTGGAGCAATCCGAGGTCGATGAGCTGCTGGCGACGATGGAGCAGTTCGGGGGCCGCGTCTCGTGGCGAGAGACCGCCGGCAGTGAAGCCAAACCCTATGAGATCAACATCGCGTTGAGAGACGCATTGCAGGGTACGACCCGTGGCAAGGACGAGTGGGGGATTGAGCGCTTCCTGTGCGCGCACGCCATCATGCTGGGGCTCGAGGGCGTGCCCGCTTTTTATCTCCATTCTCTGCTCGGTACCCGCAATGACCTGGAGCGTCTGGCGCACACCAGCCACAACCGATCCATCAACCGGCATCAGTGGGAGCTGGGCGCGTTGTCGAGCGCGCTAGATTGCAGCGCGTCGGACCATCACGCCGTCTTTGAGGCGCTGAAGCACCTCATCGCCCTGCGCAAGGCGCAGCCTGCATTCCACCCCAACGCGACCCAATTCACCCTGCATTTGGGTGATGCGCTGTTCGGGTTCTGGCGACAATCACTCGACCGGCGTCAGAGCCTGTTCTGTGTACACAACCTCACCCATGAAGAGCAGGTGCTGCCGCTGAGCCGCCTGAACCTAGTGGTCAATCATCGTTGGCGGGAGCTCATTTCCGGGGCCTCCGTCGAAGAGGGCATTCCGGAGTGGACGCTGTCTCCCTATCAAACGCTCTGGATAACCAACGGCTGACATCCGCCGCTTGAATCGGTCACCACAACCGTGTCAGCCTGTTCCCATGAAGTGGATATTGTTTCGACTTGTGCGCACCGCCCTGAATCAGGCGATGGCCGCCGCTTTGCTATTCATCACGTTATTGCCGCCTGCCTGGTCGTGGTCCGACCACGCGAGCCTCGTCTGGCCTTTGCTCAGGAGTCAGCCGGAGCTCATTCACCAGACCGTAGCGGCCGAGCCGCTCGACGCGTTCCTGATCGCCGAGCAGGAGGGGATCGCGCGAACGCTTGCGGCAGTGGAGTCGTGGTCTGTTGCGGCCATGGAGTACTACCCGCCGACCCCGGGGGATCTCCGCTGGGGGACAGATCATCCGCCCACCGCTGAGCGCTTTTTCGCGGCGATCAGGGTCAACCCAATGCTGCCGTATCGCCTCTACGTGGATCTCTCCCCTGAGCGTGCCCAGCCGGAGCAAGCGCCGCTGGCCTGGTCCGAGCTGAGTTTTTTAGGGGGTGGCACCTCCCAGCTGGCCGCGCGCTATTGGGCAGTCGAGCCCGGCGAACCTGTATCGATCGCGGAGGTGATTGCGAGTGCCAACGATGAACCCGATTTCGGGATGGACATTGGGCTATTCGAGGATAACGGTACCGACTTCGGCCTGCGCTATGGTTTTGGTATCCAGCCCTTCGGGAACCCCAATCTTGATTACGGCTCCCAGGCGCCGTTCCACATGGGGTTTTACCACCTCGACTGGCTGACAAGGACGGCACAGCCTTCGCTGCTGCGGACTTACCCCCTGTGGCGGATCGCATTGTTCGGTGAGCTGGCCGAGCTCGCGTTTAGCACCGGGCATCACTATTGGGGCTGGCGCTTTCTCGGCTGGGGCCTGCACTACGTCGGCGATCTTACCCAGCCCTACCATGCGATACCGCTACCCGGTGTCGGCACCGTCGACGCGCTGTGGTCGGTGGTGCAGGGCAAAACAGGAGAGCTGGTGCAGTTAGTCTCCAACCGCCACGGCGTGATCGAGTCCTACCAGTACCAGCAGCTGGCCCGCGCATTAGAGGCCCGGCAGTGGTCGGCGCCACTGCTGAAAGCGATATCCGATCACCCGGATACCACCGCCGTGGAATACGAGTCCTTTGTCATGGCATTGACCGCGGACTCAGTCGATGCGGCGGCTGACTTCGACGCGGCCATCGAGCGCAATGTGCCATCTCGCTTTGTCAGTGACCCCAGTTTTGAGTGGACGGGGTCAGGCTTTGAGCAATCCATCGTGCAACGTGTTGCCGACGAGCAGGGCGAGCCTGCCATGGCGGAACTCGATGCTGCGGTGATCGTTCAGCTCGCGCGCTTCTCGGCGGTCGCCAGCCGCTGGATTGCCCGTGGCCGGGTAGCGGAGCCTCCCTCGCAGGGGGAAAGCCAGTGACAACTGACCTGCAGCTCGGAGCAGTGAGGTCAGGAAATGTCTGATCGATTTGAACTCGACCCGCGGTTGGCGGCCGACACCTTTTTGGTGGGGGAGACGCCGCTCAGTCAGGTGTTGCTGATGAACGACGCGCGTTACCCCTGGCTGATTCTGGTGCCCCGGCGGGCCGACATCACCGAGCCTTTTGAGCTCAGCGAGGCCGACCAGGCGCAGCTGTGGCAGGAGTCGATGCGGCTCGGCCAGGCGATGAAGGCGCACTTCGCTGCCGACAAACTCAACATTGCCGCGCTCGGTAATCAGGTGGCGCAGCTGCACGTGCATCACATCGCCCGGTTCCACGTCGATGCTGCCTGGCCCGGTCCGGTCTGGGGTGTCGGTAGCGCAGTCCCTTATCAAAAGGCCGCCCTCGATACGCTCATGGATGACCTGCGCAGCGTGCTCCAGCAGCCAATGGGGCTGACGGAGCCGACCCACCAATGAGCGTTCGGGTGCTGTTTGTTTGTATGGGGAATATCTGCCGGTCTCCCACCGCGCATGCGTTGTTTCGCGAGGCAGTCACTGCGGCGGGTTTGGGCAATGAGATCGCGACAGATTCGGCCGGCACCCACGCCTACCACATCGGCAACCCGCCCGATGCGAGGGCGACCGCCACGGCGCTTGCGCGGGGTATTGATATGACAGACCTGCGCGCGCGGCAGGTCTGCGGGGCAGATTTCGAGCAGTTTGATTACGTCGTGGCGATGGACCGAGACAACCTGAGTTTACTGGAGGCGGACTGCCCCCCGTTGCGCCAAGACCGACTGAGCCTGATGCTCGACTGGGCGGAGGGCTGGGGCGATGAAGTGCCCGACCCTTACTATGGCGGCGACGAGGGGTTTGTCGCGGTGTTCGATATGCTGAGCGAGGCGTCTCAGGGTTTGCTGGCGCACATCGTATCCGCCCATGGTCTGGTGTCGCGGCGCTCCTGACTCGTTTACTCGATGAGCATTTCGCTCCCAGGTTTCTAGGGCTATTTCATGAAATGTTTGCTGCAGCGCGTTACCCAGGCATCGGTCACCGTGGCGGGCGTTGTCGTGGGCGAAATCGATCAAGGCCTTCTGGTGCTGGTGGGTGTAGAGCCTGAGGATGCCGAGCAAACGGTCACCCGCGTGGCCGAGCGCCTGTTGCGCTACCGGGTGTTCGCCGACGCCGAGGGCAAAATGAACCTGAACGTTGCCCAAGTCCAAGGGTCCATTTTGCTGGTATCGCAATTTACGCTGGCCGCCGATACCGCCAGTGGCAACCGGCCAGGCTTCTCGACCGCTGCGCCACCCGAGCAGGCCTCCAATTTATGTGACCAGTTGGCAGACGCGTTGCGAAAAGGGGATGTCCGGGTCGAGACAGGCCGCTTTGGCGCCGACATGCAGGTGGCACTGGTCAACGACGGTCCTGTAACGTTTTTGCTTGAGGCGTAATTGCTGGGGCCTGACTCTACAGGCTGAGACATTGATTGGGGCCGAAACTCCCACGCCAGTGCCTGTGCTGCCCGCACTGTGGCTGTTGCTGACCTCGGTGTTGCTCGCGGCGCTCGGGATCCGGCGTTTCGTTTAGAGGTCTCGCAGCCTTAAAAAAACACGGCGTTGGCCGGGTTTTTTATGGCAGACGCAAGCAGGTCAGGTGTGCAGCACGACCGGTAGTGATGAATAACCTCGGACGAAGTTCGACAGTACCCGTTCGGGTTGGCCGACCACCTCCACGTGAGAGAAGCGTTTGAGGATTTCCTCCCACAGGATGCGCAGCTGCATTTCGCCCAGGCGGTTGCCCATGCACCGATGAATACCGAAACCGAAGGAAAGGTGGTAACGGGGGTTCTTGCGGTCAATGATGAACGCGTCGGGGTTCTCAATCGCGGTCTCGTCGTGATTGCCCGATAGGTACCACATCACCACCTTGTCGCCTTGCCGAATTGTTTTGCCGCCGAGTTCGACGTCTCGCGTGGCGATGCGACGCATGTGCATGAGCGGCGTCTGCCAGCGGATCACCTCCGAAACCATGCTTGGGATCAGCGAGGGATCCGCTTTGAGCTTGGCGTATTCATCCGGGTTTTGATTAAGCGCCAGTACGCCACCTGTGATCGAATTGCGGGTGGTGTCGTTGCCCCCCACGATCAGTAGCACCAGGTTGCCCAGATACTCCAGCGGGTCGTCCACCATCTCCCGCGTTTTGGGGTTGGTCGCCAACAGGCTGATCAGGTCCATGGTGTCAGGTGGGTTATTTTTACGCTGGTGCCACAACTCGGTGAAGTAGGCCAGGCACTCGTGCAAGGCGGCGGTGCGCTCGTCCACATCGCCATCACTCCCCGCGATCTCGGGCAGGGAGGTCGCCATGTCTGACCAGTAGGGCAGCTTGTGCCGATCTTCAAAAGGAAAGTCAAATATCGTGGCCAGCATTTGTGTCGTCAGGTTGATCGAGACTTTCTCGACCCAGTTGAACGACTCGCCAACGGGGAGGCCGTCCAGAATATCGCTGACACGTTGTCGAATCAGCGCTTCCATATCAGCTAGATTGCGCGGTGCCACCACACCCTGTACGGCGGCGCGTTGCACGTCGTGAATCGGTGGGTCCATGGCGATAAATTGTCGGACCGGCAGGTCATCACCATAGTCACCGATGGTGATCGCGGGTTCTGAAGAGAAGTCTTCATGGTTACCGTCGACCGCGGTGATGTCCTCAAAGCGGGTCACCGACCAAAAGCCGCCAAACACGTCGTTCTCGCTCCAGTGCACCGGATCCTCAGCCCGCAGTCGGGCAAAGTAGGGCCGCCACGCATCCTGTTGGTACAGCGTGGCGTCGCTGACATCGATCGCGTCGATGGGGAGGGTGCTGACATCTTGGAGTGGTGCATTCATGGCGCGTTCTTCTCGTTATGGTTTTTTAATCTCAGGTGTGCGGGCTGACCTCGGGTAGTGGCACTGATCAGTGTGAGGTGTCGATGCTACAGCGCCATGATCAGCATCGATACATCCGTTTACGAGCAAATGGGCCGCTCTCCTCGATAATTACTCTGCCACCGCATCAAATGCTGATTGCAACAGCGGGATAATGTCTCGTCGGACCAGTCTGGCGGGTGCGTCCGCATCGATCCGCGTGTAGTCATCGATGGCAACATAGCCACCAAAGCCCCGTTCTACATCCAGGAAGCTCACAGAGCCGAAGGCGCCGGGATCATCGTAGACCCCCGGGTTATCGGTATCGATCCACCACCCCATGCCGTAAGGGACCGGGTCTTCTGCCACCACACCGCCTCGATCTACCCGCATCTCAGCCAGCGCCGCCTCACTGAGGACCTGAGTCTCGCCACAGTAGCCGCCGTTCAGGTGCACCTGAAGCAGCTTTGCGTAGTCAGCAAGATTGGTGATGGCGCCCCCTTCGATATTGGGATTGGACTGTCCAAGTAAACTGTCTGGTGTGCCGTCCCACAGAAACAGGTTTTCCCACATGTTGCCAAAGGTGAACACCTCAAGCTCGCAAGGTGTCGCCAGATACTGATCAACCAGCTGGTTCCACGTCGCGTTTGCCGACACGGCCGCTGTCACCCCGGCCAGCTGCCACTGGCTGCCGCCGTAATCGAAGATGCTGCCCGCGTCATGGCTATCCGGCAGCGGCACACTGAGTAGGATCTGCCCACAGGCCTCGAACTCGATGGATTCCTCAAAGCTGAACTGACAGAGGTGCGGCCCATAAAGCCCCAGCTGTCGCAAGCCAGGGATACCCGAGGTGTTGCTCACCAACTGCGCCGGCGTGCGATCGGCATACACCCCGTTAAAGGGCAGCACCTCGCCGATCGGCTGGCTCATGCTGAAGTCTGATGCGGGATCTTCCTCAAGCGCCATCAGGGTCATGACCGCGGGCACCTTGCTCGTGGAGGCGAGCATCACCACGGTATCTTCGGTGTGATCGCCGAAGGTGCCGGTATGAAGTGTGCCTCCTGCATCGACCACCACATAACTGATGCCATCAAAGACAAGGCTCTCGTCAATAAATGACTGAAACGCGGCGTCCACCTCGCTGAAATCGGGAGTTACCGGCGGTGGCGGCGCGCCTCCGCCACCCTGATCGGGCGGCGCGGGACTGCTACCGGAGCCCCCGCCGCCACAGGCCGCCATCAAGGTCAGTATTGAAAAAGCCAGGATGTGGCGCGGCACGAGATCAGAAAAAAAGCGCATAGGGCACTCACGATGGAGGGGTCTAGATCGTCCTCTATTCGCGGTTCGAGCTCAACAGGCCACGGGCTCACCCGCAACCATCTTGCGTTGCAAAAACGATACGTTTTAATATTAATAACGTTACAATCGTTGCGTAATAGAACTCCGTATAGTGATGTCAAAGCACCTTGCTTCCCACCCAATATGGAGGTCCGTTATGAAAATGGTTGGTTTATTTAAGCGTGGGGCGACGGTTATGGCCGCGTCTCTGGTGGCGTTTTCTGTCGAGGTTTCGGCAGATACCGCCGAACAATTAGCGATCTGCAAATCCGAGCTGAAGACAATGTATGGCGAGGGTACGCGGGTCAGAATGTACGGCACCAAGTCGTATCGCGGTGTCGAGACACTGAAGCTGAAGGTAACGCCCGAGGGCGACTCTTCCATCACGCTGCAGTGCTCGAGTGACACCGAGTCCGACGAGCGCGTGGTGCTCAAAGACAAAAATGGGGACACACTGGTCTCGTAATGGATAGGCCAGCAGCGCCCCTCAAAAGGGGGAACAACCCGATGAACTGGGATGATTTGAAGGTGCTGCTGGCCCTTTCTCGCGAAGGCTCCACCCGCAAAGCTGCCGCCAAACTGGGCGTCAGTAATACCACCGTGATGCGTCGCCTTGAGTCGCTGGAGGAACAGGTGGGAGGTCGCTTGTTTGACCGCACGCCTGACGGCTTCAGGGCCACCTCGCTGGCCGATCAGCTACTGCCCACCGCGCGCGAGGTTGAGGAAATGCTCGCCGAGGCTGAGCGGCAGGTGTCTGGAAAGGACTCGGAACTGAGTGGACGGATTAAACTTTCACTACCGGCTGCGCCCGTGACTCATGTTAGTGAGGCTGTGGCAGAGTTTGCAGTCAAATACCCCCGCATTGAGCTGGACATCACCGTGAGTGATCGGCCGGTAGATCTCGCGCGACGGGAGGCCGACATTGCGGTCCGGGGTATCCCCAAACACAAGCGCCCTCCTAAGGATATCGTTGGCATCAAACTGGGCCGGATTTCCATGGGCTACTACGTTCACAAAGAGTTGTTGAGCGAGGCGTCACGAGGCCAGCGCGAGCTGACCTGCATTGGTGCCTCGGGCCGAGCGCTCTCCCTCGGAGACTTGCCCGATCCGGAATCGCTGGGCTTGAAAAGCCGACATCTGATCGACGGCATCACACCCCGCACCGTGGCGGTGACCAATAAATTGGGGGTCGCGGCGTTGCCTTGTTTCCTCGCCAAGCAGCACCCGGATCTTATCGTGCTCCCCGGCGTCCCGTCGGCTCATTGGGGGTACACCTGGTTGCTGCATCACAAGGACCTGCGGCAGTCGGCGCGTATCCGCGCGCTGTTCAAACACCTCTCCTTGCTTGAGCAGAAATGGCCCTTCGCCTGGGACACCAGCGCCCAAGTGGCGCCTCACGCCGCATAAGTTAGTCGGTAAGGGCTTGACCGGCCCGCAGTCAAGCAGGATATTCGTGGTCACGCCCACGGCGCGCTTTCCTTTATCCATTGGATAACAGCGCGCTTTTGATAAAGGCCGGACGCGATGACCAAGCCAACAGCGGAAATGAATCGGTCAACCGTGCACGCGCTCTCTCCCATGCAGAGCTGTCGCGATCGGGGCAGGCAGTCCTTTATTTTTCATACCAAGCGCCAGCTGGGCCAATTCGCGCGCTCCACCCTGCAAGCTGAATTCGGCAAAGCGCAGGCGACTGAAGACGCTGAATCTCCTGCCCCTTCAGTTGCTCCCCTCCACAGTCACCCTGCTTTTGCAATTTGGAGCGCACTCAACATCGGCTCTCAGCAGCAAATGTGGCGGGCGCTCGGTGACATGGTGAGCCGACAGGCGCCGACTCTGGATGAGGCCGCCAAGGAATGGAATAAGGCCGCAGTAAAAGGGTCAATTGAACTGGACCCAGAGCTGGCCATGCCGGCTTACTTTGCCAACACGGCATATCACGGCCAGCCCGGTGGTTACTGTCTCGATCGCGACAGCGACGACTGGTATGCCGGTGCCTTACAGGAGGCGGGAGGGACGCTCTATAGCCGGGGTGCGGGCACCGGTGCCAAGGACAGCAAAGGGCAGGCCGTGCTGCGATTTATCGAGGCGACTTTCCCCAGGTTTGCTCCTCAGCGGGTTGTCGATCTGGGTTGCGGTTACGGCGGCCAGACCGGCAACTATGTGGTCGGATTTCCCGACGCAGAGATTCATGGGGTGGACTTGGGCGCGGGGCTCTTGCGCTATGCCCACCCCCGTGCCGAGGCGCTGGGCCTGCCCATTCACTTCAAGCAGGCCTGCGCGAGTGCCACCGGCTTCCCCGATGCTTCCTTCGATTTGGTGGTGAGCAATATTCTGCTCCATGAGATACCGCGCGAAATGCTGGAGGCCGTCATGCGAGAGAGTTTCCGACTGCTCAAGCCCGGCGGTCTGGTGG
>Ga0181605_10004450_pt1 | contig 11105 bp, 8 predicted proteins | sample 041ome_11_FD_148676 | JGI IMG/M metagenome (GOLD analysis project Ga0181605, IMG submission 148676) | Coastal salt marsh microbial communities from the Groves Creek Marsh, Skidaway Island, Georgia - 041411US metaG (spades assembly) | ecosystem: Environmental > Aquatic > Marine > Intertidal zone...
GGAGGAAAGAGCGTCGTTTTCCCGCGCTGCTCGGCGAGAGAAGACGGAGAAGAAGACGGCGAAGAGATGGAAAAAAATCCATTTAACATTTTCCAACCGGCGAACGCGTCCACGGACGAAACCGTGGTCGGCGCGGAAGGGGTTCCACAGTTTATAATCGAAGCCGAGCGGAAGGCAGTCCCGCTCCGCCGACCGCGGTTGGCGACGTACGCGATCGCGTCCTCCGTCGCGGCTGCGCAGTTGGTGTACATCTTGCAGCAGTCGAGCAGTTTGGAAAGCCCGATCTTAGCGGCGGCGAGCGACGTGTGCGTGATGATTGTCGGGAGCTTGCTGTGGAGAGAAGAGCTGAGAGGACGCGCGAAGCGGTTGAAACGGATATGGAAAGAGGCGAAAGAGAGAGAGACGGCGATGACGAGAGCGGAGCAAGGTTTAGGGGAGACCGTGTGGACGGCGAGGATGAGAAACGTGAATAAGAGTTTTAGCAGCAGCAGCGGCGGCGGCGGCGGAGGCGGCGGCGGCGGCAGTAGCAGAGGCGGCGGAGGTAGCAGCGGCGGAAAGAATAAGACTTCAACGACCGATGAACAACAGACCACGAATGACGAAAAAGATTACTACCCGACCGGCGTGACCGTCTCGGAACTGAAACAGAGCGACAAACAGCGTCGCGTGGTTGAAGTGAACGGGAAGAAAATCTTGTTGCAATATTTCATGGACGAGTTGTATTGCGTCTCGAACAAGTGCCCGCATTTGGGGATTTCGATGCAAGGGAAAACGGCTTTATTGAGCGCTGGATTGGAAGAACCGAAGAGAGACGGTTCGAAAGCGCCGTGCATCGTGTGTCCCGCGCACCAGACGGCGTTTGATATGGAGAGCGGAGAGGTTGAAGGAGAGTGGTGTCCGAAATTGCCTGGGAAAGGCGTGCCGGTTTTGGGGAAGGCGTTGGAGAAGGAGAGAAAACCGATCGAAGTTTTCAAGACGAGAGTAGAGGAAATGACCGGAAGCATATTAGTCGCCGTGCCGTAAATAGGTTGTACAATTTATTTTTTACATCTATATCGCGTGCTTTTCGTCTTTGTTACTTTTACTCGCTTCAACTCCCGGGCGTAAAGCTCTCCATGATGGCACCCGCGGCCGATATCCCCGTCCACTGTTGAGTTTGGCTCACAATCAAACCGTTTTCGCCGTTCGTCTTCCACGTGACCGTCCCCGTATACGGTTTCACTCGCGGATGCCACGGTAGCTTCAAATACCCTTCGCAATCGTATACGCCCACGATGGTGTGGTCGTCTACGATATCTATGCTTTTCAAATCAACCGAACTCGTCTCTGGATCGAACAAAATCTTGAGCGCGTTCATATATTTACTCAACGACTTCGTCGTGTTCGTCGGGTCGATGAATGCGCAGTCGTCCTCAAAAATCTCCGGCGTTAAATTCCCGGTGACGAAATACGCTCCTTTAAACGTTCCGTCGGAAAGTTTTTCAATCGGTTGCAAGTCTCGCTCTAAAATCTCTCTCACCTCTTTCACGGAAACGCCGACGCGCTTCTCTCCGCCCACGTGCACAGGTTTTCCTAACGGCGCCAGCTGCAGCGCGTGCGCTTCCTCCGCGCTCGTCGAGAAAAAAGAGGAGAGTAAAAGCGCCGCCGCAACAACGGTAGTCTCTCTCCGTCCAAAACTTTTTCCAACTGTCTCGTCGTCGTCATCGCGAATAATCATCGCAGTTTTCTCTCGCGAACCAAGCGAGCGGCGGCGACGAGCGCCAAAAGAAGAGACATCCGTCGCTCTTCTTCGTCGTCTTCTCGTGGCGTTACCGTTATTGGACGACGAAAAAGCGACGACGGCATCCGCCAAAGAAGAAGAAGAAGAAGAAAAAGCGCGCATTTTTTGTTTTGTATAAGACTGGGGAAAAATACGATTTTCTCCATTTTAAAAGATATCGAATATCGAATACACGTAAACATCAGAGAGAGAGAGAGAGACAGAGTGAAACACGGCGCACCGACGACGCGCGAAAAGAGAAAGAAGAGATAGATAGATAGAGAGATTTTTAGATACACGCAGCACGTGTGCATAAAGTTTAGAGAGTTGTTTAGAGAGAAAGAAGAAAATGGAAGGCGACGACGCCGGAGGGAGATTGAAATCCTCCCGACAGAGAAACGTCGCGGCGGCGTTGCGGAAAGTAGACGCGGCTGGGAGAGAAGCGGCGATTTCAGCGCGATTAGATGCTCTGGAGAGAGACGCGTTACCGGAAGACGAGGATAACAAAGGCGACGAGGACGAGGAGTTTGTGGTGGAGGAACCGAAATTGGACGGCGCGATGACGAAAATCGTCGCGAAGAAGAAGAAAGGAGGGAAAGGCGGAGGCGCGAGAGCGACGAGAGGCGCGGCGGATTCAAGCGGGAAAGCGTTATCCGCGAAAACATTGAGAACTTTTAATCAACTCTTAGAAGCGAACGCGCTGGACCAAGCGCCGGTTGGGATACCGACGTACACGTCCATCGCGGCTGGGCCGCCGAGTAGCGGCGCGCCGAGAAAGTTTTGCTCGGTGTGCGGATTTCCGAGCCCGTACACGTGCTCGCGATGCGGCATGCGATTTTGTTGCAGGAAGTGTAATCAGATTCACACGGAAACCAGGTGTTTGAAGATGTTAGGGTAGCACGTGTGATTGATTTGATTATAGATATAATAAAAAGTGTAAAAAGAGAATGCTGGTATTAGTACTATCGTATGTATATGTGGGCTGTGAAGAAAACGAACGCGTTTATTTAAAACGCTTAATTTTTGATTTATTTTCCTCACAACCAAAAAACACATCACCCACCCACGCCCGGGCATCTCGCAAGTTCTCTTTCTCCTCCAAACATGCAGCGATTAGACTCCGCCGATATCGTCGGCTTGTGCAACGACGAACTCTATCGCCGCTATTGCGTGTTTCCCGGCGTGTATTCCGCGCCGCACGACGACGAGGCGTGTTGTCGAGAGTTGCACGGGGATTCGAACGAATCAGATCCAGAAAAACTGGCGAGATTGCACATGGGGCACGAGGAAGGGACGGCGTTGTATCACGCGTGCGAGGCGCAGTATTTTCACTCGCAGCTGCCGCTGTCGGAAAACGCAGACTGTTGCGACGCTGGGTTGGATTTTGGGAGTAAACAACAACAACAACAGAAACGCGATTATGATAGTAATCGGAGAAAAAAAACGTACATTTCCAAAGAGTTTGCTCAGCTTGGGAGCACGGAAGCGTGTTCTTCGCTGCGAGCGATAAAGAAAAAATTGAACGAGTGTCACGAAGACGAGGAGGGATTCTTTTACATCGTGCAGTTGCGAACGGAGCGGTTGAGCGGAGACGTGGAGATTGTTTTGGACGAGTATAGGAATAAAATTGAGAACGATAGCGTGAGCGGCGGAGAAGAAAGTAAGGAGAACGTCGAGAAGGTGAACGAGAGCGATAATACGAAAAAAGAAGACAAAGACGATGAGGAAGATGATGATGGTAATATTAACGAAGAGTTTGTGCGCATAAACGGGACGATAAACGTTGAAGCGATCACAAAGATTTGGATCGCTCGGAGAGCTGGCGCGTACGGGATGAGCGGAAAGTTCACTTGCGTAGAGCCGCCGATGATCTCAATCGATGATTTCTAAAATGTACTTTTTTTAACAAATTTCAAAACAAAAGCGAACAAAGATTTAGAAACCTACTTCGCGCATTTTCACTAACTGCCTAAGCTCTTCGGCCCATTGATCCATACCTTTTTGACTTTCAAGTTCTGCACATTTCGAGTCTTCTTGGCTTCTCGTCGTCACCGCACACGTACCCGAGTCGCAGTCGCCGCATGCAAACAATCCTCTTTCGTTTGCCCATTTCCGAAACGGTTCGAACCGATCTTTAGCAAACGCGACTAGTAAAACGCGTCGTTGCTTGGCTACGTTCGCGAGTTCTTTCGACCACACCAAATGATCGACTCGAAACAATTCTATCGATTCTGGTTCGTCCTTGTTCTCTTCCTCATCTGGTTGCGATCCGGGAGCAACGGCATACACAAAGTACGGGAATCTTTGACTAAATTCTGGGGCGAATCCTAACGCGTGAGCTCGCATGATGATCACCGAAGGCATGCCGTCACCTAAAGCACCGGTTGCGCTCAAACCATCGAGAACACCGCTTTGCAGCTCATCCGCAGCAGATAAAATAATCGGAATACCTCCCACCATTGCTTCTCGAGGCGACAGTTGTAGCAGCTCAATCTTCGTGCCTTTTCGCCTTCTTTCTTCGTCTAAAGCGGAACCGAAATATAGCGTGCGCCCCCAATCGGCTTCACCGATTGAACCGAAAACTTCTTTTTTGCTCACCTGCTTTGTCTTCCTAGTCTTTCCGACAAAACTCGAGACTAATCGCAATCGTTTCGCGTCTTTCGCGTTCGGCAAAGCCAGCTTCATTTGTTCCAACGCGAAGAACTGTTCCGGAGAGCCTTCGAAAATTCTAGCCACTCCAGGGACGGCGTTTTTCCGAAACGCTCGCGCGGCAGCTAAAGCAAACGGCGCTTCTTTCGCGCCAATTGCTAATACGACGAGATGATTGTTGTTTCCAATGCGAACAAGGTCCCTTAAATGGGCAGAATGTTTCGACATGCGGGATCGTGTGCGTTTGCTACTTTTACCGAGCAATAATCTCCTGCTCCTTCTCTTTTCTCCTTCTTGTGCTATAGATTCTACCTCTTCATCAGCGTCGTTGCTCTTCTCTTCGCTATTTGCTAACGTCTCCACGACAGCTTCTTCGATCTTCTCCTCCACGCTGTCCTCTGCGAGTATGCCTAGAGCTTTCTTCTCCTCGTCTTCCTCCAACGCCTCTCTTATCAAGGAGGGAAACATCCCTAATTTCTCCTCTGCGTCTTCATCCACCCCCCAATCGGACTTTCCCATCCCTCGCAAACGATACACGTTTGTGTCCGCGAGAAAAGTTATGTAATTTCTCGCGAATCGGCTTTCTAAATCTCTCGCTAAATGTTCAAACAAAGCATCCCTTCGCTCCTCGCCAGCATTTGCGGAGGATAATCTCCCTAGATACGCGCAGTGTCGATTGTAAAAATACGGCACTTGCGCCGCCCGAATCCTCGCATCGCACGCCGACGCGTCTTCGTGTATCTCCTCCAGTATTGTCGGAAACATTTGTTCGTTATCTGTTGTACCCAATATCGCCTCTACCCCAGTCGCATTGCTCAGAAAAGCTTTCGCTTGATCCAACCAACCGGACGAACCGCTCGTCGATTCAGACTCGAATGACCCATACATTCTTTCTGCGATTGGTCCTCCATTCAAAGATACTCGATAAAACATGAATCCGCACAGGATCATCGATATCAGCGCTCCTAAACATGCCGCGCCTCTTCGTCGCGCCCGCTCTGTTGGCACCTCAGTGTTCTTCCCAATTAATCTCGAGTCGAGTTCCCACGTCCGCACGACTCGCGCGGAAAAATAAATGATCTTATCGTACGCGTAGAAAATGTACGTGTACAAAGGCACGTGTATTGAGGAGGTGGTGTCGTCGGAGATGGCGTCCAGAAGGACACGATTCTTTTCTCCTTCCTCTTCTTCTCTGCTGTCGTCGACATCATCGTTCGATTTTTGTTGAGCGGAAGACGACGACGGCGACGCGAGATCAACGACAGTGTCGTCGGCAGAATTGCTCCCGTCGTCCTCGTCCGGTAGTGGCGCCAAAACGGACATTTTTTTACTGTATACGAGCGCGGGCGCAGGTCTCACGTGAATGACATTTTGGGAATAGATAAACGCGCTCTCTTTTTGAGGAACTCTGGGAGTATATGGAAAAATTGGGCTTCCGCGGGTTCCAGGAAAGCAGGATTCGATTTCTAGATTGCTATTATAATTAACGCGCATTACAACAACCACTTCCTCACCTTCCCCATACTCAACCATTTTCTACACATGGAGAACGTTTTAAGTTCGCTCAAACGAACTCGCAGAGCCATTACGACGCGTCTTCGATCGATGCAGTTTTCACGAAAGTTGACATCGCTTCGTTTCGCTCTCGACGCGTGGTCGAGTAACGTTTGGATTGATTTGTAGGCTTCGCGTCGAGCGGTTGGGTAGCGTTTCCCAGGAGTCAACGCGCGAATGGCGACTAGATTTAACGCTTCGGTAATTTCTTTTGCGCGGATATCTTTCTTTTCGAGTTCGAACTCTTCTTCTTCTTCTTCTTCTTCTTCGTCATCTTCCTCAACAGAGAATATGGCGTCTGCGATTGCAATAAGCTTTCTCGACGGTCGACCATTAGGGAACACCTCAAATCGACTCGACGATGTTTCATTCGTCAGTTCCAAGACTTTCTTTTGCACCAATCGCGGATTCTCAAATCCATAGACTTTATCGCACGCCGCGAAGAGCTCTTTGAAAGATATTGTAACCGAATTGTGCGGGTTACGGCTAGAGTTGGGTAGAAACCCGTACCGGCGCAACAGTTCGCCATCGGATAATGGACCGTACGTGTTGAAGATTTCGTCGCCTTTGCGAATGTCACGAAGTGCAATCATGTTCAAGCGGTTGGTAGAAGCGTCGTGGGAGAGCTTTACCGATGCTAATGCTGGATGCGTGTGGTTTAGCATATCCCAAAACGGCACTAACGCTTGCGTTTCCGTTTCATCTTCTCCGAGAGTAAACGAATAAGACGCGACTATATTTACCGCGTCTCGATATAAACGCGCGAGCGATTGACTTTGAGAAGCCTCCGCCGAATTCGCTGCTGGTTTGGAAGACGAGATGTCTTCGTCGCTATCGTCCTCGCTATTCTTATTAACACTATTGTTCTTCATCAGTCTTCGTTTCTTATCGGTGTTATTGATGTTATCAGTCAAGCTCCCGTAATCATCGTCCATGTCGTTACTAAGCGCCATCATCTCCACGTTCACATCTCTCTCTTTATTCTTTTTCTCGTTCTTCAATAACTGTTCAATTGCCTCTCTCAATGCCTTTGGAGCCTTGCCTTTGCCATTCGCCACTGCCTCAAAAAACGGTCTCGCAACCTTCTCAAAGTGTAACTGAGTCAACGACGGCACCTCTTTACTTTCCTCGTCCGCGTAAGATTTAAACCTCGCCCAACAATCTGTTCCTCGCAGACGTTCTTTCTGCGCTTCTGTCCACGCCAGCAAACAATCGGAAAATTTTTTGACTCTTGGCATCGTAGCTAAGTACGGGTAGTATCTGGACTTGATACCTAACGCTAACTCGCATGTTATAGCGACTATAAGGGCTTCTCGCTGTAATCTTGGTTCACCATTGTCCATTCCTTCGTCTTCTTCTTCATCTTCTTCTTCCTCCATCGTTATTCCGCGATGCCCGCACGAAGACGCTTCCTTAACAACCTTCTGACAGTCCCTCAAATTCAACTCCACGACTGCCGACGCGCACGCGCACGTACTTTCCGCCAATAAAACCGAATCGTCTGGTACGGACACAACAACTTTACCCGCTTTAATGTCCTCCGTCGCCACGCACCCGCGGTAATATCTCGAAGACGCATCGGTACCGTCGCCGCCGCCGATGCCGTGTCTGCGCGTAAAGTATCCAATCGAGCAGCCGTTCAACTGGACGTTTAACTCGCGCTGCAGATAGTCCAGATACTTCAATTCGATCGAAGAGAGAGGTTTGGCGAGACCCTCGCGAGTCGCCGGTAATTTCGAGGGACTCGGTTCGTCTTTCACGCCGTTCGACGATGACTTTCTGTTTTTAGTGTTCGTCAACGGTGAGCGCATCGTACTTGTTTTTTTCTGCGGGAAAAGTGCGAACATGTGAGGGATGATGAACGCTCTGCAAGACTCTTCTAAAATACAAATCACAAACTCTTTCTCTTTCTCTCTCTCTCTCTACGTCTAGTTGCACACGTCCTCTAAAGTGTACCTCCCTCGGAACTCCTCTCGTATGGTGCTAAACCCTCGATTTGGATTCTCGGCATTTTTTGGCCCGTACGTGATGTAAAACAACACCCGTCTTTTCTCGCTGACATTTTCCGTGCCGCAGTGTAAGAGTCTCGAGTCAAAGACGGAAGCATCGCCAGTTTTGAGCAGCGCTTTCACGTTCTGTTTCAATAAGCTCGGGCCTCCGAGTTCTAGGTTTTCCTGGAAGGATTTGTGCGCTTCCAAGGTGTTCGTTTCCGGTATAAATAAGGTTGGACCCATGGCTTCCGTTATGTTTTGCAAGGCGATGAAGGTGGTAACGGCGCAGAGATTTTGGCGGTAGTTCGTATCCGGGTGAACTGGTTGTCGAGAGCTTTGCGGGTCAGAGACTAACGCGGCGAGCTCGAGAAGTTCAATTTGGTTCTCATCGGAGCTCGACCCTCCCATGTTTCTGTTTCCGCATGTTTTCGCAAGGATTTGTCTCAAATTCGAGCTCGCCTCTTTCGCCGCTTTTCGCACCGTCGGATGTTTCAAATCTAACTTGTAATCGAACCTATTTTTTCGCGAATACACGTTCCCAAAGTTAGGATTGGCTCTATCTTCGGAATCATTAGCGATTGCGGCGTTGACGTGAGCCAATAACTCTCCGCACGTCTCTTCAGAGAGGACCTTTTCCACGCCGACGCATCCTTGCGCCTCCAAAAATTTGGCGCCGTCATCTTCTTCACTCCCCGAAGAAGAAACCATCCGCAAACTTCCGCTCTTCCCCGCGTACTTCTCCATGTACTCCTTCTGTTTATTCACGCGATCCATCGTCGCCGCTTCGGTCGTTTCCGCCTGATTTTCAAACGACGTCACCATCCCGTATCCGGCGAGAATCAGCGTCACCAATACCACCACAAAGTTCGCTCCGGAATCGAATCCTTCCGGCGTCGTCGGACCGCCTTGAAAGACTTCGCCCGTGGCGGTCAAAATCTCACGAGCGAACGCAGGTTGAGAGAAGCACATCGAGTGCACGAATAGGAGAAACGGAGAAGAAAACGATGCCGTTTTGGATGTCTCTCTCTTGTCCCCTACGAATCCCCTATCCCTAGCATCCTCGTCAGTCTTCGAGCAACCCCGCCGCGAGAGCGCGTTTTCAGACGATGCCATCGATGCTTTCCTCGTTCTGCGACGACGCTGAGTCTTCCCGTGCTGCGCGGTGTCGCGTTTGAGTCGACCGCCGGCGATAATGCGAGACGAAAAAACGCTTCGCATGTTTTTCGTCGCGCGCGTCTTTTTGCTTTTGTTGTGAGGTTGAATGTTGAAAACGGCGAACACGCTTAGAGGATAGGCGTGATTTTGATGATGTAGACTTCTCAATGCGTGCAGATTACGTCACGCGCGCTCTATCTAACGCTAATAATTATTACAAACACACAACTAATATCTCGTTCTAAATTTCGCTATTCTAACATCTATGCTTCCGGGTTCTTGTATTGTCTCTCGCGCAACCCGCCTTCCTCTCTTTTTTGCAACGCGGTCATTTTCGCCAGCGGGCCTTTATCTTTGTGCAGATAAATGACTTCGCTCAACTCGTCCGCGAAGTAGTGCTGCGCTAGCGCAGCGCACATTCGGCAACACTGCAAGGTGACTAAGAGCGTCTTCTTTGTGCCGGTGGTGGTATCAAACCTCTCGCGATTCATGAGCAAGTTCATCTCGGCGTGTAACATTTTATTGCCGCCGTTTGTGTTTTTCGCGAGAGATATGATTTTGCCGGTAGTATCGTCTCGAAGCGCAGCGATGACGTTCCTGTGAGAGATGCGCGCGAAGTACACTTCGTCTTCTTCTCCGTGTTCTTTTCTATTTGCATTCGAAGCTCGAAAGAATGCATCCGCGTCGTTGGGATAGGAATCCGTACTCCCGAATTCATCCACAATCATTCCATCAGATTCCATTTTCCCTCTCGCCAATGCTCTTTCGCTGTACTCAGTCACGTCTACAAAATCGTATCCATTCTTTCCTCCTTCTCTCTCCTCCTCCTCTTTCTCCATCATTTCCGCATCCTGCACGACGCACACCTTCGAGTGTCCGACCTTCACCATCGCTCGATCCAACGCCGACAACGTCACCTTCGTCGCCGCTTCTTCGCCCGAACGCTGCTTCTCCTTCGTCAATCCTCGACACACGAACATCCTCTCTCGACACTTCATATCCCCGTAATTCCTCTCTTCTTTCCCACTCTCGTGCTCTTGAAACGCCATTTCTCTCAAACCGCATATCAAATTAAACGCGGCGCTTTTACGCTCGCTCGTCGCTCTCGCGCAATACAAAATCGACGAACGGTCCTTCCTTTTATCGAACGCGAATGCCACGGAGTAACCACCTTCATCATCATAATCGCGAAACTCCTCGCGCCTGAAAAAGAACTCTCGCACGGCCGAGCACGCTCGAATTTCCTCCCTCGTCGCGACGTGCGGCGCGCTTTTCTTTTTCTTTTTCTTCTTCTCCTTCTCTTCCGAAGTTAAGGAGGAAGAGGAAGAAGAAGAAGAAGCGAGCGGTCGGTTGAGAGAACGCTCCTTTTCCCCACCTCTTCTTCGCTTTTGCTGCTGCTGCGCGTGATGTTGTTGTTGCCACCGTCGTCGTCTGTCGAGAGAATAATAAAACGAAGAAGAAGAAGAAGAAAACGTGCAACGATGACGACGACGACGATGCGCGAAGAGGAGTAGTCTTTGCGCCGTCGTTGCCGTCAAAGTCGATGCCATCTTCGCGCGCCGTTCGTTGTGTTCTGTGGGGGGCGTTCGCCGTGGCAAAAAAGAGTGCTCAAAATTGCACCAAAACCCTAAACATGAAAAAGGGGAAAAAAAATGTTCCATTTGAGGATCGCGGTATATCTCATCTATCCATCCACACAGATAAATAAGAAAAGGAACGGGTTGTTCACTCGTCGTCTTCTTTCGTCGCGCACGAATATATTGACATGATGGACTTTTCCTTCTCCTCCGTGAGAGCGTTGCTCGCGTACGAGTACACCGAAGAAACAATCTCCCAATACTTTTTCGCTTTTGCATTCGTCTCGTTTCTCACGCACGAGTGTTTACACTTTGCGAGCGAAAAACTTTTCCCGAGCAGATTTATTTTCGGCGAAAAGAGGTGGTCGAAATTACCGGAGCATCGCCGATCGCAAGTCATTCACGCGCCGAATCAAATCT
>Ga0181605_10004453_pt1 | contig 11104 bp, 24 predicted proteins | sample 041ome_11_FD_148676 | JGI IMG/M metagenome (GOLD analysis project Ga0181605, IMG submission 148676) | Coastal salt marsh microbial communities from the Groves Creek Marsh, Skidaway Island, Georgia - 041411US metaG (spades assembly) | ecosystem: Environmental > Aquatic > Marine > Intertidal zone...
AAAACTATGGAAATTGTTGAAGAAAATGGGCGTCTTTATGCTTGTATTTCTGTTACTATTGACGATACTTATAAAACTGAATTAGTCAAACTCAATAAAAATTCAAATAAAATTGGATTAGATTTTGGAATCAAAGATCATGTAGTTGATAGCAATGGAGAAAGATATAATTTTCCTAAAAATCAAGTTATTGACGAAAAGGTTAAAAAACTACAACAAATTTTGTCTACCAAAAAATATGGCTCAAATAATTGGCGTAAACTTAAAAATAGAATTGCTACATTAAAAGCTCGTCAAACTCGCTCCCATGACGATAAAATACATAATTTCACTAAGCAAATAGTGAATAATAATGATGCTATTGCGGTTGAAGATTATAAGTCTTCGGAAATAATTGCTAAAACTCAATCTGACAAGACTAAGACTAATCGCGTAAAATCTGCTATCAATAAAAAATCATTAGAAGGTAATATTCATGCAATTAAAATTCAACTAAAGTATAAAAGCTCTTTGTATGGAAAACATTGTGCATTGGTAGACCCTGCATACACTAGTCAAGATTGTTCGTCTTGTGGTCATCGTAAATCTGATCTTGAATTATCTGACAGAAGCTATACTTGTGATAATTGTGGTACAGAACATGATCGAGATATAAACGCGGCAAAAAATGTGCTTGCATTATCTGATTTTTAGTGTTATAATTTTTTTATTGTTCTTTAAAATTTAAAATCTTCTTCCTAAGTTTGCTAGGGGAAGTAAAACATCCCAAAAACCCAAAGGGCTTGCCTTTTGTATAATCATGGAAATAACCTTGCATACCTCTTTTGCTATTCACACTTTTGTGAGGTTAGCAAAACTTGAAATTATCGATTTACACAGAAATTTATACTTTTGCTATGGTCACTTTTGTGAGGTTAGCAAAACTTGAAGTTTAAAACTCTGAGGTCTTTTGTTATAGTCACTTTTGCTAGGTTAGCAAAACTTGTGCCTCTTCCCATATTATCATGGATGACTTTTGCTATGATTACTTTTGTGAGGTTAGCAAAACAATTTTGTTAAATTAAAAGTTGACAATTCTTAATTTTTATTTTAGATTTTACTTATGAAACATTCTTTTAAAGTTGGAGATCACATCAAAGAAAAATCATTTCGCCTCAAAAAGCGAATTGGTGAGATTCTAAATATTAGAGAAGATAGTAAAACTAATCCCACATTTGAATGTATGCTCGTTCACCATAAAACACTAGAACCTATTGCGGATGCTTTTGGTGGACACAAAATTTTCAATGTGAAAAAAGATAAGTGCAAATACTACATTCCTCGCAATAAATTATTCGCACGTAAACCTTTTGACATTAGTTCTTATATTTCTTACAAAAATAAATACGGCAGAATTATTTGCTATTTAAATAGAGAAGATGGATTATACCCACATTCTTATGATATGCGCAAACATAATGGGAAAGACTTATTAGAATGTATTGAGGTCAAACCTATTGGTTTAGCTAGAGTCACAAATGATTCGGGTGATCCAAAAATTTTCATCGCTGATCCACATCATTGCAGGGTTGTAGATGTTTTTATTGATGAAGAAGATGGAAAAACAAAATTAAAAGTTGACAAACCTTAAAGCATTATTTAATGTATGGACATGATCGCTACTGAAAATATAGAAATAATTGATGGCAACTTGTTAAAGATGCACTTTCATGGGTTGGATTACATCGCTCATTCTTGTAATACTCATAATGTTATGGGTGCAGGTATTGCTCTTGATATAAAGCACACTTACCCCGAAGCATACTCTGCTGATTGTCATGCAATGATGGAAGGTAAAAATGTTTTGGGAGACTTTAGTTTTGCTTGGACTGACGCTACCCAAAGTAAAGGGGTATATAATATGTATACTCAAGATAAAATTGGGGGTAAACGAGCAGTTAATTATGAAGCATTCTATGTTGCACTAGAAAATGTCGCAGATCATATCGAATGGCAAAGCAAGCACGATAACGAAGAAAAGGTTTTAGGCTTGCCCTACGGCATTTCTTGCGGTCTTGCGGGTGGAAGCAAAAGGATCATCAATACAATGATCCACGAAATTTTAGTTGACAGATCATTTAAAACATATATAGTTAAATACCATGAATAAATTAGAAGAAGCAATGGGCAATTTAAATAACATCCAAGACGACATTGATGCAGTCATCTATGCGATTGGAGATTCTCCCCAACAATATACAGAAGACGAGTTGTTAAATATGTTGATGGGCATGAGTCAACTTCACCAAACTTGGTACGACAAATTATGGGTGGAGTACGAGAACTTCAAGCGAGAACATCGAGCTTTTGATGAAGACGATATTTTCGATCAAAATTACTTAAATAACAAAAAGAAAGAAGCATAAATATGCAAGTGTGTACAGAGTTAGAGCAAAAATATAAAGATCAAATACTAGAAAAGTTTTTAGATCATGCGAAAAAAGTTGAAGCAGATCACGACGTTAAAACTGATGCTGATAATACTGATTATTGGAATAGTATTAAATTAGATGATGGTAGTTTTGTTGATTTTAATTTCCACATGATGTCGGAATGGGATGATGCCGACCGAACTTGGACTTGTGAAGTTTACTCTGTTGATCCACCAACAGAAGATAATGAATATTACTCTATAAATATGGAGCATACATTGTTATTAGCTTTTTATCATCCCAAATCTGATAAATTAGAAATAGAAATTTAATATGAAATTTTTCATTAAATATCTTTTAGTTTTAGCTTTGGTTATTTGGTTTTTAGTTTTAATGAGTTGTTGGAGCAATGCAATCGAATGTCCAACCTACAACAAAACCTTCTCCCCTCATGCTTGCCCCCAAGAAGGACATGGTTCTTGTCCAATATGCTATAATTAGTGTATCTAAACTTAGAAATAAATTATTGGCAATCACTACAACCATGAATCAATCTCGAAATGCTTATGTTTTATCTTGCGATTTCAATTCCGACAGAACTAATTTCAGTTGCGATATTTTAGAAAATATCGGTTTTAACCCTGTTAAGATCGCTTGCGCGCCACATACAAATGTTATAACTTCCAATAGATTGGGTCACGAATCAATTTACCAACAAATTTCTCAATCCAAAGATAATTGGGGTTATGTTTTTGAAGATGATATAAATATTATTGAGGATGTAAAGCTCGATGAAGTTATAGAATACGAAAAAATATCAAAAAATTTTTTTTATCTAGGGTGTTGTATAAACAACCCTCGCGAAACTTTAAAAAAAACAAGTCTTAAAATAAGAAACTCTTATGTTTATAATGTAAAAGGTGGATCAAGGTGCTTGCACGGAATAGGCATCTCCAAAGAAGGCTGTAAAAATATTTTGAATTTCTCAAAAACATGGCGTTCACGAAAGCCCTTTGATGCTTGCATGGATGCTTTCGTCTCAATACACTCAGCTAATATTGTTAGGGGTGATTTACAATCCCCCTTAAACCGACGTCATTTTGGGTTTTTATATCAAGACAGATTGAGATTCCCGACCTCAATTTGGAAATCAAATATTTGAAAGTTTTATTCGAGCTATGTCTAATAATAATTATATCATTATTGAGTGCTTGGTTGTTTTGGTCTTGACAGGTTTATTGATTTATAGTATTTTATAGAATTATGGAAAAATTAATTGAACTAGTTACTCAATGGCATAAAGATCGCAATTTAATTGAAGGTTCTGACGATAAAAGTCAAACTTTAAAATTGTTGCAAGAATTAGGTGAACTATCCGATTCCGTATGCAAAGAACGTCCAATACTAGACGATATTGGTGATATGTTAGTTGTTATGATTAATATATGTGCGAGAAATAACATCACCCTTGAAGAATGCCTTAAAGTTGCTTATAACGACATAAAAGATCGTAAAGGCAAAATGATTGAAGGGGTTTTTGTAAAAGAAGGAGATTAATATGAATTCAATACAAGAAAATAGTTGGTTAACCATTCGCCAAGAAGACGATGAAGATGCTTGGTCTACCCCCATCATGTGGCTAGATGATGAATCTGAACACGATTTATTTCCATCGAAAGACCTAAATATAGATTGGGTAGAGGACATGGATAAAGAAGGCGCTCCAATTCTAGCTCACGATAATATGTGTCGAGATATTTGCATCGAAGTATCTTCTTCTTCTCAAGGTTGGGACAAAAGACGTGCGGTTGCATATAATATTGATTTTGATTGGAATTAAATACTACTATTGTGTATCATATTGATGCATGACTTTAAATTATTTAATCTCAAAATTCGGCTCTAAATCTATTTTTAATAGTATTTTTTCTCGAATTTTAAAGAAAAAGCCAACGCAAGAAATTCAAGATATTTCTGTTCGCTTTTCTATTTTCATTGATCAAGTTAGAAGCTCTAGCTCTAGTCATGTAAGATCATCTATAATATTTAAAGATGGAGATTTTTTGTTTTGTCGAGGTGATTGCGAACCTTTAGACTTGTTTATTGGCAACGATGATTGGTCTAATTTAAGTTCAGCGGATATAGGAGATGATTCTCCTATTGCCAATGATATTGCATTGTTCTCTGATTTGTTGTGGCAAATTTTTATCAAAGTTTAATTTTTTATTTGACTTTGTTTTGTTTTTTTTGTAACATATGTAGATATGAAATTATCCCTAACATTACATAGTAAAACTTATAGTGTAGAATCTGATGATTCTTTTGATGGTACAGATGTTTACGAACTCGCAGAACAATTCAAGGGTTTGCTCGTCAATGCAGGATTTCATCCATCTAATGTAGATAGTATTTTTAATTTAGACTATCAATGGTTTACCGATGAAGAAAACGAAGGTAATATGCAAGGTCACTTGACTCATTCAAATAAATTTGTCAGTAAATGGCATGATGATTGCCTTAAAGAAAACTCAAGAGCATACGAATATCACGAACAATTAGAAAAAGAAAAAGGGGTAGGAGAATTTCAAAACGATATGCACAAAGGTGGAAAACACGAACAATGATACTAATAGAAGATGCAAATAACGAAAAATACCACATCAATCCTCAACTTGTGGTATATGTAAAAGAACGTGATCATATGGGCAAGAGGCAATGGAAAATAATGATGGTGAATGGGGAAGCCTTAATGACCTCTAATGAGCAAGGTGCAATGTCCATAATTGCCTCCATTAAAAAGTAAAAAAAATTAAAATGGAACGAAAGGGCATCTTTATTAGCATCCCCAAAAATGCATCTCGCAGTTTATTGCGACATATGGGTTGTATCAACGGCATGGGTATTCGCCCTAGGGCTCGTAAAAGAATTTTGTCCAACAACTTTATTCACGATAATCATGCTAGAGCGGTTGTTTTAAAAGATAGGTATGGAGAAATTTTTGAAAAAGGACTAAAGTTTTGTGTGTTAAGAAATCCTTTTGAAAGAGCGCAGAGTTGGTATTTATACCATCGAAATACCCCCCCTTGTCAAAATTTAGATTTTAACGATTGGGTTTTATCTGACTGCCCCCATCATTGGGCGTCAATTAATGGAACTCGATACTCTACCTTAACTAAACCAACACGATCTCTTTATAAAGATGCTGAGTATTTTTACAACCCTATACATCAACATATTTTTATTTGCGATGACAATGATAATATTTTAGTTGATGAATTTTTATTTTTAAAATCTTTAGATAAAGATATGCTTAGAATCGCCAAGGCTTTGGGGTATCCACTTTTTGGAAAACTACCTCGTGTTAACACTACCCAAAAACAACCAAAAGATAAAATACCTTTTTCCAAAGAGGCTAAAAATCATTTGCGAAAACTCTTAGCGAAAGATTTTTCTTTGTTTGATTTTGATAGGTTGTTTCATAATGAAAATCACTTTAATTAATATGAGATTACTTTTAAGTAGAATACTTTTTCATATTGGTGATACAATTAGTAATTTATTGTATTTTGAATGGATGGGAATAGTTTTATATCCTGTTTATAAAAAATTAATGATTTGGAGTTCCGAGCTTGACAAAGATGGTGCAATATGGAAGAATATTGCAGAATGAACGGCAAATGGGATCAATAAATAAATAAATAAATAAATAAATATGAATAAATTTGAAAAATACTTTTTTCACGAACAGAAGAAACTTCTTGTTCATAAGTGGCATCATTATCTTGAAATATATGATAATCATTTCAATCGTTTTATAAATAAAACTCCAAATATATTAGAAGTAGGGGTTTCATTAGGTGGCTCTTTGGAAATGTGGGATTATTATTTTGATGGGAAATGTAATATTTATGGTATAGATATTAACAAAACCTGCCTTGATATACCTCAAAAATTAAACAAACCTAATATTCAAATTGAAATAGGCAACCAAGCAGATAGAGGTTTTTGGAAAAATTACTTAAAAGATAAGCCTAAATTTGACATTGTCATTGAAGATGGCGGGCATAGCATGATTCAACAAATTGTAACTTTTGAAGAGTTATACGATCATGTCGATGAAAATGGGGTTTACTTATGCGAAGACTTGCATACAAGCTATTGGAGTAAATATGGAGGGGGCTACAAGAATAGCAAAACATTTATAGAATATTCTAAAGATTTTATTGATGGGATAAATTCTCAACATTTTGAAGAAAAGATAAATGATATTGACAAATTAAAGCACATTAGAGCTACAACAAAATCTATTCATTACTATGATTCTGTCATAGTTTTAGAGAAAGGCATTTTACCTAAGTCTATTCATAGCCGAATGAAATGAACGGCAAATGGGATCATTCAACCAAGCCAAGCATATACAAATTGCTTGACAAAGATGCACAAGTCTTTTATAGTTGATCATTTAAAGACTGCATGAATAAACAAGAAACGATGAATGAAGAAATAAATAGCGACATTTACTTTACTAGAGGATACCAAAAAGGTTATGCGGATGCTCAAGAAAGTTTATCACGTAAAATGAGTAAAACAATAATGGATGATCGTGATGCAGGTTACGATCAAGGTCTTAAAGATTGCAATAGAATTTTATGCGAGCAGTTAGACGAAATGATTACAGAGCAAGAAAAAATATTAAAAGAGTACGACTATAAAGAAGAAGCAGAAGCTCTTTGGAAACTTCAAGATGTTCGTAAAAAACTATTTGGATCGTATAAAAATGATTGACACAATTTTACAATCTGATATAAAATGGGATGTTATTATCGCTTTACTTTTTATAGTGTTAGGGATAGGTATTAGTGTATTTAATCTTTGGAATAATAATAGAAATTTATAATATATATAACATGAATGCTATAAAATATAACGGACAAGCAGAACAAGATAAATTTGTTTGCAACATATTAAAGAATAAAACTAATGGTTTTTTTATCGAAGTTGGTTCTCAAGAACCCATAAACATCAACAACACTTACCTATTAGAATCTAGCTTAGATTGGAAAGGCTTAATGTTTGAATGGAGACGAGAAAAATTTGAAGACTTATATAAAGAGCATAGACCCAATAGTAACTATATATTTGGAGATGCTCAAAAACACAACTATCGAGAAATATTTAGTAAATATAATGTGCCAAATCATATAGATTATTTACAATTAGATATTGAGCCTCCCGAAAAAACATTAAATGTTCTTAAATCTCTTAACGAACAAGTTATGGACGATTACAAGTTTGCTGTTGTAACCTTTGAGCATGACTATGCCCACAGACAAAACATCATTCCTAGAAATGAATCTAGGGAAATCTTTAAAAATAGAGGTTATCACTTAGTTTTTGGAGATATTTGCAATAAAAAACCGAGATGGGTTTATGAAGATTGGTATGTTCACCCCGACCTTGTTGACATGGACTATGTGCAAGCCTTACAATCTAAAAATCGCTCTCAATATGGTGGCGGATTTAAGGAAATAACATCAACTTTAAATTGGGAAGATATTATATATCAAAAATAAATAATTTTGAAAACAATTAAAACAAAAACTAAACCTTATAAATCTCAACATTGCACTTACTATTTTGTTAGTAGAAAGTCAAACCTTAATAAACAAGGTATAACGCGAAAACGTGGCGAACAACTTATTCTTCGTACTAGAGATAGTTACAAATCTACTTATCCCGAATTTCCAAATGGTAAATATTATGAATATCAAATTCATATTGACCCCTTTATGAAAGGAAAACCATGCAAGGAATATTATTTCCACGACACAAAGGCAAATCACAAACATTTTCTTGGTGTTGAAATATTTGAAAGTATTCATCCAAAATATATTGGCAAAAGAGATGGTAATTATTTTCATGTAAAAGGTGGAGTTGTTACATTTGGAGACAAAAAGAGTAAATGAAAACGGGAATTACATTTAGTACATTTGATTTACTTCATGCAGGGCATATTGCTATGTTAGCTGAAGCTAAATCTGTTTGTGATTATTTGATATGTGGACTTCATGTTGATCCACAAGTTGAGCGACCAAATAAAAACAAACCCATACAAAGTATTGTTGAGCGTTATATTCAATTATCTTCCGTAGAATATGTTGATGAAGTTATTCCGTATAATCTTGAAAAAGATTTACATGATATTTTATTGACTTATCCTATTGATATTAGAATTATTGGCGCGGACTACAAAGATACTGAATTTTCGGGCAAAGACCTTTGCTTGACAAAAGGCATAGAGATTTATTACAATGAACGCTCACACAATTTTTCTAGCACAGAATTAAGACAAAGAATACAACAAACAGAGAATGACAAACAAATTAAAAACAATTAAAGAAACTTTTTTATTTGTTGGAATGTTTTTTGTCTTGCTATCTCTACAAATATGGTATATATTAACAGGAGATGAGTAGCTTAAATATAAAGATTGAAGATAAATGGGTTTCTGTTTCACCTACCTCTTTTAATGATTTTAAAAATATGGGAATTAACGAATTTCATGTTTGCGAAAAAGATGTTAATCTATTATTAAGAAAAATATTATTTGCTCAATCGAGTATTGATTGTACAATTTCAAAAAGTTTTAATGAAGGTGATTGCTTTACATTTAAATTTAAAAAATGAAAATATTAGTAACAGGTCATAAAGGGTATATAGGTTCGCATTTATATAGCGAAATAAAAAAAGATGCAAAACATGAAGTTTATGGAATAGACTTAAAAGATGGTGACGACGTTTTATATTGTTTACCCGACTCAAACTTTGATGTTGTATTTCATTTTTGCGCGTATCCAAGGGTAGAATATTCAGTTATTCATCCAAGTTATACATTACAACAAAATGTATTAGTCACATCTAAACTTTTAGATTGGAGCAGAACTCATGGGGTCAAAAAGTTCGTGTTTTCCTCGTCTTCTGCCATAATGGGTGATGGAAATGGAGTTCCAAAATCTCCCTACGGATTACATAAACTTATGTCAGAAATGGAGTGCAAACTATATAAGGAATTGTATGACATACATTGTGTATGCTTGCGTTATTTTAATGCTTATTCTGAAGATCAACCTTTTGGTGGAGCATATGATACTGCAATTTCCGCATGGATGGAAATGATTCGCCAAAATAAACCTTTGAGACTAGATGGTGATGGCGAGCAAACTAGAGATTTTGTTCATGTCGAAGATATTGTTTCCGCAAATATAGTTGCTATGAATAATGGTGACATGAATGATGATTATTATAATGTTGGTTACGGCAAATCATTTTCTTTAAACTATGTTAAGAATTTTATCGACAAACATAATAATGTTGATTGGGTTCATGCTCCACCAAGAAAAGGTGATGCGAGACATACATTAGCAGATAACCAATCTTTATTAGCTTGCGGTTGGCAACCTAAAGTTAATTTTAACGAAGGATTAAATCGTTGTTTTCTACAAAAATAAATATTATGAATCGAGAAAGAAAAATGGAGTCTATTATAGTTGGCACTCTTGAAGAGATCGCTTGCTCAAATACAGGCACTTGTCAAATTAATATGCAATCTTCTAGTGCTAGAGAGATGATTGCTAAAAAACTTGTTGACAAACTCGAACCATTCGTACACAATGAAACATCTAACCTCATCGAAGAGATCATTTGCTCTAGCGGTGATTACACAGGAGAAGTATAATTATGAATGAAGATCAAACAAACGAATACATTAAAAACTTAATCAATGCAAATAACTTAATATCAGAAGATATATTAAATAATGATGCTTTTGACGTTGAAGAATTAGAACTTGTAAGAGATCGAGTAGATTCATTAATGGATCAATTAAAATTTTGGATTGAACAAGATAACTCTGAAAGATTTTGTTACGATTTAAAAAATCATATTCAATGGATGTTGGATAATTACTCTTAATAAATAAAAATATAAATAAAATGAAAATTGATTACGAATCCGTCAAACAACAACGCGACCACTTGCTATCTATTTTGTGGCATGATACTAAAGGTGAAGGTCAACATGGCTTAATAGATGAAGAAGTTGGTTGGGGTATCGTTGACTTAATGGACAATCTACTAAACCAACAAGAATCTGAAAAAAATGAAGTTTTCTGTTGACAAGTTGATTCGGGTAGTCTATGTTGATTACCATGAAAGAAACAACTAGATCAGAATTATTAGAAAGCATTACAGAATTTAATCCCGAAGCAAAACTTGCAGATGGGTTTGATGACTCTATCCTTGGTTACGATACTAAGGGTAGAGTTATTTATTCTGTCAATAGTATCCTTGATACTCTTGTGAATCGTGATGGCATGGACTATGATGAGGCACAAGAGTATTTTGGTTTCAACATCGAGTGCGCTTATATTGGCGAATACACTCCAATCTATATGTATGAGGAATAATACAATGAAAAAACAAAAAAAATTATTTGAAGTAGAATTTGCAAGCACAACTTATCGCACTTTTGAAGTTGAAGCTGATTCACCTGCGAAAGCTCAAGATATTGCTTTCTCTCAAATGGATGCCGATTGGGAGATTAGTAAAGCATGGAAACAAAATGCTGAAGTTGTTTTTTGTGAACCTAAAGGTGGAACTTCTAGCATGAGTGACGATGAATTCGGCGCTTATATT
>Ga0181605_10004473_pt1 | contig 11064 bp, 10 predicted proteins | sample 041ome_11_FD_148676 | JGI IMG/M metagenome (GOLD analysis project Ga0181605, IMG submission 148676) | Coastal salt marsh microbial communities from the Groves Creek Marsh, Skidaway Island, Georgia - 041411US metaG (spades assembly) | ecosystem: Environmental > Aquatic > Marine > Intertidal zone...
CCCGGGCATGCAGGGCGTGGCGGCCTACAACACCATCGAAGTGACCGCGGCTCCCAGCAAGAAGAAGAAAAAGAAGAAGCGCCTCTAACTAAGGGATGGGGGTGTCAATCCCAAACAACTTCAATAGACCCTCGGCCATTCGCATATTTGACTGACAATTGATCTCCGGACGTCCTTGTCTGAGACTGACCGAGATGGGCACGTGGTCGACGTTTCGAGGCTGCAGAATTCATTTCCTCAGAAGCGTGTTCGCAAATTGTTCGCAATACCAGCCCTGACGGGCCGGATTCATGGAGCCGCCTCGGGGATTTGAACCCCGGACCTACGCATTACGAGTGCGTTGACCAACCTCGTGAAGACGAGGAACCCACCTGAACTTCCTCGTTCTTGGTGACCTGGCGTCGCACCACGTTGGATCGTGTTTGACGAAGAATGTTCGCAAAGTGTTCGCACTTGACCCGGGGTTATTAGCGACCCGCCCCATCCGAGCGATCTTCCCAAGTCCGCCTACCTGTAGGTTGCTGAGATGCGGCAAAGACCGGTGCTGGTCTTCAGAGTGGCGGTCTTCTTGGCCGTGGGAGGTTCTGCCGTTCTTGCCCCGAGTATCAGCCAGGCACAGAACCCGACGGTGGTCTCAGAAGCGGCTTACCAACTCCAATTTGACCCAGTCCGGGACGGCTTTAGCTTCGCCAACTTCCCCAACGATCCGCAAACTTTCAGTGTTAGTGATGAAGTGATGCTGAGGTTGTTTGGGGACAGTATCTGTTCCTTCGGAAGTGGCTCCGATGCGTGTGAGATAAATCCAGTCGTCAAGGATTTGCAACGAACGCTAAATCGGGGACTAGAAGTCGGTCATTGTGTTGGCATGTCGGCTCTAGCTCAGGAACTCTTTGATGGGAGCGTTCCCCAAGTTGGGCAACTGGGAGTTGCTGCAACCAGCTCTCTACCCCTGAATCGGGCCGTTGTTGATGAAATCGCGAGCCGAGCTGCAGTGCAATTTCTACCTGGTGAGGGTCAGACACAGATGTCGCCGCCGAGCAAAGTCGTTTCGGTATTGGAACAGGCGTTTGCGGAAGGCAGTGCCCGAAACGTATTGGTTCTGTACGCGTGGAATAGCGAACAAAATGGCTGGGGCGGTGGCCATGCTGTGACGCCATTCGCTATCGAAGACACAGATACTGAGAATGTCAAAGAGATTCTGATCTACGACAACAATCTGCCAAATGTCGTGCAGAGGGTCACGGTGGATCTTCAAGAGGAGGCATGGGAGTACGAGAAGGGTGGCCAGTTGGCTGGAGGTGGTTCCACGGGCTGGAACTACGGAGGGATCGGGGACAACGGTGGGATGGGGTCATCCATGGGGCTGCTTGACGTGTCACGACTCCGTGGGCCGTTTTCCTGTTCCATCTGCGATGCATATCGCGGGTCACTCAACTCGGATCATCAGGCGCTGTTTCTGGACAATCTGCAAGAAGATGACGAAGTGGTGGATGACGAAGTAATTGAGATCGTCATCCATGATGAAGAGGAACTTTCCGGCACGGATGGTCCGCGCGTTCCCAGTGATAGTCAGATGAATGCATTGAATAGCGATGACAGCGATGACAGCCAAGAAGGCCTGACCGACAACCTGACCCCTCCTGATTCAGCATCATTAAGTCTCAGCAAGCCAGCAAAATCGCCCTACACCCTGGTGGAGGACCAGGCAGCAATCGGTTCTCGCATCGGCCACAACGTAATGAACGCTTTTGGTAACGGCCAGGCGGTTGAGGTTCGAACTTCTGTGTTCGGTGAGGGTCGCGTCGCAATCCAAGACGGCAACAGCCAACCCCATCTCGCTGCCAACCCCCGAGGTGGAGCCATCGTCACCTCTCTGAAACTTAGTCACGACCGTGCATCCACGGATTACTCCGCTCACATGCGCCTCAATCCGCGGGCTATTCGTCAGTGGATGAAGTCAGATGGGACCAAGGAGATGCCGGGTCTTCGCCTCCGAGTTACCGAATCCGTGCTTCATGCATCCGTCACCGACGGCCCCAAGGTTCCTATCGACCTGTCTGTGCTTGAGGTTGGCTCACAAGACGGTGGCATGGCAGCAATTGCTCGCAGCATTCGTCTCGGTGAAGGTGATGTTGCCAGTGTCAACTTCAAGAAATGGCGGGTTGGTGAAGCACCACAACTGATTGTGCGCCGCTCAAGCGGTCGGCAACATCGGGTGCAAATGACTCTCATCGAAGTTTCGCAATTTGACGCCGTTGCCTTGGCTGGACCGTTGCAATGATGGCATCGGCGAGATCGTGGATTTCAGGGTCGGTGGACAGGCCCTAACCGATGAGGACTACAGACTCAAGGGAAAGGAGATCACTTTGGCAAAGATTGCGAGTTGTCAAGACAAGTAAGGATCACCGGGTAACCGACTAGGCAGAGACGTCAGGCTGGCCCCACAGGGAAGGTCCTCCTCCTCAGTCACCTCGCGTTGCACCTGTTTGGATCACATTTGACGACAAATGTTCGCAATCGAGGTTCACACAACCCAGATTCGCTGAGCCGCCTCGGGGATTTGAACCCCGGACCTACGCATCACGAGTGCGTTGACCAGCCTCCTGAACTAGAGAAAGGCACCTAAAGGTCCTCCTACTAAGTCACCTCACCTAGCACCTGTGTGGACCACGTTTGACAGAAGAAGTTCGCAAAATGTTCGCATCTGACCCAAGGGATTGAGCGGTACTGGCGTAATAGAAGAACTAGGGGTGCCACGTCCTCGCTACCGCGAAAGAAGATGATGACGTGCATCGGGTAGACAAACTCCGATAAGGCACGCTAACTCGGTAATGCTGACCGGGCGGCGTTCACGAGCGACCGGCCACCGCCGCCGCCGCCGCCCAGAACATGGTCATTAGGTTCTGCAGACAGCGCAAGCATCGACTTGTCAGGTACTAACAACGGATAACCGCCTCGAGTCTCGCTCCTCCCTCGCTGCCGAACGCAAGTTTGAGGTGGCCCTCGCTGAGCTCGTTAAGGAAGCGCAGGCCAAGCCCCTCGGCGCTTAGCTTGTGCACTGGCCCGATTCCGTTATCCGTCACAGTGAGCCGGAAACTGTTCGGGTCGTCTGGCGGCCATCGCTCGATAGTGATGTCGACGTGCGATGCGAGACCATGCCGCACGGAGTTGGTCACGCATTCTTGGATGACAAGAAAGAGAACCTTCTCCTGCACTGGGGTGAGGTTTCGTATCTCTGTGAAAAAATCAAGCGTCACTCTTGGAGCCCATGTCTGCTGGAGAGAAGTAACGCGATCCGTTAGTGGACTGGTCTGCTGCTTGAGGAAGTCCTGCTTGGCCCTCTCGATGATCTCCCTGACTTGCTCCTCAAGAGCCGCCTGATCAAAGGACGAGCCTGAGGGATTGCCCATGCGCATAGCGAGGACCTGATTCTGGACAGCACTGTGCAGATGTGTTGCCAGGCGGCGCCTGATGACCTCCTCCAATGCCCGACCCATTGAGCCGCTTATGGGCCTATCGGAGTCGAACAAGTCACCCTCGCGAGGCGCCTTGGTGGCCCCGGAGCGAGAGATGGTCGCGATCGCGGCCACCACCAAAATGAGAGTAATGGAGGCCAGGTTCACGAGGATCCCGGCAAGGAAGACGACCGGGGTCAGACTGTCCCAAAAGAGGGTCTGATTGATGAAGGTCGTGATGATGGCCAGCAGGATGACCACGACCCCAGCGCGAACCAAGGCAGCAGTTGGTGACGGAACCCTCCTCCACGCCCAAAGTCGGTTGGCAACCAGCAGGCTTGACGTCACCACGATGAGGTCAAGGGCCGCAGCGAGAAGCGCCGCGGCCGCCCGTTCAGTGTCGTAGAACTGGTTCGTGACGAAGATGCCCACCGAGTAAACGACCGCTACCGCCAGCGGGCTGTTGAAGGGTCTCAGCGCTACCGCATCTCGAGTCACACCCCGAAGTACGACATAGGTCTCCAGCAATTTGCCACGAGCGCGCCCCTCGTTGGCAAAGCGCCGGATGAAGCTGGAGACAGAGTGGTCGACGACTTCGAGGGCTTCACGACTCTCGTGACTCTCCCCCACGTGAGCCACGGCTTCGTCGGCCAGTCTGTCGAACACGGCCGAGATCGAGTCACGCAGTTGCTGCGCTCCAAAGGAGGCGTCTGCATGCTCAAGTGTTCGACGACGACGCATCCGAAAGTCGAGTCGCGACATTTCAAGTAAGGACGCCAAGGCGATCACTGCCGCGCCGAGCGCCGCGGCCACCAAACCCGTCCCGAGGCTCACGGGAATAAAGGAGACCCCGAGCCACCGGTCCAACAAAGACCCAGAAACCAGGGCGACGATGCCAAGGAACGCACCAAAGGCCAGGACGACGATCGGGTTGATGGGCGTTATGTCACGGTTTCGAAATATCGTCGACTTGGCGGCCTCTGAGATGAGCCACACAAGGAGCAGAAGGAATGCCTCGGACAACAGGCGGGCGGCAAACGCCGGCAACGTTAGGTCCGAGCCGAAGGCCAAGCTGGTGGCAACGACAATCGGGATGCCGAAGACAAGGAACTGATGCGAGACCAGGAGGGTGGGCCCCCCGATGTAGGCAAGGGAGCGGTGTCGCTCAGTCATCCGGTCGGTTGGCGTGGTCGAGGTATACCCGGGCCAGGTGGACCCGCTGGTTTCGCGATAGATGTGAAGGAATCCCGAGGGCCTTGGAGAGCCGATTGATCGCGATAGCGACTGATTGTTCGGTTATACCCCGGCGCTTGGCGATCTCTAAGTTGGAATGTCCGGCGGCCAATAGCGCGAGCGTCTCTATCTGCTTGCCCGTGAGTTTGGCAAGCGGACCGCTGCGCTCAATGATGTCCGAGCCTTCGTGCGCCGCCACACGAGTAATGGCTTCGGTGAGTTCGGTGCCCTCGACGATCGATGCCTTCACCAGATAGATCGAGTTCTTCGCCACCTGCGGGGAGCGGTTGCCGACAACAACCCGGGGATCCTCGTAACTGGTGAGGTAGATAACGCCTATGTCAGGTTGTCTCGCTTGCCACTCCAGGGAGACATCGAAGCCGGTCAGGCCTTCACCGAGGTGCACGTCGGCGATAAGGACGTCGATCGGTGCCTCGATTTTCCGACTCAGGGCTTCCTGCGCTGAGCCGACGGAGAAGATGACCTCGAATCCATCGCCAGCCAACGCCTGACTGAGCGCATGACGCAGTAGGGCGTTGTCCTCGACGATCCCAAGTCGTATGGCCATGGGTCTCATGATCGGGCGCTGGTGATTGGTGTTGGAATCCTTGAATCGGTACGCGAAATCCTCGTCGCAGCCATGTCCTTCCCTGATCCGGCCTCCACCCGTAGTGTTAACTTGACTATACACGGTCTACGAGTTACGTTGCGCTGATGCTTTCGTGCAAAGGTAGATTAACGCAGGTGGCCGCGTGACCGGGATGACGCGCAGACCCGCCTTCGCCCCGGCACTCACCATGGCGACAGCCGCCGCACTCGGCGCAAGCCTTCTGGTTGTCCCGCAGGCACAGGCCGCGTTCGAGCCAACCAAGTCTTCCTCCGTCACCGTCTCCGTCGACGGTGCATCCGCATCCGTGGCCAACAGCGTGGACGACCAGGGGACAACCAAGACCGGGGTGTTTGGGGGCGGAGAAACCCCAGGTAACGGCGGCACCGTAGGCACCGGCGAGCTTACGGAGATGTTCCCCTCGAACGGTGGAGACTTTGTGAGTTTTGAGGCCCGCGGCGGCGTGGTGGTCAAGGCCTGTTCTCCGGATACGTACTACCGACGAGCCCAGGTGACCTTCGCCAATCTGCCCGCCGGAACCAAGGACGTCACCGCCCTCCTAGACCCGACCGTAGGTGACTCTAACCCCAATTCCTACTGGAGTGACCAAGGAACCCAGGTTGGGGCATCGGACACCGGAGCGGACCAGATCACGCTCACCTCCGGAAGCACCGCAAGTGTGGGGGAGCATGTCGGCGGTGATGGAATCGCACCAGGCGCAGAGGTCACGGCCGTCTCTAGCAACGTCCTCACTCTCAGCAAGAACAACACGGGCACGGTCACCGGCCCAGTGACCATTTACAGCGAGCGCATCTTCGAGCCGGGCAGCCTGGAGACTTTGTGCGCCGACAACACTCCGTGGCTTGCCGGTGCCTCCGGCGTCTCAGCTGACGCAGGCACCTTTGTTCTCGGCTCGGGACCCACGGCGCGCACCAGCGCGGGCTACGTGGTCAACGACACCGCCGCGACATCTGTCTCCTTCGACATCTACGTGCCAATGGTTGATCAGTCGATCGACGGTTCTGGAGCGATCGGAAACTCCGTCGCCATGGCCCTCGTCCTCGACATGGATGGAGACGGGACCATCGACGATGCGACTGACGACGTCGCGGTCGTGGTGGAGGTCGTGAGCCGCCCCTGGCTGGACAATGAGATGCTCCTGTCAGCCTGCTCGAGCCCGTCGCCCTCCGACGCTCCCTGTTACGTCGCGGATGACACCGGGGTCTTCAACAACGCCGGCACAGCCCGGGAGGGCACGGCCTCTGAATTCTCGGTAACGTCCACGGGTGCGGCTGACGGCAGCGACATGGCTGAGTTGAATGCCACTGTCGCCTTCACGGCCAGCGTGGGCGACGGTTTCCTGATCGCCGAGGACTCCCGCGTGGGCGTCTCCCTCAGCCTGCCCACCACGGGCAGCGGTGGAGCGTTGGACTTCGACACGTTCGACTTCATGAAGGCCAACGCCGAGACTCCACTCCTGGTCGACCCCCGAACCACTTCGTCATCGAGTGCAACTAATCGTTGGGACATGGTCCAGACAGGCGGCCGGAATATTCTCACCATTCGTGGACTCGCCAAGGAGACCTCGAAAGCCATCAGCCGCGGCACCTGGTACGAGAATTGCTCCCTGACGATCTCGGGCAGTTCCGTCTCGACGACCGGCTGCGGTGAGGGAATGACCGGAGCTGTCAGCGACAACTACATGGTGATCTCCGCGATTCCCGGCGAGGTTTCTTTGAGCGTCATCAACGACCCTGTCGGGCAAGCCATCGCCGGTGGACTGGTTTCCACAAACGCACAGGGAGTCGAGTTCGGCGCGGAGACCATGGCAGGCACGAGCTTCCAGTTCGCAGTCGCGGGTCCGTCGTACACGGCTTCCGGTGCCTCCCGCAACTCAAGTGGCTTCTACTACGTGTGCATCCCGTCGGACTTCCTGTCCACGTACTTCACCACCACTCCGGCAGCGGCCTCGACCTCATGGGTGGGCACTCGCGATGGAGCCACGATCTCCAACTCGTTCGCCACCGGAACGTGTGGGGCCTCCGATGGTCTGGTGGCCTCGCTAGATCCCTTCGGGTATTCCGCTCCCATGTTCTCCCTGCGTCCCCCGTCATCACCAGGGTCCGGCGGCGGATCCGGCAGTGGCTCGGGAACGCCGGCACCGTCTCCGACGCCGGCGGAGACCTCCGTTACCGTTCCGGCAACACCAGCCCCGGTGACAGCCACCCAGGCTGTCGTATTCGCCAATCCCGGGCAGGTTTCCGGCTCACAGATCGCAGCGCTCACAGCCGAGCAGGTGGCCTCTATCCCCGCAGAGCAGTTCAAGGAATTGAAGCCTGAGGTGTTCAGGGCCCTGTCGCCGGCTCAAGTGGCAGGGCTGCCGGTGCAACTCATCAGCACGATTCGCCCGGCTCGCATAGCCGCTCTGGCGCCCGCGGCCGTTGCCGCGATGTCCGGTGAGCAGCTCAGCGGCTTGCGCTCTGCGTCGGTTCGCCGGCTCAGCCCGAAGCAGGTCCGTGCGATCTCGCCGTCGAGCCTGGCAGGCGTGACGCCCCTGTTCGTGTCGCAGTTGAAACCCCAGCTGGTGGCGGCGCTCCGTCCTGCCGCGGTCCGCGAACTGACACCCGAGCAGGCCTCGGCCATCCGACCGAAGGCACTTCGCCGTATGCCCGCGGTCGCCTTACGCCAACTCAGCCCGGACGCAATCTCAGCCATGTCCGTACGCCAGCTCAAGCGCCTCGAGCCCAAGCAGGTGCGCAAACTCACCAAGGCTCAGCGTGCAGCCCTCAGTTCAGCGCAATTGATGACCATCGGCTTGCGATAGGTACATGGCCCTAAGCTCGCTACAACAGGGGTTGTCGGCGAAGACACCCAACTGTCCAAAGACGCCAAAAGGCAGACCGTCAGATAGAAGACCTACATGCGACAACCACAAGAAATCTCATTCACCTCACCCAAGATGCTGCGCTCGTGGGTGGTCGGCCTCACATCACTGATCGTCCTCACCGCATGCTCAGCAACAGCCGCCGACGCGACCCAGCCCACCGCCAAGCGCTACTCGTCATGCGAGAAGCTGCTGCAGGACTTCCCCCAGGGTGTCGCCCGATCCGAGCCCAGCGCCACAAAATCGGCCCAAGCCGGAGCCGTCAAGCCGGACGTGTCAGCAGCCGTCTACCGGGCTAACTCTCGCCTGCTGGATAAGAATCGCGACGGAGTTATCTGTGAGTCGACCCGCAAAGCCAAGAGCTTCGCTCCGGGGATCTCCTCAGCGCAGCTGCTCGACTGGGTGAAGGCGGTGACCGGTGAGATGTCTCAGCCACCTCGAAACTTTATGGGCCTGATTTGGCCGGTGGGGCGGCCGCTGGACGACCAACCCGACCCGGACGTATTTGATGGGGCTCCCTTCTCTGAGCACGCAGATGTGATGAGCCCCAAGAAGATTCGCGAAGTCACGGACTACTTCTCATCCTGGCAGTCCAGCCAACAGGATTGCACGGCCAGTGAGCGTCGCGAGTTCTCCGAGGGAGCCCGCACAGTGGCGCGCTGGATCAAGGGTGCCGCTGATGTCGCAACAGCTCCCGGCCCGTGCCGGTCGTCCCGTTCAGCAATTCTCGCCTGGACGGCAGAGCAGGATCGTGACACCGCCCGGCGAATCTTCTTCCACGAGTCGTATCACGCGATGCAGAACTATCTCCTTGATCGCTGCGCTCCGATTCTCAAACGCAACGAGGACTCCATGAACGACCTGCGATGGTTCTCGGAGGGCACGGCGGAGTACTTCGGCGAGTACATGTCTGCCAAGCAGGACGGACGCACCGACCACGTGCAGCGGATCCTCCAAAGGGCCAGTGACGATCTTCGCGGTGATCCCGGGATCTCACTAGACAGCAATGCCTATGTCCAAGCTGCTGCAATGGTGCTCATGGTGGACAAGGGGATGATTTCGGAGCGCCGTCTCGCGGATGGCAGCTACTTCCATGACTGCGATTGGATAAACGACTTTGATCCGTCACGTCCAGAAATTGCCACTATCTTCGACGACTTCGACAAGATCGAAAACAGCGGTGGTCGGTACTTCTACTCGGATCAAGCCATCTCGGGCTGATGGCCTAGCTCGGGGACTACAGCGCTTCTCTTCAATTACGGCAGTTCACCGGGGGCCCACTGTTCGACGAGTTCGCGAATGTAATTGCTCGGCGCACCGCTTGTTGACAACCCTGGATTAATAGGAACCCTGCTGGACAGAGCCAGCGGTGACGGCAAAAGGCGGACGGCGTCAATGTCAATCTCCAACGCGTAGAGGCCGTATTTGCTGGGAAGAACCGTGACCCGCTCCGAAGCGGAATATGAATTGCCACACGCCACCTGACCGATCACGTCGCCATCAAGATTGAACACACCGCTACCGCTCGCACCACCATCTGCGGGAAGCAAGTAGTGGACGGACGTGCGATCGAAGCCGGGATCGCGGTCGGCTTCCGCCATCTCCTCATCGGTCGGGGGCCCGTAGAGGTCGTCCATGTAGTCGAGGAAGTCGATGAGGGCCAGCCGTCGCTCCTCGCGGGCGAGGACCTCGGAGACGTAGGCGGAGAAGTTGGTGTCCGCGACCCGGGCCGCGATGCGGGCCTTCAGGGCCGCCGGCATCGTGACGCTCACCTTGTCGAAGGGGCCTGCCAGCAGATCGACGAGTGCGTCCTCGACGGCACTGCCCGTCTCCGTGGCATCGCCCTCCGGTTGGCGCGCGGCTTGAGCGGTCGTACGTCGATCCCACCGTCGGTAGGATCACCGCGGAAGCCCGTGCTCAGGCCATCGATGGCGCTCAGTCCACGAACGTGAACGCCACCTTGTTCCGCGACTCCGACAACGGGGTGAGCACCATCTGGCCACGGACCCCGGAGTACTTCCCGGTGCCGCCGACGATGGCGTGGATGTTCTTCTTGGACGGCGGGAGGCCACCGTTCGTGGCGACCATGGACATCGTGTAGATCGTTCCGCCGCCCACGGTCAGTGCCAAGGTGACGGAGCGGTTGATCCGCCCCCCGGGGATGTTCACGGAGGCATCGATCCCGACCATCGAGTAGGTGCCGGCGGACGTCCCTCCCCGCACCTCACTGATCTGGCCATTGGCCACCGTGATGTCTCCCGCGGTCATGCCGTCGCCCTTGATGTCCAACTGCTCCCGGTAGTCGCGGTCGAGGTACCAGACGAGATCAGCTTTGGCTGCCGACGCAGCGGGAGCGGTCAGCAGTGCCCCGAAGGCGAGCACGACAACGGCAGTGACAGCGGTGGCAAGGCGGGCGACGCGTGATGAGTGAGTCATGCCGACACGATAGCCCCGCTTCACGAGGCCTGTCGTGGCTTTGCCAGAACGGTCACACCCCCGACCAGCGCCCCATTCACCAAGCCCACGAACATCAGGACGACGAACCAGATCACGTACGCCTCCATCTCAATCCAGCAAGGGGTGAGTCCCAAGGCTCTGCAAGTGGCCATGGGCCACTCGGACATTCGCCTCACCCTGGACACGTACGCAGGACTGTTCGAAACCGACCGAGATGAACATGGAAGGCGCCTTGACTCAGCCATCTCCGCGGCGAGAAGTGCGCAGAATGTACGCAACAGGATGGTTGAACTGCCAAAACCATGGAGCCGCCTCGGGGATTTGAACCCCGGACCTACGCATTACGAGTGCGTTGCTCTACCACTGAGCTAAGGCGGCCTGCCTCCACGTGGTTCCAACCGGCCTTCGTGGAGAGCCTGCACACTCTA
>Ga0181605_10004496_pt1 | contig 11039 bp, 9 predicted proteins | sample 041ome_11_FD_148676 | JGI IMG/M metagenome (GOLD analysis project Ga0181605, IMG submission 148676) | Coastal salt marsh microbial communities from the Groves Creek Marsh, Skidaway Island, Georgia - 041411US metaG (spades assembly) | ecosystem: Environmental > Aquatic > Marine > Intertidal zone...
TTTTGGTATCTCCTTGAGCATTTAAAGCTCCATTTAAAGAAATTTGTATCATTACAATAAAGGTACCGTAAAAAATGATATCTAAATATTCTCTAGTTAAAGCAATACTAGCAGCATCAGATCCCATTACTCCTAAAAGAAAATTTGATACATTTAATCCAAATAAAGTAACAATAACTGAGGTTACAATTGCAAATACTACTGATTGAGCAATAAACAAAGATGCTTTATTAATTTTTTTCTCACCTAACAAATTACCAATACAAGCATTTGTTGCTGCACCTATACCAACTCCAACTGCTATGATTACAAAATATATAGGAAATGATTTTGCTATAGCTCCTATCGCTTCAGCAGAAATTCTACCTGCAAACCAAGTATCAACTAAATTATAGAAAGTTTGAAACAATGAACCTACACTTGCAGGTATGGTAACTTTTCTAAGAAGATCCCAAATAGGGTCTTTGGTTAAATTTATTTGTTTGGACAAAATATTTTATTTAAATTCTTTCTGGAATATATGCTTTGAACCACTCTTTTTAGCAAGGTTTATTTGTTTTTGTCTCATTCGAAATCTTGCTTTTTGAGTTTCAGTTAAATTATCGTGACAATTTGGGCATGAAACACCCTCTTCATATTTTTTTGATTTCTTATCTTTAGGAGCAATAGGTTTTCTACATCCACTACACATAAAATAAGTTCCAACTTTTAAACCATGTTTAAGGCTGATTCTGTTATCAAAAACAAAACATTCTCCTTTCCATAAACTATCTTTTTCTTTTATCTTTTTTAGATAGTTTAAAATGCCACCATTTAATTGATATATGTTCTTAAAACCTTTCTTTTTTAAATATACTGAAGTCTTTTCACATCTAATTCCTCCGGTGCAAAACATAGCCACTGGTTTATCTTTTTTAAGTTTATTTAGATATTTTGGAAAATCTCTAAAATTGTTAACATCTGGATTAACTGACTTTTTAAATGTCCCAACATCGAATTCAAAAGGTTTTCTTGTATCAATAATATGAGTATCTTTATTTTTAATTAGATCATTCCACTCTTTAGGGTCTAAATGGGTATCTAAATTTCTATCTTTTGAATTTAAAGTTAAATTCATTGGGACAACTTCTTTTTTTACTTTAACTTTAGGTTTATGAAATGGCTGAAATGAACTTTTAGAGTTATTACTGTTATCAAATTCTTTAAAAGAAAACATTTTTTTTAACCTATTAATAGTGCTTTTAACATCTTTTGCTTTTCCAGATATAGTTCCATTAATACCCTCACTAGCAATAATAATAGTTCCTCTAATTTTTTTATTAATTAAAAAATCCTGCAATAAAACTTTATTTTTTTTTAATGATTTAATTTTTACAAATTTATAAAATCCTAGTACTTCAAACATTATAAAACTCTACAAACAGTCATCCCATCCCCTAAAGGTACTATAATTTGCTCTACTCTTTTATCCTTAGAAACATAGGTATTAAATTCTCTAATATTTACAGTGTATTTATCAAGATTATCTTCATCAGCAACTTCACCATGCCATAAAACATTATCAATAATTATTAATCCACCTTTATTAACTTTCTCTAAAGATCTTTCATAGTACTCTTTATAATTCATTTTATCTGCATCAATAAAAACCATATCAAATTTAGTATTTTTTAATTCATTTAAACTTTCAAGAGCTGGTTTTATTATTGTTTTAACTTTATGGTCTTGTTTAGCTTTTTTAAAAAAATTTAAAGCAATTTTGTTAGTTTCTTCATTCTTATCGAGCGCTATAAGTTTTCCATCATCAGGTAGAGCGAGTAAAATTGAAAGTGCGCTAAGCCCTGTAAAAGTACCAATCTCTAGCACATTTTTAATATTTGAAATTTTTATAATTAAATGAATAAAATGAGATTGGGAAGGATCAATTTGCATCCTCTTGATATCTCCTAGCGTATTATTGTAATCAATTATTTCTTGCTGAACTGGATGTAATTTTAAACCAAAATTATTAATATAATTTTGTAATTTTTTTGTTATCTCAAGGTTTGCACCCATCTTATTAAAGCTTTTTCTTTAATATCTCATTAATTAATTGAGGGTTTGCCTTACCACCTGAAACTTTCATTGCTTGTCCTACAAAGAAACCAAATAATTTTTCTTTTCCATTTTTATATTCGATTGCCTTTTCTCTATTATCATTGATAATTTTATCAATTAAAGCTTCCAGGGCTTTAGGGTCACTTTCTTGTTTTAACCCTTTTTCTTCAACAATGATTTGTGGATCTTTATCTCCATCCATCATTAACTCAAATATTGTCTTAGCAATTTTTCCAGAGATTGTTCCGTTTTTAATTAAATTAACTAGTTTTGCTAAATTTTTTGCACTTATAGGACTTTGAGAAATCTCAAGATTTTTATTGTTTAAAACGGCAAATAATTCTCCTGTAATCCAGTTAACGGCTAATTTGATATCTTTGTTTTTGCCCATTTTTGCAACCACTTCCTCAAAATATTTGGCAGTATCAATATCTGAAACTAATATTGTTGCCTCATAAGGAGAAACTTTAAATTCATCAATAAATCTTTTCTTTTTATCATCTGGTAATTCTGGAATATCTTTTTTAAGGTTATCTATGAATTCATCAGTAACTTCTAATGGTAATAAATCTGGATCTGGAAAATATCTATAATCATGAGCATCTTCTTTGGATCTCATTGATCTGGTTTCATTTTTCTTTGTATCAAACAATCTTGTTTCTTGATCTATTGATTTGCCTTCTTCAATTAAATCAACTTGTCTATTAGCTTCATAATCAATTGCCATTTGCATAAACTTAATAGAATTAACATTCTTAATCTCACAACGAGTTCCAAGTTCTTTGGAGTCCTTTAATCTAACAGAAACGTTCACATCCGCTCTTAAAGAGCCCTCTTGCATGTTACCATCACATGTACCTAAATATCTCATTATTGATCTAAGTTTTTTGATATAAGCACTAACTTCATCGGGAGATCTCAAATCTGGTTTACTCACTATCTCCATTAAAGCTACGCCCGATCTATTTAAATCAACTAATGTATTTTGGGGATCGATATCATGAATACTTTTTCCAGCATCTTGCTCTAAATGAAGTCTTTCAATACCAACTTCTTTTTGTCCACTTGGCATATCAAGAACAACTTTACCCTCACCTACTATTGGATACTTAAATTGAGATATTTGATACCCTTGAGGTAGATCTGCATAAAAATAATTTTTTCTATCAAATACTGATCTTTTGTTAATTTGGGCTCTTAACCCAATTCCAGTTTTAATTGCTTGTTTGACACAAAATTCATTGATTACAGGTAACATGCCAGGAAAAGCAGCATCAACCAAACTCACTTGGGTGTTGGGTTCTGCACCAAATTTTGTTGATGAAGATGAAAATAATTTTGAATTAGATGTTACTTGAGCATGAACTTCAAGGCCAATTACAACTTCATATACATTATCATATCTTTCAATTAAATATTCTGAATTTTCTTTAGTCACTATTTAATCCACCAATCAGTAATTTTATTTTTAAAATTAATCTTATCTTCCATTGCGTAAGCTAAGTTTAAGATTTCTTGTTCTTGAAATGCCTTTCCAATAATTTGCAATCCTAACGGATATCCAGCTGCATCATGGCCTGCTGGTATAGATATGGCCGGTAAACCTGCTAAGTTTACGGGCACAGTAAAAATGTCATTTAAATACATTGATACCGGATCATTTTTCTTTTCACCTATCTTAAAAGCTGAACTTGGAGTTGAGGGTGTTAAAATTGCATCAACTTTTTTATAAGCTTCATCAAAATCATTTTTTATTAACTTCCTGACTTTTTGTGCTTTTAAGTAGTAAGCATCATAATATCCTGATGATAATACGTAAGTACCAATCATTATTCTTCTCTGAACTTCAGCTCCAAAACCTTCTGATCTTGTTTTTTCATACATATCAATTAAGTTTTCACCTTTAGCTCTAAAACCATATTTAACTCCATCATATCTGGCTAAATTTGATGAAGCTTCTGCTGGTGCCACAATATAATAAGTTGGTAGAGCATAACTTGTATTAGGTAATGAAATATCAATTATTTCAGCACCACAATCTTTTGCGTATTCAATTCCTTTTTTCCATAAGTCTTCAATTTCCTTAGGCATACCTTCTACTCTATACTCTTTGGGTATTCCTATTTTTTTTCCTTTAATATCTTTTGTTAAATCTTTGCTATATTGAGCTCTTTTAAAATCTATTGAAGTCGAGTCTTTGTTGTCATACGTGCTGATTACCTCTTGTAATAAAGCACAATCTTCAACATTTTGAGTCATAGGGCCTGCTTGATCTAGTGAAGATGCAAAAGCAACAATTCCATACCTAGAACAACTTCCATAAGTTGGTTTTAAACCTACCGTTCCAGTAAACGAAGCAGGTTGTCTAATTGATCCCCCGGTATCAGTTCCTATAGTAATAGGTGTTAATTGACCACTAACTGCAGCAGCTGAACCACCAGATGATCCTCCAGGAACTAATCCTTTATCAATTGGGTTTTGAACATTTCCATAAAAGCTAGTTTCGTTAGAAGATCCCATTGCAAACTCATCACAATTTAATTTACCAAGTAAAATACCTCCTTCATTCCAGATATTTTCAGTAACTGTTGACTCGTAAGTGGGAACAAAATTTTCAAGAATTTTACTACCAGCTGTAGTCCTAATATCTTTAGTGCAAAAAAGATCTTTAACAGCCATAGGTATTCCTGGAAGTTTTAAATCAAGATTTGGTTTTTCATCAAATTTTTTGGCTTTATCAATAGCATTTGAAAAATCCTCTGTAATATAAGCATTTAATTCTTTTGATTTTTCAGAACGATCCACAAAAGCTTTCGTTACTTCTTCAGAAGATAGTTTCTTTTCTTTAATATTTTTAACTAACGAAGTTAATGTTTGAGAAGTGATATCTGACATTATTCAACAACCTTTGGGACTACAAAAAAATCTTCATTATCTTCTGGCGAATTTTTTATGATCTGTTCTCTTATGTTTTGATTTTTAACTTCATCAGACCTGAATTTTAAAGTTGTCTCTGCTACAGATGTAAGTGGCTCAACATTGTCAGTATTTAATTCATTTAATTTTTCAATAAAATTGAAAATAGAGTTTAAATCCCCAGCAAGTTTTTCAGCTTTTTTCTCATCAACTGAAATTCTTGATAGTTTCGATATATGTTTTATTGTTTTAAGATCAATGCTCATATGGTATTTAAATATGTCGCAAACTATCACTTAAGTTAAAAATATACAATATGATCACCATTGAAGATTTAAAAAAAAAGCAGTCTGAACCCTCTAGATTAATTGGGTTAGATCTTGGTTCTAAAAGAATTGGCGTATCTATTTGCGATGAAAAACAATCAATAGCAACACCCTTTAAAACAATTACTAAAACAAATACCAATGAATTAATTTCTCAATTACAAGAGATAATTAACGAATACAGTATTAAAGGTATTATAATTGGAAATCCTCTTAATATGGATGGTTCTTCAGGTAGATCAGCGCAATCTGTTAACGATGTTTCAGCTAATATCGATAAGGCTATTGATGTAGATGTGTGCCTTTGGGATGAGAGACTTTCTACAGTAGGAGCTTTTAATTTATCTAGCCAACTAGATGTTAATGTAACTAAAAGAGAAAAAAATATAGATCAAAATGCAGCTGCATTTATACTCCAGGGTGCAATAGATTTTTTAAATAATTAATACTTGCCAAGACATTGGTTTATAGTTATAGAGTTAATTTTAATGGCATCTAAAACCAAAAAAGCTATTAAAATTTCTCAAAAACATTTGTTAGGTATTCAAGATTTATCAATCAATGACGTAAATTTGATTTTAAATGAATCTCAATCATTTATTAAACTTAACCAAAGTAAAAACAAACGATTAAACGTTCTAAATGGAAAAACTCAAATTAACCTATTTTTTGAACCTTCCACGAGAACACAAAGTTCATTTGAATTAGCCGGTAAACGTTTAGGAGCAGACGTGATGTCTATGAACATGGGAAACTCTGCAATTAAAAAAGGCGAAACTTTAATTGATACCGCAATGACTTTAAATGCAATGCACCCCGATATAATTGTAATTAGACATCAAGACTCAGGAGCTTGTAACTTGTTATCTCAAAAAGTTAATTGTGCTGTACTAAATGCTGGCGATGGCAGAAGAGAACACCCTACCCAGGCTTTATTAGATGCACTTACAATAATTAACAGAAAGAAAAAAATTCAAGGACTAAAAATTGCAATTTGTGGAGATATACTCCATTCAAGAGTTGCTAGATCCAATATTTATTTATTAACAATGCTTGGTGCAGAAGTAAACATTGTTGCCCCAACAAATTTAATGCCAAAAGAAATTGAAAAATTTGGTGTCAATACTTTTACTGATATGAAAAAAGGACTTAAAGATTGCGATATTGTGATGATGTTAAGGCTTCAAAATGAAAGAATGACAAGTTCGTTTCTTTCTTCAAATAGAGAGTACTATGAATACTATGGATTAACTCCAGATAAACTAGATCATGCAAAGCCTGATGCTATTATTATGCATCCTGGGCCAATGAATAGAGGAATTGAGATCGATACAAGACTAGCTGATGATATTAATAAAAGTGTAATAAAGGAACAAGTTGAACTTGGGGTAGCTGTTAGAATGGCTTGTTTAAAAATATTTTGTGAATAAATGAAAAAACAATATTTTATAAATGCAAATATCATTGATCCATTTAATTCGTTAAATGAAAATGGAGGTTTGATTATTTCAGAAGATGGTAAAATTGAAGCAATTGGTAAAAAAGTAAATTCTAATAATTTACCTACGAGAGAAAAACCAATTGATTTAAAAGGAAAATATATCTTTCCTGGACTTGTAGATATGAGGGTTTTTGTAGGTGAGCCAGGTTATGAATATAAGGAGAATTTTAGAACTTTAAGTAATGCTGCACTATCTGGAGGAGTAACATCTGTTGTTACAATGCCTAATACAGATCCAATTATCGATAATGTTTCAATTGTAGATTTCCTAAAAAGAAGAGGAAGAGATAAATCTAAAATTAATATTTTTCCTTGTGCATCTTTAACACAAAATATCGAAGGTACTAATATGACCGAATTTGGTTTATTAGCCAAAAAAGGAATAATTGCATTTACAGATGGGGTTAAGACTATTCAAAATACGAGCTTAATGTCCAGAATAATGAATTCTGCTAAAGACTTGGATTGTCTAATAATGCAACATGCAGAAGACTATCATCTGTCTAAAAATGGAATGATAAATTCTGGTATAATTGCAACTAAACTAGGTTTATCAGGAATACCAGATATTGCTGAAAGAATAATTATTGAAAGAGACTTAGCACTTCTTGAAAAAAATAAATGTCGATATCATATATCTCAACTCTCCTCCTCAAAATCAGTTGATGTTATTAAGGAAAGAAAAAATGATATCAAATTCACTTGTGGTGTATCCATAAACAATTTATCCCTTAATGAAAATGATATTGGGGATTTTAAAACATTTTTAAAATTGTCTCCCCCTTTAAGAAAAGAGGAAGATAGAGAAGCGTTGGTACAGGGACTAAAAGATAAAACAATTGATGTGATTGTGTCAGATCATAAGCCTGAGGATGAAGAGTCTAAACGATTAACTTTTTCACAAGCAGCCACAGGTGCCTCGGGTATAGAAACGTTACTATCTTTATCATTAGAATTATATCATAATGGATCAGTAAAGCTTGATACTATTATTCAATCATTAACATCTAACCCAGCAAAAATTTTGAGAATTAATAAAGGAAATCTTTCTATAGGTAATGATGCAGATTTTTGTATAGTAGATTTGGATAAACCTTGGATTGTAAAAAAAGAAAATTTAGTTTCAAAATCCAAGAATACTTCAATTGAAGATAAAAGACTTCAAGGTAAAGTAACCAATACCTTTGTAAAAGGTAAAGAATTATTTAAAATATAAGAATGGATTATTTAATTGTTGGTATTGTCTCATATTTAATGGGTTCTATTCCATTTGGTTTTATCTTGACTAAAATATTTTTGAAGAAGGATATTAGAGATATTGGGTCAGGAAATATAGGTGCAACAAATGCCTTAAGAACAGGTAATAAACTCATAGGTTATTCGACATTAATACTAGATGTAGCTAAAGCTATAATTCCAGTTATTTTTGTTAAAATTAACTACCCTGACTTAATATATATAGCTTCTTTATCTGCTTTTTTAGGACATGTGTTTCCTATTTGGCTTAAATTTAAAGGTGGCAAGGGTGTTGCTACGTATGTTGGAATTTTATTTTCTATAAATTTTTTACTAGGAATTATTTTTGTAGCAAGTTGGGGTGTTATATTTTTAATGTTTAGATACTCTTCACTCTCATCAATTATCGGCTCTATATCAATACCTATTTATATCCTCATAACTGATCAAATAAGTAATGCTATTTTTTTTAGCATAATGTTTGTTTTAATCTTCTTCACCCACAGAGAAAATATTAAACGGTTGAAAAATAAAGAAGAAAGTAAGACTAAAATTTATTAATTTGACTATCAAAGACTTTTGGGTAGTTTGTTAAATTATGAATCTAGTCATAGTTGAAAGTCCTGCAAAAGCTAAAACAATTAACAAATACTTAGGTGATAATTATACTGTTTTAGCTAGCTATGGACATATTAGAGATTTACCATCAAAGAATGGTTCTGTTGACCCAGAACAAAATTTTAAAATGGAATGGGAAGTTGATAGCTTTTCTAAAAAATATTTAAAAGAAATTACTGATGCTGCAAAAGATTCAAGTAAAATTATTTTAGCAACTGACCCAGATCGTGAAGGTGAAGCAATAGCATGGCACGTAAAAGAGTATTTAAATGAAAAAAAACTTTTAAAAGATAAAGAAGTTGAGAGAGTTGTTTTTAATGAAATTACCAAAAAGGCAGTAACACACGGTATAGATAATCCTAGACAAATTGAACCGTTACTTGTTGATGCTTATATGGCTAGAAGAGCTCTAGATTACCTAGTTGGTTTTAATATATCCCCTATTCTTTGGACGAAACTTCCAGGATCAAAATCTGCTGGTAGAGTACAATCTGTAGCTTTAAAACTTATAACTGAAAGAGAACATGAAATAGAGTCTTTTGATCCAGAAGAGTTTTGGACTTTAAGTATTAATTTTCAGGATGAAAAAAAAAACTTAATTACGTCAAGTATTTCTCAATTAGATGGAAAAAAAATAGAAAAATTTTCTTTTAAAAATAAAAATGAAATAAATGATGCTATAACGAGTATTAAAGATAAGAAATTCAACATAAGCGATATTTCTTCAAAAATTGTTAGTAGAAACCCATCTGGTCCATTTACAACATCAACTTTGCAACAGGTTGCTTCAAGTAGATTGGGGTTTGGAGCTTCTAGAACAATGCAAATTGCTCAAAGATTATATCAAGGTATCGAAATAGATGGGGAAACAATAGGATTAATTACCTATATGAGAACTGATGGGACAAATCTCTCAGCTGATGCAGTTTCAGATTTTAGAGATTTTATTAAAAATCAATATGGAAATGAATATTTGCCTGAAAAACCTCTAAATTATTCAGGAAAGAAAGCAAAGAATGCTCAAGAAGCTCATGAAGCTATAAGGCCAACAGATATAAGTAGATCACCAGACACTGTTAAGAAATATTTAAGCACAGATCAACAAAAATTATACAATTTAATTTGGGGTCGAGCTTTATCATCTCAAATGGAGACTGCAAAATTTGACAGAAACACAATAACAATAACTACAGAAGATGGTGGAACAATATGCAAATCTAGCGGATCTGTATTAAAATTTGATGGTTTCTTGAAAGTATTCCCAAGTCAAAGCAAAGACGAGGATGAAGCTACTTTACCTGAAATGTCAAAAGGACCAATTAATATTGAGTCCCTTATTGACGAACAACATTTTACTCAACCTCCTCCAAGATATTCTGAAGCAAGCTTAGTAAAAAAATTAGAAGAACTTGGTATAGGCAGACCTTCAACTTATGCAAGTATCATATCTACAATTGCAAACCGTGGGTATGCAGAAATACTTAACAAAAGATTTTTTCCTACAGATCGTGGAAAATTAATATCTGCTTTTTTAGAAAAACTATTTTCTAAATATGTCGATTATAATTTTACAGCTGGATTAGAGGACCAATTAGATGAGATAACGACTGGAAAAGAAAGTTGGATAAAAGTTTTAGAAATGTTTTGGAAAGATTTTAATAATAACGTTTCAGAAGTAAAAGAAAAAAGAACAAGAGAAGTTTTAGATTTATTAAATGAAAGTCTAGGAACATTAATTTTTGACAAAGATAAAGATGGTAAAGTTGTTAGAAAATGTCAATTATGTGATACAGGTTCACTTAGTTTAAAAAATAGTTTTAGAGGTGGTGCCTTTATTGGGTGTTCAAATTACCCTGAATGTAAATTTACAAGACCCTTGTCTAAAGCAAAAGCGGCAGCACAATCTCAATTAGCAGAACCAAAATTTATAGGTAAACATGAAAATGGAAATGATATATTTTTAAAAAATGGAAGATTTGGTCCTTATCTTCAATATGAAAAAATACCTGAGGAAAAAACTGATGAAAAAATCACAAAGAAAAAAAAGAAAACAAAAAAACTTAAAGCTGATGTAAACGAACTTTTAAAAAATGTTTCAATACCAAAAGGCTTAGAATTAGAAAGTATTGATTTAGAAAAAGCTCAATTTTTATGTTCTTTACCTAAGTCTTTAGGGTTAAACCCAGAAAATCAAAAAGAGATTACTTTAAATACTGGAAGATTTGGTCCATATCTAAAATGTGAAAACAAGTCTGCAAGAATAGAAAATATCGAGGAAATATTTTCAATCGGCCTTAATAGAGCAATTACTTTAATAGCTGAAGCAAAACCAGGCAGAATGTCTT
>Ga0181605_10004498_pt1 | contig 11035 bp, 10 predicted proteins | sample 041ome_11_FD_148676 | JGI IMG/M metagenome (GOLD analysis project Ga0181605, IMG submission 148676) | Coastal salt marsh microbial communities from the Groves Creek Marsh, Skidaway Island, Georgia - 041411US metaG (spades assembly) | ecosystem: Environmental > Aquatic > Marine > Intertidal zone...
ATCAGACAATCACCGCGACGGCCACATGCTATAACATTACCCGAACAGTGGCATTTGTTCGTGCCGTTGCGACGGATATGCGGACGGACAAACCAGTCGCTATGGCATCAGGGACATTTGTGAATGGTGGGGGTAAATAATGCGACAACAACCTGAACCTGTCCAAGTTGTCAAACAACGCCGCGATGCTGCATTGGCCGCGCTGGTGTCGTCGGTTCCGTATATTCAGTATTTGGGTATCCAATTCGAACGTCGGGGTGATGAATTGACTGCGATCATGCCGTTTCGGGATGATTTGATTGGCAATCCAATGCTGCCGGCATTGCATGGTGGTGCAACGGCGGCCTTTTTGGAAATAACGTCAGTGATTGAATTAACATGGGCCACAGTCTGGAATTCGATTGAAACGGGTCTGATTGAACCCGACCAAATTCAGTTGGGCCAAAATTTGCAATTGCCCAAAACGATTGATTTTACCGTGGATTATTTACGCTCAGGCCTGCCACGTGATGCATATGCGCGTGCGCGTATTAATCGATCTGGACGGCGATATGCGTCCGTTTCAGTCGAGGCCTGGCAAGACAATCGCAGTCGTTTGTTTGCCCAAGCATCTGGTCATTACGTGATGCCCGATGTCACATCCCCAACACAAGGCTAGCCAGACCTTTGTCACAGATTTCACATCGCCGGCTGTTATCAATCGCCGTCCCTATCGTATTGTCCAATGTGACTGTACCGATTTTGGGGGCTGTTGATACTGGCGTGATCGGTCAGCTGGGCGATCCGGCGGCAATTGGTGCTGTTGGTATCGGTGCGGTCATCATCGGATCAATTTACTGGATTTTTGGGTTCTTGCGTATGGGAACCACCGGTTTGGCTGCCCAAGCATATGGGGCAGGTGACCATTCTGAATTATCGGCACTGTTCATGCGCGCGCTGATTGTGGCGATTGGCGGTGGCGTTGCATTGATCATATTGCAGCACGTTATCTTTGATGTCGCCTTTATGGTGTCGCCCGCATCGAACCAGGTGGAAACACTGGCGCGTGAATATATGGAAATTCGGATTTATTCGGCACCTTTGGCGATCGCGATTTATGGCGCATCTGGCTGGCTGATTGCCCAAGAACGCACGCACGCTGTTTTTATAATCCAATTTATCATGAACGGTGTGAATGTAGTGTTGGATTTGTGGTTCGTTTTGGGGCTGGATTATGGTGTCGCTGGCGTTGCTTACGCAACACTCATCGCCGAGGCAATCGGTGCGGCATTGGCGCTCTATTTTTGTCGCGCCGCGTTTATCAGATCGGTGGCATTTGATGCCGTGTTGTGGGATCGTGCCCGGTGGAAACACATGGTGTTGGTAAACCGCGATATTCTGCTACGATCATTGATGTTGCAGGTTATTTTCGTGTCGTTCCTAATGATTGGGTCTGATTTTGATGATACAACATTGGCCGCCAACCAAGTTTTATTGCAATTTTTGCACATCACCGCCTATGGCATGGATGGATTTGCCTTTGCCGCCGAAAGCTTGGTGGGCCAAGCAGTTGGGCGCCGCGACAAATCGGCATTGCGTCAAAGTATTTTCTTAGCAAGCCTTTGGGCCGTCGCATTGGGCGTGGTTTTGGCGATCACGTTTTGGGTCATGGGCCCATGGATTATCTCGGTTATGAGCACGGATGACGGCGTGCAGCAAACGGCGCGAAGCTATCTGGTTTATATGGTATTGTCACCGATATTTGGTGTTCTGCCTTGGATGCTGGATGGTGTTTTTATTGGGGCATCGCGGGCTCGCGATATGCGCAATATGATGGCAATTAGCCTTGTGGTTTATTTGGGGGCTGTGGTGGTTTTGGTGCCAATGTTTGGAAATCAGGGGTTGTGGCTAAGCATGCTGATTTCATTCGCGGCGCGTGGCCTGACACTGGCCACGCGCTATCCTAGTTTGGAACGCAGCGTCGGTTAAAATAATCCCAGTACCGTTTCCGGTGGTCGGCCAATTGCCGCGCGATTGTTGTGTATCACAATTGGGCGTTCAATCAGTTTAGGATGGGCGGCCATGGCCGCGATCAGTTCACCGTGTGGTGTGTCGGGTGATAGCCCCAAATCGCGATAAATGGTTTCTTTGTGGCGAATGATATCGTGCGGATTGACGCCAAGCGCGGCAATCACATCGCGCAATTGGTCAGTGCTGGGGGGTGTTTTTTGATAATCAACCACAACCACATCGATGCCGCGGTCTTGCAACAGTGTCAGCGTTTGGCGCGATTTCGAACAGCGTGGGTTATGCCAAATCGTTGTCATAGCCAGCGATCCCGATCTGTGCCAACAGCATCGGCCACATTCGCAAATCCGTCGCGTTCCAGCAATGTATCCAAGCCCTGCGCAATTTCACCAACCAAAGATAACCCACCATAGACCAAGGCTGTGTACAGCTGCACTGCACTGGCGCCTGCCCGTATTTTATCATAGGCCTGCTGCGCGGACCCAACGCCGCCAACACCGATGATTGGCACTGCACCATCCAGCATTTGGGATAAATGCGCCAAGACCCGCGTTGATTTTTCAAACAATGGTTGCCCCGCCAATCCGCCAGCTTGGTCGCGGTGGGGCGATGTCAGGCCGTCGCGTGACAATGTGGTATTGGTTGCGATCACCCCATTTATTCCTGTGGAACGGGCAACCTGTGCAATGTCTTCGACTTCGCTCAGGTCCAAATCTGGTGCAATTTTTAGGAAAATCGGAACTGGCCGATCTAGCTTGGCATTGGCATCTAAGACCCCTGACAACAAAGCGGTCAGTGCGTCTTTGCCCTGTAAATCCCGCAGTTTTTCAGTGTTGGGGCTTGATACATTGACGGTAGCAAAATCAAGATGCGCGCCGCAATGTTTTAGCACAGTGGCAAAATCGGCTGCGCGGTCTGCGCTGTCTTTGTTTGCACCAAGGTTAAGACCAACAATCCCAGATCCGCGACGCGCTGCAAGGCGATTTGCGATAACGTCCATCCCTTGGTTGTTAAATCCAAATCGATTGATCGATGCCTGATCTTGGGTCAGACGAAACAGGCGTGGGCGTGGGTTGCCAGGTTGGGGTCGGGGGGTGGCAGCACCCACCTCGATAAATCCAAAACCGCTTTGACCCAATGCGTCGCAGACCTCGGCATTTTTGTCAAAGCCTGCGGCCAATCCGACAGGGTTGGGCATGTCTAGGCCGGCCACATGTGTCCGCAATCGGGCGGATGTTATGGGCGCCATTTTAGGTGTGACCCCCATTTTCAGGGCCCGTATGGCCATGCTATGCGCTGTTTCGGGGTCAAACGCATAAAGCGCCTTTAATCCAACCTTTTCTATCAGTTTCATGGCATGTCCTTGGGGAAAATATGGCCCTTTGCCCCTTGGGGCAGGGCATCATGCGATTGCACATCATCCAAGGTTAATGCGCGGTATAGATGCGGGAATAACGCACCACCGCGCGATGGTTCCCAGATCAGTTGTTCGCCCAATGTGTTCGTGTCACATGTTAATAAAACCAAATCACCCGCATTTGCGAAATGTTTTTCAGCGGTTTCACGAACCTGTTCAGAAGTGGAAAAATGAATATAGCCATCTGCAATGTCGATTGGCGCGCCTTGGGTCGTGCCATCATTTTGCAGGGTTTGCCATTCAGCGGGGCGGAATATTTTATAGATCAGCATAGATGCGTCATGACAAAGGTTGGCTCGCTGGTCAAGTGCCATGACGTGGCTGCGCGGATGTAGAATACATTTTGACAAGAGCGATGTTTTAATATGCTATGCCTGCATCCAACGAGAGGTAAAAACAATGAAAACACTTTTGACGACAGCAACTGTGGCTGCATTGGCCGCGGGAACCGCTTGGGCGGATTATTCGTTAACGATTTTGCATACCAATGATTTTCATGCACGCTTTGAACCCATTTCTAAATATGACAGCGGCTGTTCAACCGAGGATAACGCCGAGGGCAAATGTTTCGGCGGGTCAGCACGTTTGGTCAGCGCGGTAAATGCCGCCCGCGCGCGGTCGGATAATTCGATTCTGGTTGATGGTGGAGACCAATTCCAAGGTACGCTGTTTTATACCTATTACAAAGGGAAACTGGCCGCCGAGATGATGAATAAAATGGGCTATGACGCGATGACCGTGGGCAACCACGAATTCGATGACGGCCCCGAGGTGTTGCGCGGATTTATGGATGCCGTGAATTTCCCCGTTCTGATGTCAAATGCCGATTTTAGTGCCGAGGCGATGTTGGCAGACAAATTGCTGAAATCGACGATCATTGAACGCAATGGTGAAAAACTGGGCCTGATCGGTTTGACACCCCATGATACGGACGAATTGGCTAGCCCCGGTCCGAATGTTATCTTTACCGATCCTGTGGGCGCGGTCCAGGGCGAGGTTGATAAACTGACTGCCGCTGGGGTCAATAAAATCATCGTTTTGTCGCATTCGGGCTATAGCGTTGATAAACGCGTGGCGGCCGAAACAACGGGTGTTGATGTGATTGTGGGTGGGCATTCAAACACATTTTTGTCCAACACATCTGATCGTGCCGAGGGGCCATATCCGACGATGGTCGGTAATACGGCGATTGTATCGGCCTATGCTTATTCCAAGTTTTTGGGCGAATTGAACGTTTTGTTCAATGATGCCGGTGACATCATTTCCGCCACGGGCGAGCCGTTGTTAATGGATGCCAGCATCGAAGAGGACATTGAAACCGTGGCCCGCATTGCAGAGGCCGCCAAGCCATTGGACGAAATTCGCAATCGTGTCGTCGCGCAAACGGCCGCGGAAATTGTCGGCGTGCGGGAAGAATGTCGCGCCATGGAATGCGCGATGGGCAATCTGATCGCTGATGCTATGCTGGACCGAGTGCGCGACCAAGGCATCGAAATTGCCATTCAAAACGGTGGCGGTATTCGCGCATCGATTGATGCAGGTCCGGTCACAATGGGCGAAGTATTGACCGTATTACCATTCCAAAACACGTTGTCGACATTCTATGTGTCGGGTCAAACTGTCGTGGATGCCTTGGAAAATGGTGTGAGCCAGATGGAAGAAGGTGCTGGCCGCTTCCCTCAAGTTGCGGGAATGACATTCACCGTGGATCCAGCTGCGGCAGCTGGCGCACGCATTTCTGACGTAAGGGTTGGTGGGGCGCCCATTGATTTGGCCAAGACCTATGGCGTGGTATCCAACAATTATGTCCGCAATGGTGGTGATGGTTATAAGATGTTTGTGAATGCGGAAAATGTCTATGACTTTGGCCCTGATTTGGCGGATGTCACGGCGGAGTATATGGTGAAAACTGGCCCTTATACCCCCTATAAGGATGGGCGTATCACGGTTAAGTAGATCGGTGGGGGCGCTGCCCCCACACCCCCGGGATATTTACAGACAAAAAATGAAGGGGCCCCTAGGGGCCTTTTTTATTGATAGCGTCGCGGTTGACCAAAAGGACAGAGGCGAAGCTGATGTAGAGCAGGAGATACCAAGAGCCCATTTTGGATAAGGAGACCAGGTCCCAATCGGATTGGCCCGCATAGGACCATGTTTGGGTGAGTGTGCCTATGTTTTCGGCAACCCACAGAAAGAAGCTAGATAATATGGCGGCAATGGGCAGTGGCATCCAATACCACCCCGTTTCAATGCGAAAATAAATGCGGGTGCGCCAAAAGATGAGGACGCTGGCCGTAAAGAGTGCGTAGCGTAGGTCGACAATATAATGGTGGGCGAAGAAATTTATATAGATTAGGAGGCCTAGGCCATAGAGCCAGCCGATTGGTGGGAAGGGGGTAAAGGACATATCAAAGACGCGGATGGCGCGCGTCATAAAACTGCCAACGGCGGCATACATGAAGCCGGAAAAGAGCGGCACTTGGTCAATGCGCAGCAGGCTGGGTTCGGGATAGGTCCAGCTGCCCATGTTGGTTTTGAACCGCTCCATAAGTGTGCCGGTCAGATGAAATAGCAAAATGACACGCATTTCAGACCATGTTTCGATCCGCAGGGTGATCATAAGGATTTGAAGCGTAATGGCATAAATGGTCAGGGCATCATAGCGGGCCAAACTGGCATCAAGGGGCCAAACTGCCTTGGTTATGAGGATGCCCATCAAGAGCAAACCGCCAAAGAGTGCGGCCCAGCCGAGTTTCGCAACAAAGAGAGCAAAGGCTGAGATGTGATGTGGAAAGTGGCGGCGCAGGTGGTCGCCCAATGATTTTTCTAAATATCTTGTGTTCATAATGAAAAGGCCCGCGAAACGCGGGCCTGATTGAAAATTATAGGTTAGGATAGATGGGGAAGCGTGCGCAGAGGTTGGCCACTTCTGCTTTGACTTTGGCTTCGACTTCGGCGTTGCCATCCTCGCCGTTGGCGGCCAAACCGTCGACCACTTCGATGATCCAGCGACCAATTTGACGGAATTCGTCCTGACCAAAGCCGCGGGTTGTGCCCGCTGGTGATCCCAGACGGATGCCCGAGGTGATGGTTGGTTTTTCAGGGTCAAAGGGAACGCCGTTTTTGTTACATGTGATATGCGCGCGGCCCAAGGCTTTCTCGGTTGCGTTGCCTTTGACGCCTTTGGGGCGTAGGTCAACCAGCAACAGGTGCGTATCTGTGCCGTGTGTGACGGTGTCCAAGCCGCCCTTGATCAGTTCGTCGGACAGGGCCTGTGCGTTTGCGATGACCTGTTTCATGTAGTCTTTGAACGATGGCTGCAGCGCTTCGCCAAAGGCGACCGCTTTGGCGGCGATGACATGCATCAATGGGCCGCCCTGGATCCCTGGGAAAATGGCCGAGTTGCATTTTTTTGCAATCGCTTCGTCGTTGGTCAGGATCATACCGCCGCGTGGGCCACGCAGGGTTTTGTGGGTTGTTGTCGTTGCCACATGCGCATGTGGGAAGGGTGAGGGATACTCACCCGCAGCGACCAAGCCCGCAAAGTGTGCCATATCCACCAACAGATAGGCCCCAACGCTATCCGCGATTTCGCGCATTTTGGCAAAATCAATCTTGCGTGGAATGGCGGATCCGCCGGCAATAATCATTTTAGGCTGATGTTCGGCGGCCATGGCGGCGATTTGGTCGTAATCGATTTGGTTGTCTTGCTGACGCACGCCGTATTGAACAGCGTTGAACCATTTGCCAGATTGGTTTGGTGCAGCACCGTGGGTCAGGTGGCCACCGGCATCCAGCGACATGCCCAAAATGGTGTCGCCTGGCTGTAGCAGCGCCTGAAATACGCCTTGGTTTGCTTGGCTGCCAGAATTTGGTTGCACATTGGCAAAGCCACAGTTGAACAGTTTGCACGCGCGTTCGATGGCTAGGTTTTCTGCGATATCCACATATTGGCACCCACCATAGTAGCGACGTCCTGGATAACCTTCGGCATATTTGTTGGTCATAACACCGCCTTGGGCCTCCATCACGGCGGCAGATACGATGTTTTCCGATGCAATCAATTCGATTTCATCGCGCTGACGGCCCAATTCTTGGTCCATTGCCTTGGCAATTTCTGGGTCACGCGCTGCAAGTGTTTGTGTGAAAAAATCAGTTGTGGATGCGTTCGACATTCATAGCTCCGATATCCGAGGGTTGTTTGGACAATTTCCTATCGGAAACTTTGCGGGCTGGAAAGGTCTTATTGCGACAATGTGGTGAAAAGGCGCGGCATCTCTGGTACTTTGGTGAAACTTATGGTTCTTTTGGAAACAAAGCATTTATTTGGGAAACTGCGGATATGACGTTAAAAATTGGATTCGTCGCCAGTGACGCGCCCTTGGCCCAAGAGGCGTTGGACGTTTTGACGACCCGTTACGGGAATGTCCCTGTGGACCAAGCGGATGTAATCGTGGCTTTGGGCGGTGATGGGTTCATGCTGCAAACGCTGCACGCGACCCAAGATATTCCAACCCCTGTCTATGGCATGAACCGTGGGACCGTTGGATTTTTGATGAATGCCTATGCTGTTGACGATCTGCCTGATCGCTTGGTGGGGGCTGAACGGACGCGGATCAATCCCCTGTCCATGTCGGCACAGACGATGGATGGCCAGACCCATCGCGCAATTGCTATAAATGAGGTATCACTGCTGCGCGCAGGTCCGCAGGCCGCAAAATTGCGGATTTCAGTAGATGGGCGCGAGCGTATGGATGAATTGGTATCGGATGGTGTTTTGCTAGCGACGCCCGCGGGATCGACGGCCTATAATTATTCGGCGCATGGACCTATTTTGCCGATTGGTTCGGATGTGTTGGCCTTGACCGCGCTAAATGCATTTCGTCCTCGGCGCTGGCGCGGGGCATTGTTGCCAAAAACTGCGCGGGTGGTGTTTGACGTGATCGATCCCGACAAACGTCCCGTAATGGCAGATGCGGACAGTCAGTCGTTTCGAAATGTGGTCAGTGTTGAAATTAAATCCAATCCCGACATTCAACATACATTGCTGTTTGATCCCGGACATGGGCTTGAGGAACGGTTGATCGAAGAACAATTCGTATAACAAAAAGGCCCCCGAAATCGGGGGCCTTGTGGTTTATTTGGCGTAGCCAATGGTTTGCAACGCTTCGCGAATTTCATCCAAAATTACAGGATCGTCGATCGTGGCCGGCATTTTGAAATCTTGGGAATCGGCAATTTTGACCATGGTGGCCCGCAGGATTTTCCCCGACCGCGTTTTGGGCAAACGATTAACCACAACGGCCAATTTGAATGCCGCAACGGGCCCGATTTGATCGCGCATCATTTTTACGCATTCTTTGACGATGTCGTCATGCGGGCGGTTGACGCCAGTGGTTAGACACAAAAATCCGATAGGCAACTGCCCCTTTAATTCGTCCGATGCACCGATTACGGCGCATTCTGCAACATCGGGGTGGTTGGCCAAAACCTCCTCCATCGCGCCGGTGGACAGGCGGTGGCCGGCCACGTTGATCACGTCATCGGTGCGCGCCATGATGTATAGGTATCCATCCTCGTCGATCATGCCCGCATCGCCCGTTTCATAGTAGCCTGGGAATGTGTTCAGGTAGGATTTTTTGAACCGCTCTTCGGCATTCCACAGGGTGGGTAATGTTCCTGGGGGCAGGGGCAGTTTGACGGCAATTGCACCCAGTTCGCCGGGTTTCATGGGTTTGCCTGCCTCGTCCAACACCTGAATATCATAGCCCGGAATGGCGACCGATGGCGATCCCACTTTGATAGGCAGTTGTTCAATGCCCACAGGGTTTGCGGCGATGGAATATCCCGTTTCGGTTTGCCACCAATGATCGATCACAGGAACGCCCAACAGGTTTTGCGCCCAATAGATGGTATCGGGATCGGCGCGTTCACCGGCCAGATACAGGGCGTTTAGACAGCTGATGTCATATTTTTGTTTGTATTCGCCCTTGGGGTCTTCGCGTTTGATGGCGCGAAACGCGGTGGGTGCGGTGAAAAAGCTGCGCACATTATGTTCGCTGATCACACGCCAGAATGTGCCTGCATCGGGGGTGCCCACGGGTTTGCCTTCGAAAACGATGGTGGTGTTGCCGTGGATCAAGGGGCCATAACAGATATAGCTGTGACCTACGACCCAACCCACATCGGATGCGGCCCAGAACACATCACCCGGATCGACGTTATAGATGTTTTTCATCGTCCAATTCAGGGCCACCAAATGCCCACCCGTTGGACGCACAACGCCCTTGGGCGCACCAGTTGTGCCCGATGTATACAGGATATAGGCGGGGTGATTGCCTTCGACTGCGATGCAGTCGGCAGGGGCGACGCCCTGTTGCACATCGTACCAATCATAATCGCGCCCATCAATCAAATCGGCAACACATTCAGGGCGTTGGAAAATGAACACAGACTCAGGTTTATGTTCTGACAGTTCAATCGCACCATCAATCAGCGGTTTATAGGCAACAACGCGGTTTGGTTCCAATCCGCAAGACGCCGCCAAAATCATTTTGGGCTGTGCATCGTCAATGCGCACGGCCAGTTCATTTGCCGCAAACCCGCCAAAGACAACCGAATGAATGGCTCCAATACGGGCGCAGGCCAGCATGGCGACCAAGGCTTCGGAAATCATGGGCATATAAACAATCACACGGTCGCCTTTGGTGATGCCTTTGGCGACCATTGCGCCGGCCAATTGCGCGACCTGTGCCTGTAATTCGGCATAGGTGGTTTTGGATTGGCGGCCTGTGATGGGGCTGTCATAAATAATGGCGACTTGATCTGCGCGACCGTTTTCAACATGGCGATCGACCGCGTTATAGCAGGTATTTACCATGCCATCGGTAAACCATTCATAAAGTGGGGCGTTGTCGGCGTTTAGGGCACGGGATGGGAAACGTTCCCAATCAATGGCTTTAGCTGCCTCCATCCAGTATCCCTCAGGATCAGCCTGCCAGCGCTTATAAATGTCATGGTATCCCATGGCTCAACTCCTCTGTATGCAATTGCATATTGTTAAAGCGCGTTTTGCGCCCGTTTGGCAAGTGCCAAGCCTGCGCTTCCTTGACGCGGTTAGGGCTAACATATCCGTGGGGTGTGAAATATCGAAACCGTTTTTAGGCGCGATAGTATGATACTTGGTCGCGACCGTTGTCTTTGGCTTGGTACAGCGCGCGATCGGCCCAAATCAGCAAATCGCGTTCTGTGGTGCCATAGGTGAAAATAGGCGCGCCATAGTCCATCAGGCTGATGCCGATGCTAATCGTGATGCCGCGTGCTGTGCCATCTATGGGAATTTTACGCACACGATCACACAGACGTTGCGCCAAATTTTGCGCATCGCGCGCCTTAAGGTCAGGCAATATCACAACGAATTCTTCGCCACCGATGCGCGCGACCATATCCGATGCACGCACGGTTGATTGCAGTGTATTGGCCACAGCGACCAACACCTGATCGCCCACAAAATGCCCATGCGAATCGTTGAATTGCTTGAAATGATCGATGTCTATCATCAGTGCGGCAATGTTGGATCCCTTGCTTTGGGCCATTGAACAGACGTCATCC
>Ga0181605_10004512_pt1 | contig 11005 bp, 8 predicted proteins | sample 041ome_11_FD_148676 | JGI IMG/M metagenome (GOLD analysis project Ga0181605, IMG submission 148676) | Coastal salt marsh microbial communities from the Groves Creek Marsh, Skidaway Island, Georgia - 041411US metaG (spades assembly) | ecosystem: Environmental > Aquatic > Marine > Intertidal zone...
AAACGCGCGCGGAATGAAGCAGAAACAACGTGTGCGAAAGTGTGTCCGTGCACATGTAAGCATCGTCGACGTTGCAAGAACTATTACGATCGTTATGGTGTCATTTGCAAGCAAAACACTGGTTTTGTGAGTTTTGACGCACGTCTGTGTGTCGACTACTACACGGAAGAATGGCACGAGCGTCGATTTGATGAAAAATAGTGCTTTTACTTTGTATTCTCAAGTCTTTTCAAGTCTTTTCACGTTGATCTAAGCACCCATAACGAAATAAGTAGTTATGGAACACATGTGTCCATTAAGGGCTTTTTTCGGACAGCTTTTGTCGGACGCGCACGCGTGATGATATGAACGAGTCACTGACGATGTGTGTGTTGTAATCGTTTTGGTGACGCAGGTATATGGATAAGAAGCTGAAGCTTCGTTTGAATGGTAACCGTGACGTGATCGGCATGCTGCGAGGATTCGATCAATTCTTAAACCTCGTACTCGTCGATGCGGTAAATGATACGTCTGAGGAGACACCGACGGGGATGGTTGTTATTCGTGGAAATTCTGTAGTTTCACTTGAGGCGTTAGAGCACATTCCGGTGACGGTGCGTAGAGGCGCGTAGACGTCTGCACTTTTTGTCTTGTAATTCAACTTAGGGTGACTAACAGGTCGAAATTAGAATAGTGAAATGCCCAAAGTTATTCCTATTCCAGAAAAATCGTGACTAATAAGAGGTCGAAAATAAGCTAATTTCTTATTCCAATTGCCCAAAGATTGGAATAAAATCGCCAAAGTTATTCCAATCTTTGCGATTGGAATAGCGATTGGAATAGCGACGACGAGTTAATGACTCAACGATTTTTAGGGGGTCGCGGAGCCCGCTATTCTAATTCCGCACCTCTTAGTCTGAAATAGGAATAGCGAGCCTTCACCACGACGTAACTCGCACGTCTCGGCGCAAAGAGGTATAAAAAATCCGTGCGATGGCACAACAAGCGCACACGGCGACGATGTCGCGCTTTCCGCTCAGTGCGCGGCGACTTCCGCGTCTAGTACACGACGTTTTCGTTTCCCAAGCTTCACCAGTCAAAACTGTGGGTATGTGTTGACCAATTGTGACTCGAGGCTGTTCGCTATTTCAATCGAGGACCTCTTAGTCGGAATTAGCAGATTAGCATAAAATTGCAATATACACCCGAAAAAAGGCACTATTCTAATTTCGACCTCTTAGTCGCCCTTACAGATTTTGGATACGAGTTGAAGGTGACAAACGCGACAAAGTACATTTACTCCTTTTGTTTCATATTTTATATGGCTACTAATTAAACATACAGTTGCAAAACCTCGTATACTTTGAAAGTAAAATACGATCTTTCATACATGCGCAATTAGCGTATACTTTTAACCTACTGTGCCGACAAAGGAAACATGGGATGGAGCGCGGCGAACGGGGCCCTTTTGCACAACGCCGCAATAGAACAACACGCGAAGTGAGGCGAACCAGAAAAATTTACAGTCTTTACCTGCATATTCATCACACACTCTTAGTCGACGAGAACCGAGGTCAAACTTTACAGCATGATAGCGCGTTGCCACACACTCGCGTCGGACTCATCGTGCGCGTTCCGTTCACACACCGGACGTCGTTACGAGCACGAAAAGCACGTAAGGGCACCGAGCAACATTTATCGAAAAGTGTCGCTCGCTGTATGTTGCGCTTTCGAACCCGAAGACCACCTTGGGCACGACCACTACGCCCCACAGAGTGTGCGACGCACCGAGGGATTGTTCGGGTCGACCAGACCAGCTACCTGGGAAACAAACTACACAAAACGACTCGATGTCTATCGGCTTAGCTGCCAGAGGGGCGGTGGAGACGGCCACGGCGGAGATGGTAACAATGGTGGCGGTGATGGTGACGAGAATGATGGTCACGATGACAACCGTGAAAGTGGAGACTTGTTTCTTCTTGCGGTGATACCACACTCAAGTGAAAACCCGACTTTCTCTGAAGACGATGATTACGAAGAGTATGAAGAGTATGAAGACAGCGATGTTGATGACGTTGATGACGATGATGATGAAGAGAATGACGACAATAAAGGTTATGATGACGACGATGACGTGAGATATTCTACTATGAACCACAAAGTTAGCGGAGATTCACGCAAGGGTAAAAAACCGAAGAACAAGGATAATTTTATATGCGAGTCCGTTTTGGCCACAAACCTCCCAACAGGACCTGGAATACCCACAAAGGTACGAGGATGAAAGGCAAACAAAGATATTGAGAGACTAACCAATCTGTGATCTTTTGAAACAGTCTGAATTATTCCAAGGTTTGAACGCCCGCAAAGGGGTGGAACTCTCTAAGAAGGATCTCTCAGACGATTTAGAGCAACTTCTAAATACTGGTCTGTTTGCGAACGTAGACGCAAACGTTACCCCAAAAAACGAGGGTTATGCAGTCGAATTTGTATTCAGAGAAAAAATTTGGCCGCAAGTGCAGTCTTTCAGGGTATCGGGTTCATCAGTTCTTCCAAAAGATGTCGAGCAAGAGGTGCTGAACGCCGCCCGTAAGAGTCAGAATTGCACAGTACGCGTGCTTGCAACAGCTAAAAACATCATCGAGGGATACTATACGAGTAAAGGTCTAACATTTGGTACGATTTCTCACTTTGATGGGATGGAAAATGGAGAAGTCATCGCGCATGTTGTCGAAGGTGAAATCACTCGCGTTCAAACTGTGTTCGTTGATGATAATCTACAACCGATATCTGGTAATCGTGGCGTGACTCACCCTCGTGTCATTCAACGTGAGCATAATTTCAGAGTTGGGTCTTTATACAACGTGGAGGATGCAAAAACAGCACTGCGCGACATCTTCTTGTTACAATTGTTTGATAATGTACAAGTCGTCCCCAAGCCTGACGAAAGAGACCCATCTAAGATTCAAGTTGACATCTTGCTTCGTGAGAGGCCTACTAAAACTGCTGAGACAGAATTAGAGTGGAGCATCGCACCTGGTGAGGACGGACGACCTGATTTAGTCTCTGCTCGACCTGGAGGATCAGTGTTTTTTGAACATCGAAATCTCGATCGCTGGGGACGTCAGATGTTCGGGTCTATTTCTACTGCCAATTTCCTGCAACCGCAAGAGGATTTAGGTTTCAAGCTGGAGTATATCCATCCGTATTGTAAAGGTGACGGCGATATTGATAAAACGTCCTTGAAGGCCGCAGCTTTCAATTCTCGGAAAATCTCGCCAGTTTTTACCGGTGGACCATTACTGCAAGACGTACCTGGTATTTGGGTTGATAGGGCGGGCGTAAAGGCTACTTTATGTCAGAATTTCTCTCGCCAATCACGATGCTCCCTTGGAGCAGTGCTGGAGGAGGTCACTACAAGAGATGACTCGGGAGCCGTGTGTGCAGCTGGTGCTAAGCAATTATCAAATGGCTCCCTTTCGATGGATGGACCTAGGACAACAATATCTGAAACAGGTACAGATAGAGTAATGTTTTTTCAAGGTAATGTGACGCGCGACACAACGAAATTTGTGAATGGTACCCAAATCGGCTCCAGGGATATTTACCAAGTAGATCAGTCATTTCCGCTCGGACTCACTGGTCCAGTTTTCAATCGTTCCAAGGTTGAGTGCACCAGGTTCGTTCAGCTTATCGCTGAGAATAAAAAGACATTCGCGCCGCCGCCTGTGCTCGTTGCACACGCGCGCTCGGGTCACATCATTGGAAACTGCGCTGCATATGATGCTTTTACACTTGGTGGGCCGCATTCTTGCAGAGGGTTCACTGTCGGGGAGTTGGGAGTTGCGCGAACCTTTCTCGAGGCCGCGCTTGAGTTGCGTGTACCAATACCAGTTTTGAAGACGCATGCTTTCTGCTTTTGGGAATCATGCTCTGACTTGAGCTCAAGTGGTTCTGTGTCCGGGAACCCCACAGAGTATTACAGACGCGCTGGCAAAGGTACCACGTATGGGATTGGCATGAAGCTTGGTCCCGTTAGAGCGGAGTGGTGCGTTGATGGTAATAATGGGACAGGTTCATCCTTTGTGAGGTTTGGTGAACGATTTTAGCTCTAAGGAAAGCTTCGGGAATGAGCGGGGTTTTTGCCAGATTCATCTTGTTCCAAATTGTCGTTTACAAGATTGAGCATTATTCGTAGTATAGTAAGCGAATGATCTTTAGTGAAAAAAGAAATTTAACATAAAAAAAAGTCTTTTTCTGCGTGACCACTACTTATTAAGCAGTGCTTAATGCATGTAACTATCCTTGTACCAACAAAGAATAATTTTATACTTCAATTGCAACGGCAAATACGGGTTACCCTCGCAATTTGTTATACTCCGGCCGGTTCGAAGCAACGGTCGACTAAACGGCGACAGCAACAACTCAACGTACGTCAGAACCTACGTCAGCTGTACGATGAATGTTCCAGAAGCGAATATTAGAAGCGCATCAAGGACTTATGGCGTTCCGTCATCGCTCGACCGATTAGAACGTATAGATCGCTTTCTATCAGGACGAAAATACAAGTTCGCACGCGAACAGAGTTGGGAAGAAACATCCGCAGACGTGATACTCGCGGCTATTAGCTTTATCGCGAACCTCATCGACAGTGAACTTAACGTCCGAATTACTAAAGATGGATTCCACTTTTTACTCAAGTGTATCAAATGTCCTGCGTCAATCAACATGCTCACGCTAGACGGCCTGCAGCCAAAGAAAAACTCAGTTTTGGCTCTTTCATGGTTGACAGATTTATTATCATATGAAGAGGTAGATCCGCTCAAACTAAATCGAGAAGGGCACATAACGTAATATGTAGAAAAACCACAAAAGTGGGACACGCGATGGATTTTATGAGGATACTAAAGCGACGTATAAGGTAAAGCCAGTTGTGATTTTGTTTTTTTTGTAGAAGTCTCATTTTCTTCTCCACAGGACTTTCTATGTGGAGTGGAGAAGAAGAGGTCAAGTGTACCCCTGGAACGCAACATCGCAACGATGGATAGTACGGTCGCAGTAAGATCTCAACGTTTGCCGTCAACGCACTTGAAAATTGTCTGATAGGAAAATTCATACTTGCGGAAAATTTTGAGCACAGCGAAAAATGATGAACTTCGGGTGAGTATATGCCTCCACACGTTATTGTGAACGCGTTGAAGCCCTTCAACACAGAGCGAATGTCTTAGTACTTTCAACTTGATCAAAAACAAACACAGTGTGTCAAAAGTGCGACTTGAATCTGTGCAGGTGCAAGTTCATCAGTCCAGAACTACAGCTGCCATTTTTGAGGTACGGTACTAACACAAATCAAATTGTGCGCTTACTTTGAGTAATTTTAGGGGAAAATAAGCAGTCTCCGCAATACTAGCGCGCGCGATCTCCTCATCTCGAGTCACAGGGCGCTCCAGGTGCGCATCTTTTCAAGTCGTTTCCGAGTCGAGTTGTAAAAGTGTTTGCGTTCTTAGATTTATCAACGTGTGGATTCAGATAAACATGGATCTTTCACGTCTGAAAGCGTAGTGATCGAGAGATTGCTCGCACTATCACCATTGCGGCATGAGTTCTCTAGGCTTGTGGCGACTCTAGGGCTATTCTCTGACCTGTCTACTGCGGTACAAGACACCACTGCGCACAAAATACTATCACCTCCTCTACTCACAGACACACTTGCTGACATTGTGCGAACTGCCTTATTTTTTGATTTAGTATCACGCTGAAGTCGATTTCAGATACCGCTTCTGAGTTTGAAAGGTTTTTGTAGTTTGTTAAAGCAGTCATTGTCAGGGCGCGAGCAAAAAATAAGGTGGGAGTAAAATACTGGTTGACTTGACTACTTCAATATCGGTATGACCAGGGCACTCAATGAACAACTACAAACGATTTGCACGAACTTGCAAGAGATCCACGCTTCAAAAGACGCAAAGTACGTTTTTGAAGTTCATAGGGTTGTAGATTAACACCTTGCACAGAGACGTTTTATGCACCAGCCTTAGTGAAGATATTGTTGTCTTGGAGACGCAGTGTCACAATGAACGTGAGACCCGAGAAATAGGTTTACAACGCACTGTTGAGAGTTTGGATCTGGTTGAAAAACAGGTGCGTGCGAAGAGACAGTCCGTTACTGATATTTTACTGAAAGTCATTCACACTCTCAGATTGGCGTACTTGCACTTCAAACGCAGTCTGTAAAAGAGAGTCGTATGCTAGAGTCTCGACAGGTGAGACACGTTAAATTTATGAAGCTTTTGTTGCGCTGGACTGATTTTCACCAGAATGAACATACCGAGCTACTTCACTCTTTCTCGCGCGAAAAATCAGAGATGCAGCGCACGTTACTCTCTGTGCTTGACATCCTGATGCTATACAAACAAAAAAACCATGGAATTTTCGATCAGCTGCACCCGATTGTGTGACTTCAAAGTAACTAATTGTCCAAGTAGCCGTGCAATCCTAATACTCTCTTATCGTCGGTTGTAAGTGATGAAATAAAGTTCTTACCAGCACTTTCCAGGTGCGCAGTCACCACCTTCGATCTCCGTTCGAGTCTCATACTGTCGTAAGTTTTGCGCCGGAATGGTCTGATAAACTGCGCCATGCGGAATCTATTGCTATTGTTAGGCACTGAGCCATGCACGAGACGTTGATCCCACAATAAAAGACTACCCGCGCGTACAGTTATTCTTTGTTTCAAGTGATGTATCGGGTCTGAGTCGCAAAACTTGAAGCTACCAGAACCACCACCACGCCACACGAGTCGATTACGCCGAGGATCACTATGTTGCGCAAAGTTCTTCATGTCACCAAGACTTTTCACCCAAGAAGAAAATATATGGTGAAAACCAGGAACAAGTACAGTCCCTCCGTCATTTTCCATGCTATCTGTAAGCGCTAAAACACCCTGTAAATGTGGTCCAGTAACTTCATTCACGCTATTCATCTCTTTGCTAAAATCTCTTAGATTATCATAATACAAATTCTGGACCTGGACATTGACTTTATCCTCGATGAAAGTCCACGGGTTTAAGTCTAGGTGAAGGCTGGCCGCAGTTTTCCACTCAGGCATATCGACAGCTGTTTCACACATCCCAAGTGACTTTGTAGGTCTATAAAAGCACCAGCGATCGTGCGACATCAGTATATCGTTATCACCCAACAATAGTCTCATGACTTTCACTAGCTTCGGATTACAGCGATTACGCAACATTTGCGGTGTGAAAACAGCAGGCGCTGAGGATAATCCGTACGTTTGAGATGTTAAAACCGATAGAGAGGGGATAGAACTGCGATGTAAACCTGGGTATTGTTGCTCTAGCGCATCCCATATCTCGCACTGAGAAGCGTTGCACTCTTCAGGTTCTAGTATGTCGCGGAAAATGACAAATCCAAATTTCTGATAAAACTGCACGGCGCTGACTTCTGTTGAGTCGGGAGACAGGCTGAACGAGACTATGAAACCCTCGTCGTCTATCGGTAAATTCATATGAGCAGGATACTCCGTGCGTACAGGTGAGTAGGATGCGGGAGTCTGATTATATTGTGGCCGGGTCTTGGAACGAACATGTCGTAATAGTCGCTTGAGTTCACCAAGATGAACTGCTTCCCTTTTCAGCTCAGTTTTACAAGCTCCGTTCCGATGAAGTCGCTTTAACTTTCGCACTTGACTCTCATACAGCTCAGAGACGCGCATTTTTTTTGCATACCAAAGGAGTATGAAACGTCGAGTGCGTCTCCAGAGAAACGAAGGTAAGGGTGGGGGAAATTTTACCTGCAAGATGCAAGAGCAAAATTGCAGGCGCAAATTGCAGGAGTTTTGGGGCGTCTTGCGCAAGAGATGTAGGGTTGGGCGCCCGCACACGCGGGTGGTTTTAGCGAAAATTCGGACAAACGGCTCATATTTCGGACACATGGCGTCTTTCACCCTTACTCTGGAAATGGGGGCATCTTGCACCTGCAAGATGCAAGTGCAATGCAAATTGCAGCAGTTTTGGGGCTCTTGCGCAAGTCCCCCACCCTTAAACGAAGGACCCGTCATCAAACAGCGGCGTTCCGTCGACGCTGGCTATTAGATCATTATCGATATGATACAGTGTTAAAATCCAGTGGTTTAAAATCCAGCGGTACAGTACCAAAATTTCATAACTTTTATGATAAAAACGTTCTCTTATTATATATCTTACCCCCATTTTTTTTCGTAACCCGGGTCTAAAAGTTATGAAAGAATGGTATAGTACTCTTGGTCACCCTAATATGCTATTTTTAATAAATCAATACTAGTACACCACAGTACCAAGTACTACTACATCACACATATGTAATGTACGAACGTAGAAATATAGGAACACAATTTGGTGAAAAACAACCCGAGTAAACTCAGCAGACTTCGAGTTCTTCGAGTTTCCAAACTCGTATACAGGTGTTCGGATTTATTCGATACCCACCGTGTCTTCCGAGAAAGACGGCAACTCCAACCACTGCAACAGTTCAGGGCGGCCGAACGTGCGTAAACGCAGCGTATATTGGTGTATATTGCAACCGTGCATCAACCAAAACATCAACCAAAACAACCGTGCACAAAACTTAAACCTTGTCGATGGCTGCTGAGTTGTGTTCAACGCAGTTCAGAAGATCTCTCAGAGCGCATACCGGAGTTGCATGTACGCTTTATAGAGCATTCTATAGTACGGTAAGCTGCGTGGCGCATATTAATCCGTGTTTAACTAATATGTATATCCCTTCTTCAGACAGCACAAAACCCAGATCCGACCGGAATAACGCCGACTTGGCAGCGGTGCTCACAGAAGTTAAAGTGGGAGAACCCACTCACTGGTTGGACAAGCTGTGAATCTGTTCATGATGGGCTTCTTGAGACGAAAAACATATCTATGTTAGAAGCTGCGACAGGCTTTTCAAGAAATCAAGTCGAATCTATCCGAGTAGACGTGCGCAAGGTGGCTGTTACGCATACGGCGATAGTGCCAGGTAGTCGGGGTGGACCTAGTCCCAAAAGCTACTCTGATAACTTTTCAGTTGCACGAAGAGGAATTCCAACACAGTAGAGGGGGACAGAGGAGTAAATGTAGTCGTCGCGTACTTGTAAATTATACTTTTACAATAAACCGTTCACCATCCTAGTTACGTATTTTCTCACGTTTGCAAGCTCGAGTGAAAGAAGATTTCACCGACGTAGGAATGTGAGTACCTGGTGCATCAAAAACCGGCCCTTTGCCGCTGAAAATCGTCAACTCCTGCATGTTCAACCAGTCATCTTTACTCAAATTATAGTCTCGCATAAAAGAAACCACTTTAGATATGCCTTCAATTTCGTTGCCCCCTCTTTGCTTACTAAAAAGAGGAAAAGTGAGCAACCTTTTCATCAGAAACGCATACCGCATGATGAACTCGGCTGTAGTAACATGCGAGCAACCACTTGACCGTAAATTCTTGGTAATTTCATCGAATAATCGTTCTGTTTTATTTTTCTTTGAAATCTTACCCAACAAGCTTGGAAAACGGTGAAAGTTGCGCTCACCCTGACCATAGAGCTCCCGGTTGCCACGCATGGCCGCTGCCGGAAGAATACACGCCAGTACACCATTTGGAGTCATCAAAGTCCATGCCTGTGTTCTGTTCATGTAAGTTGTAAATACATCACCTTCTGATACACGAGCTGCAGCAACTGCCATGAGATCAAGCCTATGTAACTCGCTACCGCACAGTACCGGACGCATTTGAACGTAATTTTCTTGAACAAATAATGGTAGCAAGTCCATGTGTTGAAAAACAGAATTGGATAGTGAATCAAGTGGTTCTACCGGCTTAAATTGGAATAGCGCATCAACTGCTTGAAACACACTTGTAGTCATGTCCTTTTTTGATACACGCTTCGTTAGTGATGTACGGTTAATATCCATACTCCATAACTGCATTTGATTAATACTAGCGCGTAGATCATTATGGTTTAATTCAATTAGCGATTCAAGCACATCAGTATCGACGTGTAATCCCTCCAACTGAGCAACTTCAAGTAAACGTTTTCGAACGGTAAGTTTATTTGGCCGTTGGAAAGGTATATCTAGACAGTAATTCATCAAACTCTTTAGCTTCGGAGAGTAGCGGTCATTACAAATGCATATTATGGGCACGCGTGTCCGCTTTATGGTATCAATTAGCTCAGAGATACCACCGCGCTCCCCTGAGCCCATGCCGTCAACTTCATCCATGATCAGAGCTGAACTGAGACAAGTTTCAGCGTTATTACTTGAATGGATGTGCTTATTTGTTACGAATTCTCGAATTTTGCTCGCCAACATTCCATCCACGCCGTCACCAACAGAGCTACATTTGCCACGTGTGTCGCTTGCATTGACACTCAGAACTTGTAATCCAAACTCACTACATACTAGAGCTGCCGTGGTAGTCTTACCAATACCCGGCGGACCACTTATGAGGACTGCTTTGCGGAAAGAATTTCTCGACGATATATTTAAATTCTGCCAACTTTTCAACCAACTCCGGAGGGCTGAGATACCAGTAGAGTTCCCGACTAGTTCTTGTAGAGTTTTGGGGGAGTATTTATCTGCCCACAAACCGCTGTTACGCACTCGAGAAAAATGTGTGGATCCTGTAGATTGAATCGCCTTGGATCCCGAAGAATGTGTATCATGATTGAGTTTCGCACGCTTCTGTGTACTTGATGCTGATTGAGGTTCACGAGAATACTGGTATGTTGTCAGTTTAGCGTACGACTTTTCATCCTTCGCGTTCACCATTTCTTGCTTACTCCTAAAGAATTTGCCTTCACCCAGCGAAGTTCAGGAATAATCAGCTTTGCAAGTGCCAGGTGTCGTACGAAGACCCTGTTGAAATAACGGCGAATCGGCCAACGATGAAAAACACACGCCCGGCGCGCGGGGCTCCGCCGGGCGCGACATCGCCCGTACCCCCCCCCCCCCCCCCCCCCACCCCCACCCCACACCCCACACACCCC
>Ga0181605_10004514_pt1 | contig 11004 bp, 21 predicted proteins | sample 041ome_11_FD_148676 | JGI IMG/M metagenome (GOLD analysis project Ga0181605, IMG submission 148676) | Coastal salt marsh microbial communities from the Groves Creek Marsh, Skidaway Island, Georgia - 041411US metaG (spades assembly) | ecosystem: Environmental > Aquatic > Marine > Intertidal zone...
GAAAAGATGTAAATTGGGAAGAATTATCAGGATTTTATATAATTAAACATAGTAACGGAACAATAGAAAAAATCTACAATATATGAAGATATTAGTAACTGGCGGGAACGGCTTTATCGGTTCAAATCTAATTAAGAAACTATTATCTGAAGGACACGAAGTAGTATCTTTGGATGATTTATCAACTGGCTTGAAAGAGTACGAAGTTGAAGGATGTAATTATGTTTATGGTGATATTGAATCTTTACTTTATTGGAAAGGTGATTCATTTGATTTGTGTTACCACTTAGCTGCATTGGCAAGAATTCAACCATCATTCGATGACCCAATGGAAACATTTAGAGTAGATACTCAGGGTGTAATGGTAGTTGCAGAGTGGGCAAGGCAAAACAATGTGAAGGTTGTATATAGTGGTTCATCATCTCGTTGGTGTAATCCTGAAACATCACCATATGCAACTTGTAAGAAATTAGGTGAGGATATCTTAAAGATGTACCGAACTGCATATGGTTGTGATTTTGAGATTGCACGATTCTACAATGTATATGGGCCAAACGAATTGGTTGATGGAGAATGGGCAGCAGTGATTGGTATTTGGAGAAAGCAAGTTGAAGAAGGTAAACCAATTACTATTATCTCAGATGGTGAACAACGAAGAGATTTCACTCATGTAGATGATATTTGTGATGCACTTTACAAAATCGGTATGAGTGATAAGAAACACGAAGATGCATGGGAATTGGGAACTGGTATGAACTACTCAATCAATGAGGTATTTGGCTTCTTCAACGAAAGATTTGAAGGATTGGAAAAAGTTCACCTACCTGACGTACCAGGTAACTATCGTAGAACTCTAAGAGAAAATGATGATACATTAGAAAGATTAGAGTGGGCACCAAAAGATAGATTAAGAGAGTACATCCTATCTTTATAAGAATATGAGTAAGTTGGTTAATTTGTTTGGTGGACCGGGTATTGGAAAATCAGGCATCGCAGCAGGTATTACTTATAAGATGAAAAAGAAACACATAAGTGTGAACAATCCTTATGAGTTTCCAAAAAGATTAGCATGGGATAACAACATTCCAGCAATCAAAGACCAACTTTATGTATTCGCTAACCAACATAGGGGGATAGCAGAGAGTTATGGGAAGGTGGATTACATTATTATAGATTCACCCATCCTATTCTCTACGATTTATCACACCTATTATACTGATGGATATCCTGCTGAGTTCTATGGTCAATCTTTTCATAATTTGGTGATTGATTTACATTCAAAGTATGATAACATCAACATCCTTTTGGAAAGAGGGGAAACTGTACACAATGATGATGAAAGATTTCAGAGTTACGAACAATCTTTGGAAATTGATAAATTGTGTAAAAAAATCTTAGATGATAATGGATTTTCATATTACACAGTTAAAGTTGGTAAGAACACAGTCAAAGATATAATGAGGATTATCAAAAATGCTGAATAGTAGAAGATATCAGAGAGAAATGAAACGATATCGTATCATTGAACATGAACACCGGGGAAACTCTGTCTTTATCGTAGAGTGGAACGATAGATGGTTTTTAGGTCTATGGGGTAGATGGCATGGCAAGTTTCAAACTTTGAAGATTGAAGAAGCAATTAGTAAAATACATAGATTAGTTTCATTAAAACTTTCTAAAAAGTTTGGATAATTCAAAATAATTTTGTATATTGTACTCGTAATTGATAAAAGACCCTATTATGAGTAAAGTTATTGGTACTAAGTACGGAATTGAAATCACGAAACCTTGGAATAAGGAAATGTATGACCACAATGATTTGGTTGCAAAACTAATCAAAGTTGAATTATTCAACAAATTGGAAGAACTCTATAAGAAGGGTGATAAAAATGAACTCAATGAATTTGCTGGAGCAGTTGGTACGAAGTATGGATTTGGTTTCGATTTAGATAGTATGTACGAAGGTATCAAAGATGATTTAGAGTACCTCCAAAACTATCAGATGGAGCAAGATTTGGATTGGTATGTAACCAAAGGATTTATTAAAGAACCTAAATTTGGATTTGTAGGATATAATAATTAAGATATGAGTTTAAGAGATACAGTAAAAGAATGGTTAAGTGAGGGTAAAGAGATTAAAGCTCCAAATCCTCTTTGTTCGAAAAGATTGGTTATTAAAAATCTAAATCAGATTAAAGAACTATTAGAAGAAGATTCTCCTTACATTGCAAAGGAAAGAATCAAATGGTTGATATCTGATATTGAAAATGGTAAATTAAACGCAGGAGAACTATAAGAATGGAATATCTAATTTACATCGGTTTATGGTTGTTAATAATTACTTCAGTAATATTTTGGGCAGTAATAAACGCACCAATGGTTGATGATGATTATAACATTATAGAAGAATCAAAATGGCAAAAATGGAAACAACAACTCAAAAATCTAAGAAGAAAGTAAACATTTTTAAAGGAAGAACCAAAGAGTGGGATACTCAAAAATGGCAAGGTAGAAGTAAACACCAAGTAGAAGCTAACTACAAAGTTATGGGATTTACTTTTATGGTAGTTGTTGCCTCATTGGTTCTTTATGGATTGTTTAACTTAGTAACTTATGTATTGGGTTAAACGAAAGATAAGACAAATCAGACGAGTAATCGATTTCTTACCCCTCATTTGGAATGGGTTTGATTTCGATTACAAATATGCATTAGACCTTTTCAAAAAACAATTGGGAAGGATGGCTGATATGATGGAATCTGATAGAGCAATGACTTTAGAGGCCAAAACCAATGCTCAGAAAATCAGAACCGCAATCCGATTGATGGATAAGGTTTATGGTGAGGAATATGCATCTGAGTATATGACTCAGATTGATAAACTCTATGGAACAACTCATTATGATTTTGTAGAAATTGATAAATTAGATAAATTCGGAGAACCTCATTATGTGATGAAACTTTGGAATGAGAATGCAGTTGATGAAGAACATCAAAAAGAAATAAATGAGGTTCGAAAACAAATGATGCTATTGAGTAGAGATAAACAAAAAAGAGCACATAAACTCCTTTGGGATTTTGTAGAACATAACATTCAGAGATGGTGGGATTGATATGGCGAACCTAAACAAACAAATACCAATAGTTGTTATCTACAAAAAAACAAAGAGGGGTAAGGTGTATATGGAAGTATTCGATAATCTGAGAGTGGATGATGTCATTGATACCAATAAAAGAAAACCACCTATTCCTCACAAATATGAGATATTAGATATTGGTGTTGGTGAAGCATTTATAGAAACATATAAAAAGAAATATAAGTTATGAGAATAACAACTTATGGCCATGCAATGATTCTATCCATTATGGGAGTTGTTGTAATGAACTTTAATGGTTTGTTATGGGGATTTTGTGGTGGGATACTAATTGGTGTGGGATTATTATTAGCAAGACAATCAGGTAGAGAAGAAAATTTATAATATGAAGTGGATAGATAAAATTTATATAATTTCATTACGAGATGCAAAAATTAGACAAAATTTTATTTGGAATGATTTGTTATCTGCAGGGTTTGATTCATCTAAAATAGAATTTATAGAAGCTGTAAATGGTAATGATTTGGATATTGAGGAATGTCTGAGAGAAGGTATCATCAGTCCTAAATATCGAGACCCAAATGGAGTTCTAACTAAATCAATATATGGATGTGCATTATCACATCAAAACATCTATAAAGAATTTTTAGAAACACCTGATGTAGAAACTGCCCTTATCTTAGAAGATGATGCAAATTTAACTCACACCGCACTTAGAGCACTCATAAAAGATTCACCCGTCTACGATTACTTTATAGAAGATATTAAAAAACTTGATTGGGAGGTAATACAACTTGGTCAAGTAGATAGATTTATGAATCAGATTTATGATGAATCTTTAGACACGAAACTATTAAAGAAAATGGAGATGCCAACAAACGAGTGGGCAGCACATTCATACATAATCAATAAAAAGGGTGCAACTAAACTAATTGAAAATAATACACCTATTCAATATGCAGCAGACGTAAATATTCATGTATCTAATAGTGAAGTTTATTGTCCACCTGTTTCTTATTTTTTACAAAATGTTGGAAATCATCATAGGTGGATGATGCAACACTTGCAAACTAAATTTCTAAAATATGTTTTACATGATGTAGATGAATTTGATTTAGAATATCAATCAAAAACTTTTTATGGAGATTTAATTGAAAAAGAGGAATATTTAGAAAATCCAATTTTTGAAATGGCATTATCAAAAGCAATAGATGCTGAGAAGATTACGTTCGAATCATTTGAAATTGCTAATGGTGATACGATTAAAGATTGGGTAACGATACATTTGAAAGAAGAAAAATTATGATAGGTGGAGTACAACCAAAAGTTATGTTAACTCAAGATGAGAATGGTAATCTAAAAATGACAGAAGAGTTTCAAGAACTCATTTATGGAGACCCAAAGATGAATTGGAAGTTGGTTAGAGAAAGAGATGGATTAACCAAGCAATCCAACGATGTTACATGGATTGAATGGACTGAAGAAGGTAGGGGTAAATCTAAACATGATGAACCAGCTATTGGTAGAAGTTTAATCATGTCTCCATTCAATGAATACTTCACTTGGCAAACTACCACAATCACCGAAATTGTAGAACAAACCGATAGTTATATTAAGTTCAAAACAAAGAACTCTAACTACGAATTATTTAAATTAGAAAATGAGTAACATAGAAAAACAATATCAAGGTATCCTCAGAAAGTTGGTACTATATGGAAGTGAGAAGGAAGATAGAACTGGTACAGGAACTCTATCTTACTTTGGGGAACAAATCAGACACAATATGCAAGATGGGTTTCCACTACTAACCACAAAGAAGATGGCTATCAAAACTATGATGACCGAATTGAAGTGGTTCTTAAAAGGAAGAACTGATATCCAATATTTAAGAGATAATGGATGTAAAATTTGGGATGGTGATTATGAAAAAAGTGGAAGAACCGATGGTCAGTTAGGTCCAATCTATGGTAAGCAATGGAGAAATTGGACAACACAAAAATTTAATGTAGCAAAAGGAGAAGGTTATTTATTAGAGATTGACCAAATTGCAAAACTGATTGTTGATATTAAAAAGAATCCTGATAGTAGAAGATTGATGGTTTCGGCTTGGAATGTTGGTGAGTTAGATGAAATGACGTTACCCCCGTGTCATTACGGATTCCAATGTTATGTAAACGATGGGAAGTTATCCCTAATGTGGAATCAGAGAAGTGTAGATACATTCTTAGGATTACCATTCAACATTGCATCTTATGCAACTCTACTTCTATTGTTATGTGAAACAACGGGATTGAAACCTGGTGAACTAATCGCTAACTTAGGTGATGTACACCTTTACAAAAACCACATCCAACAAGCAAAAGAACAAATCAATAGAGAACCATATAAGTTACCTACAATTGAACTATCTAATGTGAACATACTTAAAGGAGAGTTCGATTACGAAATTAAAGATTATCAATCACATCCAACAATTAAAGCACCATTAAGTAACTAAGATGAGATTAGATTTACAACCCATAGATGATAATAACATTAAAGTATTATCTAAGAATACAGGTAATCACGCTGGGAACATTATTAAAGATGGTTCAGGTGAGTGGTTATTTAGACCTAATGATTGTGGGTGTGTTTGGACTGTAGAAACCCTAAACGAACTGATTGAACTATTAATTAACATGAATAAATGAAACCATTAAAAGAAGCAACGCACGATAAACATAAAGAGGCAGAAAGAATGCTCTTCAATGTTAAGATGTTCAAAGGTGAACTAACCAAAGAACAATATGCAAAGTATCTACTTTCACAATTGGAAATCTTCTCAGCAATTGAGGAAAACTTCGAAATGCCACATGAAGGATTAAAACGAAAGTATGCTGTAATTGAGGATTTGAAATCTTTGGATTTTCACCAATTGGAAATTGTAGATAATGCAACTTTAAAATACGCTGATTATCTTAGAGGATTAACTCAAGAAGAAGTGAACGCTCATATCTATCTTAACTACCTTGCTATTATGTTTGGTGGACAGATGATGAAAAAGATGACACCTGGTGAAGGTAATATGTATGAGTTTGAAGATATGAACGAATCAGCTGCACACATTAGAGCAATCCAAAAAGATGAATGGGCAGATGAAGTGAATCGTGGATTTGATTTTATGATTGAAATATTTAAAGAATTAGAAAAATGTCTTACTACAAGTTAAAAGAACGTATTTTTCACCACTCGGAGAAGTTTAAACAACTTATCGAATCTCAAGAAGATGTACAACCGTTACATACTGAAGATTATGGGTGGGAAAATTATCGTTACGAATCACCAAATTTCAGATTAGCACACGTTGAGCGTTATTCCAATCAAGGATTAGAAGTAGTTCATATTACCTGCTTTCCACATGAAAACTCTAAGGCACCAATCTTTGGGTTTGATGTGGTAGGTTATGAATCTCCTGAAGATGAACGTTCAAAAATTAGTGGTGTGTTTATCGATTGGTCACCAATTATGTATGAAGAAGATTGGCACGATTCAACTTGGAATAAGGATAGAAAATTACCCTATTGGGCAACTGTCTTTTCAGAGAAGTTTATCGCAGTAAGACCTACTGAAGATGAGTATGAGAAAATCTTCGAAGTGGGTTGGGATGCATTTCAAAGATATATGGATAAACTAAATAGTGGAAAAGATTTAACTGAGGATGTGTTAGAGATTGAACAAATCATAGAAAAACAAAATACCTATTGTGAACATCAGGCATCAAACAAGAGAACGATGGGAGCATTAACTGCTAAGATAGGAAGAGAAAACGCAGAGGAATTTATGAAGGAAGTTCTTTTCCCAAAAATAAAAATAAACTGACAATTTGTCAGTATTTGGATATTTGGAATATTTTTCGTATATTTGTAATCACAAATTAAAGACTATGTTTGACGAGAACTGGAAGACAGTAGAAGGATTTAAGGAAACCTTTGGTGAACCCAAAGAAGCAATGTTGATGGATTTAACTCAAGAGTTTATTGGTGCATATCATAGACATGGTGTTGACCCATTCGAATTAGTAGATGGGTTTGGATTAGATTGGGTTAAACTTTTAATGAGTTACAACGAAGATATTGAAGAGTACGAACTATGTGCAATCTTCAGAGATTTAATAAATGATTATATAGAAACAAAAACAAAATAAGTTTATGGCAAATGTTGGTAAACCACTAGGAGATAGAGTTCTCCTAAAATTAGAAGATACCGAAAAGAAATCACAGGGTGGTATCATTCTCAATCAAACAACCCAAAATGTGCAAACTGCAAAAGTAGTTGCAGTTAGTGAAGGATTCATCGGACAAAGTGGCGAAAGAATCAAACTCGAAGTAAACGAAGGAGATTCAGTTCTTATCCCAAATGGCAGTGGTACTAAACTACGTTTGGAAGGTGAGGATTATTTCCTAGTAAGAGAATCAGAAATTTTAATGGTAGTATAAGTTATGGCAAGTAAAGAATTGAAGTTTAAAAGTGAAGCAAGAGAATCCTTAAAGAAAGGGTTAGACACTTTAGCAGATGCAGTAAAGGTTACACTCGGACCTGCGGGTAGAAATGTTCTACTTCAAAAAGGTGGAGGTTCACCTCACATTACCAAGGATGGTGTATCAGTAGCAAAGGAGATTCACTTAGAAGATACCTTTGAGAACATGGGTGCACAATTGGTAAAAGAGGTATCTCAAAGAACTGCTGATTCTGCGGGTGATGGTACAACAACCGCAACTGTCTTAGCACAAAAGATTGCTGAAGAAGGATTTTGGTACGTTGATAGAGGTACTAATCCGATTTACCTGAAACGAGGTATGGATAAAGCAGTTGAAATTGTGGTAGATGAGTTGAATAAACAATCAGTAAAAGTTGGTGATAAGGTAGAACAAATCGCAACCATTTCTGCTAACTCAGATGAAAAAATTGGTAATTTAATTGCCGATGCTTTTAATAGAGTTGGTAACGATGGTGTGATTACCGTAGAAGAATCCAAAGGTATCGAAACCTATATGGATGTAGTAGATGGTATGCAGTTCGATAAGGGTTATCTATCACCACATTTCTCAACCAACCAAGAGAAGATGACTGCAGTGCTAGAGAATCCGTACATTTTATTGTACGATGGTCGTATCTCGAACATGAATGATATTTTATCTTTGTTGGAGGGGGTTGCACAATCCTCTCGTCCATTAGTTATTGTGGCTGATGACGTGGAAGGTGAGGTATTGGGTACACTTGTGGTTAATAAACTCAGAGGAGCATTGAATGTATGTGCAGTTAAAGCACCTGCATTTGGTGATAGAAAGAAACGTATTATGGAAGATATCGCAACGGTAACAGGTGGTACGTTCATTTCATCTGAGTTGGGTTACAAGTTAGATGAGGTTACTATGGATATGTTGGGTACTGCCGAGAAAGTAGTTGTATCGAAAGATGATACTACTATTGTTAATGGTAGTGGTTCATCAGAAGAAATCCAAGCAAGAGTAAACCTTATCAAAAATCAAATCGATGACACTACATCGGAATACGATAGAGAGAAACTACAAGAAAGATTGGCAAAACTTGCCGGTGGAGTTGCAGTTCTTTATATCGGAGCAGGTTCTGAAGTAGAGTTGAAAGAGAAGAAAGATAGAGTGGATGATGCACTTCAAGCAACGAGAGCTGCAATTGAAGAAGGAGTTGTTGAAGGTGGGGGTATTGCACTTCTACGAGCATACGAAGTTCTAAAAGATGTTGAGGTTGAAGACCCATCTGAACAAGATGGTATCGATGTAATCAAATCAGCATTGAGAGAACCTTTAATTCAAATCCTCAGAAATGCTGGATTGGAAGCAGGTGTAATTCTCAGAGATTTGGAAACCCATTGGGAAAATGAAAACAATGTGGGATATGATGCGAAGAGTGGTGAGTTTGTCAATATGTTGGATACGGGCATTATTGACCCTAAAAAGGTTACACGAACCGCAATTCAAAATGCATCATCAGTTGTTGGTATGATTTTAACTACTGAAGCAATGGTAGTGGATAAGAAAGAAGATAAACCACAACAACCACAAATGTTAATGGGTTAATTCGTAATTCTCGAATCACGAATTGGTAAAAGAGGGGAACGGTTGGTTCCCCTTTTTTTATGTCCCAATGTTAAATTTTTATAATTTGGTAATAATTTCTTAACAATTTGGTAACATTGGAATATATATAATAAAGGAGGTACATTATGTTAAAGCAAAAAAGAATTATGTACTCTATCCTTATATTCCTTATTGTCGGTATTTCCAACTTATTTGGACAGGAGAGGGTATTACAACATTTAGATGGAAATCTTTATTCATACAGAATGTATGATGGAAAGAAAGTAACACAAAGAGGTTACTATAAAAGTATAAATGGTACACTTATTGTACATGGTATATGGAGAGATAATTTTGGTACAACTGCTCTATTTGAAAATGGAAATATGGTTTGGATTAAGCCAAAAGGGCGGAAAAAGTACACTTCAGATGAGATTCAGCTCCATAGATTGAAGAGGAAAGTTGAGATGTTAGAACAAAAACTTACCTCATTATAATATTTGAACTTTATAATTGTTTGGTCGTAATATATCAAAGAACCCCACTTTTTGTGGGGTTTTTGTTTTATTAGATATTTATTGACTGGATATCCGATGTTTTGTAAAGGAGGAAGTTATATTGACTTTAACAAAAACAAAGGAGGACATCATGGAATTGTTAAGAAACATTGGCAAGTATGCTAAGGAGCTTACAAAGATTGGTGTAAATCTTATCGCTTTTGGAATCGTAGTAGAAATACTATTCAAAGGTGCTGAGATTCCTTTCTGGCCAAACATTTCGGTGGTAGATAATATCATGGGAATTTTGGGTGGATTGAGTAATGAAGGCTTGATTGGATTAGTAGGTGCTTTCATTTTATACCATTTCCTTAAAAAAGATGATTACTAAATAGTAATTTAGGTTTAATCAAATACGTATTTCGAAAACCTCACTTCGGTGGGGTTTTCTCTTTTTAAGATATTTATAAAAAAGAATATAGATTATGACAATGCCCCTTTCAGGTGAAATAGCGATGAACCAAATTAATGCGGAATTGGGGAGAACCTCAACCGCTCAAATTTCTTTGGATACTGCAGAGAATGGTGGTTACGCTACTATCAATACAAATTCTCGAAGTTATCCAAATGCATCCAACCCCGCAGCACTAACTGAGTGGTATGGATATAACCATAGAGCATCACCTCCTGCAACATTTACTCCACTACCGGAAGTAGGATACGCGGGTAGTACATCTACAACACAATTTTGGTTAGATGAGGCGTGTAGAAATTCAGTAAATAGGCCGGGTAGATATTGGGGTACCACCGAGAGTTTGGTTGAATCAGCTTCCACAAACCAACTATACACTAATTCAACAGGTACAACATTTCCACCCGCGGGTTATTATGCACAATATGGTGTTGAAGCAATTTATTGGAACGGTAATAGTGGTACAAGTATTCAAATTTGTAGAATATGATTAAACTAACTGATATATTAAATGGTATAAAGACCGAAGGATTGAAAGAAATGGGAATCACCGATTTCAAATCCCTCTTTATAAAAATGCCATCTGATTTACAGAAAAGAGTTTATAATCTAAAGAACTTTGGTCAAAGGTTAGATAAACACCCAGAAGGGAATGTACTTAAACATACTATTATGGTTGTTAATCGTTCACTTAAAGATGATGATATCGATATAGCTATTGCAGCAATGTTCCACGATATTGGAAAAGATGAAACTGCTGGTATCCATCCAAAGAAAGGACACATTACACACTTTGGACACGAAAAGGTATCTGCTAATTTAGTTAAGAAATATATAGATTGGATTA
>Ga0181605_10004518_pt1 | contig 10998 bp, 7 predicted proteins | sample 041ome_11_FD_148676 | JGI IMG/M metagenome (GOLD analysis project Ga0181605, IMG submission 148676) | Coastal salt marsh microbial communities from the Groves Creek Marsh, Skidaway Island, Georgia - 041411US metaG (spades assembly) | ecosystem: Environmental > Aquatic > Marine > Intertidal zone...
GATGGCGCGTCGACGACCGCGCTGATGCGCGTCGCGATAGCGTCGCGGTGTCGCGATGTCGATCCGCGGTCGCGCGGTCGCCATTCGTCGACGATGCGCGCGTCGCGATAGCGCCGCGCCATGGGCGTCCGCGACCTGTGGCGGCTGCTCGAACCGAGCGGTCGTCGCGCGGACGCCGAAAGCGTGCGAGGGAAGCGCGTGGCCGTCGACGCGTCCATCTGGCTGAACCAATTCATCAAGGCGACGCGCGACGAAGACGGCGACGTCGCGGCGCGCGCGCACGTCGCCGGGTTCTTTCGCAGGATCGCGCGGTTGCTGCGTCACGGCGCGCGACCGGTGTTCGTGTTCGACGGGGCGACGCCGGCGCTGAAGAGGCGGACGACGGCGACGCGACGACGCGCGCGGGAGCGGAGCGCGGCGAAGGTGCGCGTGGCGGCGGAGAAGGTTTTGTTGAACGAACTGAAGCGACGGGCGCTGGTGGCGGCGGCGAACGGCGGGGGGGTGGGAAATGGAGGGGGGGTGGCGATCGCGGCGCGCGATGGGGACGATGGAGACGACGGCGACGCGCGGGATTCGGAGGAGGCGGAGGCGGAGGAGGAGGAGGAGGAGGAGGAGGAGGAGTTGGACGTGTTCGTGCCGGACGGCGAATCGATCGATCCCGAGGTGCTCGGCGCGCTGCCGCCGTCGGTGCGAATGGAGGTCGTGATGCGAATGCGGGATAAGCGCGTGGCGGATAATCGAGAGCATTTCGCCGCGGCTTCGGGAAAGATGCAAGATTTCAGCGCGTTGCAGTTGGAGACGTATCTTAAAGGGACGAAATTGAAGCGAGAGATCGATCGCGTGATGCAGAAATCGGATTTGAACGATCCGATGACGTCCAAACGCGTCGCGGCGCAGGATAATCGCGATTTTATATTTGCCGGACCATCTTCGTCGAATCGAACGACTTCGAGCGGAGCGCTGGCGCTCGCGCCGCCGCAGCCGCCGCCGTCGACGTCGGGGGTGTTAGGTTTGACGACGGGTACGTTTGCGTCGGATCAACTCGCTGGGGTGCGAACGGGGCGACGTGGTCGCGCGCCGACGGCGCTCGTCGCGCCGCAAGAACGATTTTTAGTGACGAACCTTCACCCGACGCTTCCGACGCCATCAGTCGCCAAATCCGTCGCGGAGACGCCCATCGTGTTGAGCGAAGAGCCATCGACGTTGGATTTGCAAATCTCATTCACCACGGAAAATATCAAAGCTGCGGCGAAAGACCCGTTATTCGCGAGCGCGGACGACGCCACGGCGGCCGATGAAGACGAAGACGACATCGTCGCCGTTGCCGACGCCGACGAGGAATGGGAAGACGTGGAAGACGACGTCAAACCGTCGCCCGCGAAACTCGCGCTTGCCGCGCCGTCACCGCTAGCCCGTCATGACGATGACGTTATGGATTTGAGTGAAGACGCTGACGACGCCGATGATGAGTCACACGGCGATGGAACCGCGTTGAAACGCAAGAGCGTGTACTCTCTCAGCCACGGTTTTCTCAAAGGGCGAAGCTTGGGTGGATGGGACGCCGACGAAGAAGAGGCTGCTGTGCGAGCCGCGGCGGAGGCTGAAACAGAAGCAGACGTCGACGCCGCAATAGCCATCGGTGTGCGAGGAGATGAAGAAGCGTTAGCGCCGTTGAATCACGACGACGAGAGTGAGCAGTTGCAAAGGGCCATCGCGATGAGCGTCGCTACGGCGCGCGAGGAAGAGTCGCCGACCAAGGCAGCCGCAGACGGTGTGGAAGTTGAAGCACAATTAGAAACGAACGAGAGTGAAGACGAAAACAACAATGATGATGATGACAAAGATGACGACGGGTTGAAAGCAGCGATAGCGATGAGTTTGGCCAAGGACGTCGACGATTCTTTGAAACAGTCGGATGATTCTAAAGAAGTAGACGTCGTCGAGATTGAAGAAACGAAGCAAGAAGAAGAAATCGATTCGGAAGAAGAGCGGTGGATCGAGGCGGCGCGCGAAGCTGAACGCATCGCCGAGCGCGCCCGAGTGGAACGTCTAATTTGCGAAGCAGAGGAAGAGCAAGAGCGTCTGAAGCATGAGATTCGTCAAGCCAAGAAAGGTGCCGAACACGTCACGGATGAGATGTACCGAGACGTCCAAGAACTGCTCACGCTTTTCGGAATTCCTTACATCATCGCGCCGCAAGAAGCTGAAGCGCAGTGCGCGTATCTCAACCAGCACAAGCTTGTCGACGCCGTCATCACGGACGATAGCGATGTCTTTCTGTTTGGCGCATCGCACGTGTACAGAAACTTTTTCTCGGAGAAAAAATACTGCGAAGTCTACACCGCAGATCGTATCAAGAGAGAACTAGGACTCGATCGAGATCGTTTCATTCAACTCGCGCTCTTGCTCGGGAGCGATTACACCGAAGGCGTCGGCGGCGTCGGCATCGTGAACGCGCTCGAAATCGTCAGCGTGTTTAAAGGAAACGTTATGGATGCGAGTAAAGCGTTCAGAGAGTGGATTGATATGGAAGAACTCACCATGGTTCCCGAACGCTTGCTTCCTTCGCCGTCGAAAACGTCCGCGGAGAGCGCGACGGACGACGCGATCACCGCCGCCTTCAAAGAGAAACATCGCTCGCTGAAAAAGAGTTGGGAAGTTCCCGCGAATTACCCATCCCTAGAAGTCGTCAAAGCGTACCAGTATCCGTCAGTCGATCAAAGCGAAGAAACTTTCGAGTGGGGAAAGCCTGACTTGGACATGCTTCGCTTGTTTTGCATCAAGACGTTGTCGTGGACGCGAGACGCGGCGGATCAAATTTTGCTCCCGATGATGAAATCGTGGTCGAAACGCGACGACCAGCGTCGCATCGATAGCTTCTTCGAAACTTCTCACGCCGTGAGCTCGCGAGTGGCGAAATTCCGCTCGAAACGTCTCGGAGACGCGGTGAAAAATCTCACCAACGCCTCGGGATCCGAAGTCGCGGCGATGATTCTCAAGAGAACTCGCGAGGAGGCGTTGGGAGACGTCATCGTGGATTACGACGATGGTCAGCACGACAACGCGGTTTCCGACCCGGAACCTAAACTCGACGACGGCGACGACGCCGATTTCGCTGACTTGGACTTGTCGCAGTATTCGAGCGACCGCGTCGCTTCGCCGTCGCCGAAGAAGCCAAAGAACCGCGCGACCGCGAAACCCAAACCCCGAGCAAAGCCCAAGCCCGAGCCCAAGCCCGAGCCCAAAACCACGTCACCCCGCGCGTCCGCGCGATCGAATCGAAACGTCGACAAAAATTAGCTCTCGACGCCGCTAGCTCGGCGTCTGAAAAATCGCAAACAAAAAATTCGCGCTCTCTTTACAACCTCCCGCGCCCGCCTACCCGCTCGCCGCGAGCACCGCGGACATCGCTATGAATCCAAATATCAACCCATACGTCACGTAATCCACCGCGCTCTTCGCCTTGCTCGCGCTCCCGAACATTCGCGATTCGTTCAGCGAGTTCACCACGCCGTCGCCCTTCGGCCCCTGAAACATGATGAGCGCCACCGTCGCCGCGCCGACGACCGCGCGCGCCGTCTCCAGCCCTCCCGCGAGCTGCGACGTCGCGATCTCCATCGCCTCGCCCGTCGGCACCGCGCGCGTCTCCCATCGTCGTCGCGTCGTCGTCGTCGTCGCGCGCGAAACCCCGACCGCGCGTCGTCGTCGCGTCGCGTCGCGCTCGCGCGCGCGCCCGCGCCCGCGCGCCGTCGTCGTCGTCGCCATCGTCGCGCGCGTCGTCGCCATCGTCGCGCGCGCTCGGTCCCGCGCCGCGCGTCGCGATGCGGCGACGACGACGTCGATTCGACCCGTCCCGCCGCGATCGCGATTCGCCGCACTGCGCGTCGCCGACGCGCCCGCGCACGTCCGACTCGCGCGCAGACGCGCGCGATGCTCGCCTCCGTCGCGCCCGCGCGCGCGTCGCGCGTCGCGATCGTCGCGCGCGTCGACGCGCGCCGCCGAAGATGCGCCGCACCGCGCGGACGAATCGTCGCGGCGAAGCGCGACGACGACGCCGACGGCGCGTCGAGCGCGCCGAAGGGGTTCCCGCTGAAGGGATCGTCCTCGCCCGGCGGCTCGCGCGGACCCGGGGCGGCGCCGCTGCGCATGGAGACGACGGAGCAGAGAAAGTTTGGGTACGGCGGCGACGGGCAACCGCCGCGCGACGACGACGACGACGAGGAGGCGTGGGACGACGGATGGAATCCCGGCGACGAGGGACAACCGAGCGCGTGGGGGTTGGTAATTCTGTTGGTCATCGGATCGTGGGCGCTGTGGGAGTATAAACGACCGGGAGGGTCGCTGAACCCGGAGACGAAGCGAAGGAAGCAGCGCGCGAGGTACGAGCGCGCGTTCAAGGCCAAGTACGGGTACCTGCCGGGCGAACGACCGCCGTCGACGGGCGCGACGGGGTCGATCTCGGGATTGGATTGATCGCGGTTTTGAATCGTCGACGACTCGGACGGCGTCGATTCGATTCGATTCGATTCGATTCGATTCGATTCGGTTCGATTCGATTCCGTTCCGTTCGGCGCTCGCGACTCGACTCGGGCAATTTTAAACCATCTCCGCGAGTCTCGATCGACGCGTCTCGCGTCGCGCGACGAATGAAATCGTGTTTTCCCATCGTCATCGCTCGACCCGCGCGTTCGCTCGCGTCGTCGCGGTCGCCGTCGCCGTCGTTCGCTCCGCTCGCGTCTCGCCTCGCCTCGCGTTCGCGCCACAGCTCGGCGCGCGATCGATCGATCGATCGATACATGTTCCCGACGAGCGTGCGCAAACCATCGCCCGGACCCGCGCCCGACGCGAGCGAAAGCGACGAGCGCGCGGCGTCTCCCGCGCCGTCGGAACCGAGCGCGCGGACGTCGGACGACGAGCGCGTCGAGCGCGACTACGACGAGGGCGCGGCGGAATCGGCGCGAGAAAAGTACCGACTTCAGGGCAAAGCCGGGTGCGATCGCGTCCTCGAAGCGCTGCGACGGGAGAAAGAGAGCGTGAAAGAGACGCGACAGTACCTGTTCGGACGGTTGTTGAACCTGCAGCTCGAAGAGGCGGTGCTGCGGGATCATCTGAACGCGACGGTGAACGCGGCGAGCGATGCCGCGAGGGAGGGAAACGGGGGATCGGGACGTGAAGTGGAAGCGAGGGAAACGCAGAGCGGCGCTGAAACATAAGAGACCCGAACAATTGGTGGAGTCGCTGATTCGGGAGTTCGGCGTGGTGCGAGGGACGCGCGCGAGGGGGCAGGTTTGGATCGGGGCGACGCGGCGGTTGGGGTATCTGTTGGAGCAGACGTGTTTGGGGCGAAGAGCGCGCGCGGGGACGGAGATTGGCGTGCCGTTGACGCCGAATGGGGCCGGAAACGAACTCGTGATACGAGTCTGCTGCGAGGATGCGTATTACATGTGCGCGTTTTTGCGGTGTTTAGTGGTGAGCGAGGACGGGGACGAAGACGCGGCGCGGGAAATTCGGCTCGGGTTAGGGACGCGGGAGATGGACTGCGAGACGCTTTGGCGCGTGTTTCGACGCGATTGTGGGCACGCGTTCGCATTGAAGTGCGCGGCGACGGTGCACTTCAGACTCACGGGTTGGTTACCGCGCAGCGGATTACAATACGGTGCAGATTTCGTGTTATACCAGCGTCACCCGTCGCTCGTGCACAGCGACTCCACCGTAGTGCTGGTGCCCGACGCCGCCGCGCGTAGGAGCTTTCAAATCGACGACGACGACGTGCCCCATCGCGGCGTCGCGCTCGACAACGGCTGGCCCGACTGGCCCGATTTGCAGGCTACGTCAAGATTGGCCGTGCAGGTGAGCAAGAAATTCATCGAGGCGCACATCTCGGCGCCGAAAAACGTAAATTGGAACGAGCCGTCGTGCTTACAGCACATTTACGTCAACGAGATTGAAGTCTCGCGATTCAATACGAAAAAACACTTGGAGAATTACCAAGGAGATTAGAGAATGTGTACATCAGTTACAAACTTGTTGAATAAAAGAAAATGATCAATTCATCCATCGACGGTCACCGTTTCGTCGACTTTTGAAAAATTTTTATAAAACGCCGTGAAGTGTTTGAAACAGATATCGATGTCTTCCGTGCCGCACATCTCGCGCACGGAGTGCATGCTTAGTTGAGGGATACCCACGTCTACGGTGCGGATGCCGACGCCGGCGGCGATGATCGGACCGATTGTGGAACCACATCCCATGTCGTTGCGCACCACAAAGTCTTGCGTCGGAACGTTTTCCATCTTGGCGCACTCACGAAACAAGTAAGACGTCACCGCTGTCGTCGCGTATCGCTGGTTGGCGTTGTGCTTCACCACCATGCCCTTGTGCATCTTTGGTTGATGATTATCTTCGTGCTTATCCATATAATTCGGGTGCAACGCGTGCGCCATGTCGGCGCTGACGAGGAAAGAGTTGCGCACGGTGCGTTCGACGAGACCTTCGCCGCCTTGGTTCGGCGCCGCCTTACTAAGCGCCGACGCCGCGCGTTTGATGGATTCAAACATCATCGGTGATCCGCCGCCATAAAATGACGAGCTTCCAACCTCCTCGTTGTCGAACAGCGCCACCATTTGCACGCCGGTTTGCTCGGCGAGCGCCGCCGCGCTCGTGGCTTCGATTAAAGCCCGAACGCCGCAATAGCTCGACGCCAAGTTGTCCAATCGTCCCGAAAAAATAAACTCGCGCGCCGCGCCACCGATGACGGATGGCTGCGTGTCACAAACATTCAGTTCAAAGTCAGCGATATCGCCTGGTGCGCACCCGAGCTCTTCCGCGAGAACGGCGAGCAAAAGAGCGTGATGGGCGCCGCCGTCGTTGGCCACCTTTTCCTCGAGTTCGCCTTTGATCGCGGTGGCAAGAATCGGCGCAAAATTCGTCTCCGTGTTCGGTTTGAACCCATTCGTCGAGATTTCACGATCAAGATGAATCGCGAGCGTGGGAATGCGAATGATCGGTCGATCGATGCGCACCAACTCGTGCGCCAACTTTCCGTCTCGTTTGACGAGCACTCGCCCCGCGACGCTCAAATCGCGGTCGAACCACGTGTGCCACAACCCCCCGCCATACGTCTGCACGCCCACTTGCATGAAACCACCTTTTTTAATTTTTGACACCGGTTTCAACTTCGGGCACGGCGAATCGGTGTGCGCGGCGACAACGTTGAACCCGTTACCCGGTTCGTACGCCCCGCCCACGGCGAACGCCACCAACGCGCTTTGGTTTCGCGTCACGTAATACTTTCCATTTCTCTTCAGATCCCCCCACTCTACGCTTTCACTGATCTTGGAGTATCCTGCAGCTTCTAAAAGCTTCACCGACGCCTCCGTGGCGTGATGCGCCGTCCACGAATCGTTCAAAAAGTCAACCAAATCGTTCGCCACGCTCGCCGCCGCGCCGCCGTTCACCGTCCCGAACCTTCGAATGTCCCGTCGGTCGTCTCGGCGTCCGCGCGCGTCGCTCTCACGCGCGAGTCGCGCGTTTATGCGCGGTGCGGCGCCACTGAACGCGCACTCGGGCGCGCGCATCGCGCGCACGCGGCACGAAGTCGCGCTGCGCGTCGAGGTTTGTTGGGCGACTCGCGGCGACGCCGACGCGCCGTGCGTCGCCGACGCGCGTCGCGCGCGCGCGTCGACGGCGTGTCGGTGCATGACGTATCTCGTGACGCGCGTGGCGATGCGCGCAGGAGGCATCGCGCGCGAGCGGTTCGGTGAGGCGTCGTCCAATGGCGCAACGCGCGGGAGGGTTGGTTGGCGACAGTCGAAGAGACAGAATATCGTCTGTACAACGGAAACAAAACTAAGTAAACTACAAGGTGAATGCAAGAAAATTAAGACACGTGTTCTCGAGCCTTGGTGTCGCCGTCGGAGGATAAGAAGATCATGTCGCCGTCTTTTAACTTTGTGGACGGCGGCACCATGACCATGTTTACGTTGACGCGCGCGTCGGCGTCGGCGGAAGACGCGGCTTCTGCACGAATTTCCGCCACGGTTGACCCGCGTCGGACGCTGCGAACTTCGGGTAAATCATCTTTCCAAGTGATGACCATGACGCCGTCGTTGTTGAGATCGACATTGGGAAGTTTGGCGGACGGGTTCTTCAGCGCAACTTCGGCTTCGAATTTCGCGGCTTCTTCGGTTTGGAAGATGCCTTTGCTCGGCTTGGGAGTGGTGCGCTTTCCAGCCATGAGGATATTGAGCGCCGGCGCTTCTTCTTCGCCACGACGCCAGCGCTCTTCGCGGGCGAGCTGAGTTTGTTTCGCGCGGGCGATGCGCTTGCGCTTTTCAATCTCTGCGGCGGTGGCGGACCAGTTGCTCAGCAAGGTTTCCTTGTCCTCGCCAGAGGCGTCGTCGCCGTCGATGGATTCGTTCAAAAGCTCTCCCGCGACGGTTTGAAGCTGACGAATCCGCATATCGATGTCATCGTCGTCGAGCGACGACAAATCGTCGTCAGAATCATTTGCATCATCTGCGCCCTCGATGACAATTTCCGCCGTCACGCGCGTCTTGTGCCCGAGGTTGTCGACGCGATGCCAGCGCTGGTCGACGCAATAGCAAAACTCAGAGATGAAAAATTCGCTCGTGCCTTGACGGGCGCTGGTCAAACCGGACGCAATGACCTCTTTCATGAGCGCTTCGTGATGTTTATCAGCCATCCAAGCCGCGACGTCACTCCACTCACTACGCATCGGTTCGGCGACGAGCATGCGCGAGCCATTGGCGTCGATGACGACGCCACAACTTCGGCGCCCGCTTGACACGAGTTGTACGCCACCGCCGACCGAAGGGGTTTCGTCCGTGTGTGACGCATCTTGATACGACTTCGAAGCGAACTTGGGCTTCCCTTTGTACATCCATTGGGCAGCGACACCAAACTCAGCGGCGTCGTGCATCGAACGCGTGCGCACTTGCACCTCGAGAGGTGCGCCGTCGGGTCCACCGATGGCGGTGTGAAGCGACCTATACCCGGTTTTCTTGGCGTTGGTGATGTAATCGTCATACTCTCCTTCGATTGGGCGATACATCTTGTGAATCAAGTCGAGAAGCGCGTAGCATGCGTCGATTTCTCGTTCTGTGCCTCGCTCAGACGTGCTCGCGTCACCGACGACGATGCGCATCGCGCGCGTGTCGCACACGCGTTCGAATGGTAAATTCTTGCGCTTCATCTTCATGTACGTGCTGTACGCGCTCTTTAGCCGCGAAGACACCGAGATGTTCAAATCGCTTTGAGTCGTATAGCCATCCATGAGAAGTTCGCTCCACAATCGACCGCGAATCGCGTCCAGAGTGCTCAGCGACGCGGCGATGCTCCCAGGTAGCGCGGTCAATCCTTCGACTTGCAACGAATCACCCTCGCGAGTAGACAACCAATCGAAAGAAGGTATACTCTCGATGCGATGCTTCACATCTAACTGCCAAGGCGCATATCGGTCGTCATCGTGTGACCCGCTTCCGTCAAACGAGTCGCTCTCCGTTTCCTCCTTGGCGCCGAAAAACGACACAGCGTCCAAACCAAAAAACGAACTCGGAGACGATTCCGTTTGCCCCGTCTGCTTTGACTTCGAGCTCGATCGCGCGCGGCCACTCATGTCTTTCGCGCGCGGTTTCCAAGCCTTCGATCGCGCCGTCATGATGCCGTCGAAATTCTCCGGGTCGAGCACGGCGAAGCACAAATCCTCGAGCTCTGATTTGATGGCCCACATCCCGAGCTTTTCGGCGAGCGAGCACCACACGCGAAGCGTTTCGTTGGCGATGTCCATCGCCTTTTCCTCGCTTGATATCGCGTATATCGTTCGCATGTTGTGCAAACGGTCGGCGATTTTAATCAAAAACACCCGCGGGTCGCGAACGATGAGCAACAAAATCTTGCGCAGCTGAGTCAAATCTTCCTCGCTCAGCTTCGCCTTGACTTCGACGTCGTCGACGTCTCGTCGTCGGCGACGCATGACTTCGTTCATCTGACCCACGCGTGAGACCTGAATCACCAAATTATACACCCGCGTCCCGAACGTCGCCTTGAGCGTCTCATCCGTGCACGCCGTGTCGTCCAACACGTCGTGCAACAAGCACGCGCACACGGCGTCTCGACTTCTCGACCCATTCCCGGGTAAATTCGCCGCTAAAATCTTCGCTGACTCCACGCAATGCTTGGCGTACGAGTCCCCATTCTTTCTGCGCTGCCCGCGGTGCCAAGACGCGGCGAAAGCCAGCGCGCGCTTCACCTCGGGTTCTTGGAAAATCGCGTATCGCGACACGTCGACGCCGTGCAACGTCTTCCCGTCAAAGTCCCGCGACTCCCCCACCCAAGACGCATCCGCGCTCTCCGCTCGCGCCGACGCCCATCCACCCCTATTACTCGCATCATCGCTCGCATCGCTCCCGAACACTCGCCCCTTCCACGCGCGCTCCCACATAAACGCCGTCGCCCCCACGCACGCCGAAGTCACGAAACTCGCCAAAAACGCGTCGTTGAATTCCCCGAGCTCCGTCGCCCGCTGACTCATCCGCACGAAAAAATCCGGCGCCTCGGGCGGTAAACCCCGCGTCCGCGTCTTCTCCGCGCGCCGTCGCGCCCCCCTCTCCCCCCCTGCGCCCGCGCGCGTCGCGAACGCGCGTCCCGGTCGTCCATCTTTCGCACGCGCGCGCGCCTTCCCTCGCGCGCGTCGCGCGAGACGAGCGCCCGTCTCGCGTCCCGGTCGTCCCGCGGCGATCGTCGACATCGCGATGGTTCCCTCGCGTCGCGATCTCGACGCCGCGGCGAATGCGCGCGCGAACGCGCGCGCGAATGCGCGCGCGAATCCGACGCGGCGCCGTCGCGGTCGGTTCGAACGCGCCGTCCAAATTGACGTCTCACTGTTTGCGCACACACCGACCGACCGTGCGGTCACACGCGGGTGTCCATCGCGACACACCGACCGACCGTGCGGTCACACGCGGGTGTCCATCGCGA